>CAJDVB010000152.1_pt1 | contig 12583 bp, 10 predicted proteins | sample 7391231 | NCBI WGS metagenome assembly CAJDVB01 (sample SAMEA7055679, study PRJEB34461) | soil metagenome | biome: terrestrial ecosystem; feature: Peninsula; material: soil | place: Antarctica | collected 2016
TCCGGCGGATAGCCCGACAGCGCCATCTCGGGCGTGATAACCAGTTGCGCACCCGCCTTCTTCGCCTGACTGGCGTAATCAAGTATTTTTCGGGTATTGCCGCTCAGGTCGCCGACCGTGCAATTGATTTGTGCAATGGCGAGCTTCATGGTGTGGCGGCCGGTTGAGTTTCTGTTGACAATCGGCCGAATAATACCAGAATGAGCCGCCTTGCGCCGAAGGCCGGCAAGCGCGACAATCCCGCATGAACGCCGGATTTGAAATAAAAATAGTCGATTCTCTTGCCGGCATTTCTATCCCGGCATGGAATGCACTCACCGGAGACGATCCATTTCTGCGGCACGAGTTCTTGTCCGCCATGCATGAAACCGGGTGTGCCTCAAAAAAAACGGGCTGGCTACCGCAGTTTGTCACGCTATGGGAGGGGAACATCCTGCGTGGCGCGTTGCCGCTTTACCTGAAAAGCCACTCCTACGGTGAATATGTGTTCGACTGGGCGTGGGCAAATGCTTATCAACGCTATGGCTACCCTTATTATCCCAAACTGTTGAGCGCGGTACCTTTCAGTCCGGTGACGGGGCGGCGGTTGCTCGCGGAGACGCCGGAGCACCGTGCCCTGCTTGTCTCGGCTGCAATGAAAATGATTAAAGACAGCGACGGGGAGGGAATATCGTCATTTCATTGCCTCTTCCCGCAGGAGTATGAGGCGCGCGAAATGGAAGAGGCGGGCATGACCTTACGGCACGGAATCCAGTTTCACTGGCAGAACCGGGCCGGACAAGGATATGAAAATTTCGAGGCGTTTCTGGCGGGGATGAGTCATGGCAAGCGTAAAAAAATCCGGCAGGAAAGACGCAAAGTACAAGCTGCAGGCGTCCATTTTCAGTGGCTGTCGGGAAATGACATCAGCGACGATCACTGGCATTTCTTCATCGACTGTTATAACAAGACCTACGACGAGCACCACTCCATGCCCTACCTCAATCTGGAATTCTTCATGCGGATTGGCAAAAGCATGCCGGAGAATGTGCTCCTGATTCTGGCATTGCGCGACAACGAACCGATTAGCGCCGCGCTCAATTTACACAGCGCACATACGCTGTACGGCCGCTATTGGGGTACGAAGGAATTTATATCCGGTTTGCATTTCGAGACTTGCTATTATCAGGCCATCGAATACTGCATCGCACATGACATCAAGTTGTTTGAGGGGGGCGCACAGGGAGAGCATAAGCTCGCGCGCGGCTTCCTTCCCGTCCGCACCTGGTCGGCGCACTGGCTGGCGCATCCCGAGTTCGCCAGGGTCATCGGAAGTTATCTGGAGCGGGAAGCGCAGGACGTCGGTCATTATCTGGACGAATTGAACGATAGTTCACCGTTCAGGAAAGAATAGATGGGATAATTGCCGAGTTTCGCCGCCTGGACGGTACTTTCACCCGGCGTGCTTTGCTGGCTTCGTAGGGAACGGCGTTCAGTTCAACTTGCTTTTCGATGGGACGTCCTGTCCCGCAAAGCCATGCCAAATCCATTTTTAGAATGTGGACTTACTCCTTTTGGAGGGCGAATCCGTTTTCGGCAACCCTGCGCATTTACTGCCACTCTCTATTCATTCGCGTTGACTCTTAATCAATCCCCAGGAATCAGATGATGGAATTGGATACGTTATAAGGTGCGCTTTTCCCGGTTTATAGAAGACATTTAGCTGAGATAGTGAGAATTATCCCCTGCTGTAAAGACAAGAACCGGAATTTTCTAAGATAATATATCTCAGCCAAAAATGCCTAGGAGAGTTGACTCATTGAAGACTGTCATCATTGTCCCAACATACAACGAACGGGAAAATATAGGCCCTCTGATCGAGGCGCTACAGTATCAGTTTGAGAAGCTGACCCACGACATGCATGTACTTGTGGTGGATGACAATTCACCGGACCGAACCGCGGACTTTGTTCGTGAATTACAGGTCGACCATTCCAACTTGCATCTGCTCATGGGGGAAAAAAAAGGCTTGGGAGTCGCCTACATCCGCGGAATGTTGCATGCGATGGACGAATTAAACGCGGAAGTCGTGTTTGAGATGGATGCCGATTTCTCACATAAGCCGGAGGATGTACCGAGACTGATAGCTGAAATCGACAGGGGCGCTGATTTCGTCATCGGCAGCCGCTACGTGCCAGGCGGGAGCATTCCGAAAGAATGGGGGCTATACCGTCGTCTGAATTCGCGATTTGGAAACATCGTCGCACGCTACTTGGCGGGAATTTATTCGGTGCGTGATTGTACCGCTGGCTTTCGGGCAATCCGCGCATCCATCTTGCGCCGCATCGACTTTGCCAAGCTCGGGGTGCAAGGCTATGCCTTCCAAGTTGCCTTGCTCCACGCGGTGACAGCCCAAAAAGCGAGAATTGTAGAAGTCCCAGTCGATTTTATTGACCGCTCTTATGGCGACTCAAAACTGGGACTGCGAGATATTGTCGAATTCATCGCCAATGCGTGGTGGATACGTTTCGAGAGTTCAAAAACCTTTATCAAGTTTCTGGCTGTAGGCGCCACAGGTGTGGTCGTCAACCTGGGATTTTTTACCTTGTTACTTTTTTTAGGCTTGAACAAGTTCGTTGCGTCGCCTATTTCTATAGAGCTATCGATACTGTCCAACTTCGTTCTCAACAATTATTGGACATTTCGCTGGCGCAACACCAAGGATAGAACCCGAATAAAAGGCCTTAAGTACAACGCGATATCCCTCCTCTCGCTAACCTTTAGCTATGGCACCTTCGTGGCGCTTTCTTTATTCTTTCCGGATGGGCAGCCTCAAGTTCACCAACTTATCGGAATTATACCCGCCACGTTGGTAAACTACTTCCTCAACTCTTATTGGACTTTCAAGCATGTTGAGGACTGAATCGCTAGATTGCCAACAGTGATTTCATTTTTCCCCAAGATTTTGGCTATTGCCCAATATGCCAACGCTCATACTGGCTGGGCGGGAGGCTATTTCCCCTAGATATTCATACACAACGAGTTCCCTGTCAGTAATGGGGACATTGGCTTCCGGCGCGATTCGGAAAACCGGTTTGAAATGGGCTTGATCGTGCAAGAGCCCGTCGAGGGCGCGCATTGAAGGCAGATCCAGCCAGAAATCGGATTGCGCCACTACATATCGGACAGCATAACGCTGGATCATGGCCTCAATCTGCCCGGTAGAGATACCTTTATCATGCACACCCCGTTCGCGCTCGATCGCAACTTGCAGCAACCATTTGTCGGCACGTGCGACGCCCATATCCGGCCTATCGCCGGCACGCATATTGAAGACAAATGTTCCGTCACGGTTTCCGGCAAATAATACGATGCTATCTTTTGGTGAATGATCCATCACGAAGCGCGCAACTTTGTCATAGCCACGAACGTAGGGTACAGAATGGGCGTAGACGGACCAGCCCACTGAATTTGCCACAATGCACCAGAGCAAAACAATTCCAATCTTCGGCTGGATTTTTTCAAACAGATGCTTGACCGCTAAAACAGCAAAGATAGGCAGTGGCAATAGAATCATCAGATCATGCCGGGACTCCCGCACCATAATGTACGAAAAAAAGAAATACCCGGTTATAAACCAAGCGGTGAGAAATACCATATGGGCACGAGGAATCCGCCAAGAAGGAATATAAGCCGCCCCGACCAGATAGGTAATGGCGAGCACCACCGTCGGCCAACCGAGCTGGCTTGGCAGCTGCGTGGCGTAATAAAGCCAAGCCGACAGGGATAAACGCGATGTATCCGCACGTGAGCCTCCCAAGACGGATTCGGTATTTACTTGTCCGAAATAAAGATACATCACAGCTAAAGGAATGATGAGTATTGCAAACATACCCGAGGCAATCCACACATGCCGATCCTTGAATAGGCCTATCCCTCTGCTTGAAATCGCCGAGATAACCATGGCGCCGAGCACAAATACGGGGGTCTGTTTCGTATACAATGCGCATAGCAAAAGAATCACACTTAAATACAAATCCTTGGGGCGAGAGTGGTCAAGGTAGTTTACGAAAACCACTGACATGAAGGCAAGCCAGGCGTAGGCGGGAATATCCAGCATGACTTGTCTTCCCCAGTACGCCAGTTCCGGGGCGGCGACCAGGAGGAGAGCCCCTGTGATCGCGTATCCATGACTCATCCATCGGCGAGCGAGAAAATACATGCCAAGCGCCAAAAGAACATGGAAAAAAGCTACCGTAGCTTGCGCCGTTGCGTGGGAAAAGCCGAAAAGTGAATAACTTGAAGCGAGAAAGACGGAGAACAGCGGTGGATAGAACAGAATCGTTAAGGCGGGATACTGAATATAATAATTGATAGCATATTCTTTGGGATTCTGTAAGGGAAAATCCATAAGCAAATCTTTGATAAAAATTCCGTTAAGTGCGTGGCGGGGCGCGTCGCTCCATATGAAATCGTCCATAGTGGGACTCGTAAAAAACATGAGGAGCCCAAAAATAGAAAATATAGCGATGGCAACCATTATAAATCTAGTCTCTTGTGAGAATCGTCTAATTCTATTTCTGATTCTGAGGTGAATTTATAATCCATGACTAAGCCAGCGTTTTCCAACGTTCTCAAGCTGACTTCCCAATGAACTTCCCGTATATCTGCGCCTCTGAAAAATGAAATATTGCAGTAATTGCGGCACTTTGGTGGAATTGCGAGTTCCTGAAGGCGATACGCTGCCGCGTTACGTTTGCTCCGCATGCGATATTATTCATTACCAGAACCCCAAGATCGTGGTGGGCAGCATACCCGAATGGGGAGACAGGATATTGCTGTGCCGCCGCGCCATCGAGCCGCGCCAGGGATTATGGACATTGCCCGGGGGCTTCATGGAAAATGCCGAGACCCTGGTCCAGGGCGCCGAACGCGAGACTTTGGAAGAAGCCAACGCTCGGGTGGAAATGGGAGATCTTTATTCTATCTACAATTTGCCTCATATCAATCAGGTGCACGTGTTATTCCGTGCAAGGATGCTGGATCTCGACTTCAAACCGGGAATTGAAAGCCTGGATGTCAAACTTTTCCACGAAACGGAAATTCCGTGGGATACGCTCGCTTTCCGCGTTATTAGCGAACCCCTGAGACGCTACTTTGAAGAACGGCGCAAAGGAAAGCTAGGCTTCCACATGGGTACCATAGAAGCGCTTCAAAAATAATTTTTCAAATTTGGAAAGCCCCGCCAGAAATGTGTTTCGCCCTCGCGGAAACGGGTTGGGCGTTTATTTTTATCGCGGGATACGGATTATAAGAAATGAAGTAGAAATAAAGTGGCGTACGTAAACCCACTTCATGCCTGCGATTACACTGCCCGCAGCGAGTCCACGATATTCAGGCGCGCGGCGCGTACGGCTGGGAGAAAGCCGCCGACTACGCCCATGATCAGGGCGAACGCAAATGATTTAAGGATAATCTCCAGATTCAGGATAAAGCTGAACGCCAGTTCCGAGAAGGACTGCCAGTTCATGGTGGAAATAGTAAAGAACTGCATGAAAGACGCCATTGTCAAACCGATGACGCCGCCCGCCGCGCCGAGCATCAATGCTTCCACAAGAAATGCGGCGAGAATATTTCTACGGCGAAACCCCAATGCCCGCAAGGTACCGATTTCCGTGGCGCGATTGGCAACCGAGGCGTACATGGTGATCATTGCACCGATAACTTGCGATTGCTCCGAATAGAAAACGCTTTCCCGCTTCGCTTCCAGGGTAAGGCGGGGGTCATCTTCAATGCGGGACTTGAGTTGAGGAAACGTTGCCGCGTCGTTCAGCTTCAGTATCACGGAAGAATAGACTGGTCTGCGAAATGCCTGCATCAACTGGTCGACGTCTCCCCAGATCTCCGAATCGAAACCGCTTTTACCTGCATCCATAATGCCGACCACGGTCCATTCACGTTGCGCGAAGCGCAACGTTTCGCCCACACCTGCGCCTTTATAACGCTCGGCAATATTCTTGCCCGCAATAATTTCCGTCGAGCCGGGAAGGAACATGCGCCCCTCCGTGATTTCCACCTGGGGGCGGAGTTCGATCCCCTTTTGTCCGACGCCGCGTATCAATACGTTTGAGGCTTTATTGGAGTCGCGTTTGGCAAGAGCGATCAATACGATGGTTTCCTTCGATGCAAGGCGCGCACCGTCTATGCCGTAGGCAACTTCCGGCTGGTTTTCGACAATGGCGGCCTGGTCGCGCTCAACGAGACTCTGCACTTCCGTCCCGGCAGAACGACGCGTAACTATTACATTGTCTGGAGACCCTGTTTCCACCATGGCTTTTCTGAGACCTTCCTCCAGCATCAACACGGTTGCGAATACGAAAACTACCAGGGCCATTCCGCAGGCGGTGAGCAGCGTAGTCAATTTGCGTGCGGCGAGATTGCGCCATGTGTATGAAAGAGGGACCGACATAATCAATTTGAATAAGCTACCCGATGTGACGAAGTCCTTCCACAATAGACACTTGCGACGCGCGCAACGCAGGCATCACTGCTGCAATAAAGCCGACCGCGATTGCGGCGGCAATCTGCATGAAGACCGTTTCCAGCGAGACGCCGAATACCGGAAACAGCGTACCCACCTGTTTGCTGAATGCATGAGCGACCGGAAAAGTAAGCAGGATCCCGATCACCGCACCCGCGAGCGCAATAGCCAGGGACTCGCCATAAATCAATCCAGTAAGGAAACGCGGGCCAAAACCCAATGCCTTGAGCGTGGCATACTCGCGGATGCGTTCCCGGGCAGTCATTGCCATGGTGTTCGCCATTACCGCAAGGATGATGAATATCACCACGAACGAAACGATGCGTATCGCCACGACGATGGCTTCGGTCATGGCGACAAAACCCAGCTGGAACGCCTTCTCTGTTTCGGTAAGGGTTTCTGCGAGAGAGTTTCTGAACAATGCGTCGATCTCGGTCGATATTTCCGCAGCCCTATCGGCATCCGATATCTGGATTATGTATACACCCACATAATCGGACCTGCGAGCCACGCCCTTTTTGAATGTTTCGTTGAGGTAATCCCAGTGGAAGAAAAATTGCGAAGTGTCCGTTCCCGCTTCGGCACCGTCATAAATAGCGCGCACCGTAAAACTCCACGCGCCTGGGTAAATCGTGCCCCGAAGGGGGACTGTATCGCCGACCTTGAAGCCATACGTATCTGCCAGCTTGCGGCCGATCACACAACCCTTGCGGTCGGTGCGGAATGCTTTCATTTCCGCCGGCGGGATGAGGTATTCTGGATAAAGATCGAAATAGGTTTTACCATCTACCGCGAACTGCGGAAAAAAGTTTTTCTCGGTAATATAGACGCCGCCAAACCAGTTCGCATGACTGATCGCCGACACGCCTGGAATTTTGCGAATCCGCTCCTGGTAGTTGATCGGTAGCGGAAACACCAGCGAAATCGAACTCCGCGTCACCAGACGGGTGGAGGAAGCGTTTTCCGCCCCCGCATACCAGGCATCGACCACTGTCCGTAGCAGTCCGAAAGCGAGTATTGCCACCACCAAGCCCAGCACGGTCAGCCCGGTGCGCAGCTTATGGCGCAGCGTATTTCTTGAAATAAGCTTCAGGAAATGCATTTTTGGAGCAATTGCGCAATAGCGCGCCGTGGAAGAGATGTTGTAAAAAACAAGGAGAACGCGCCATGCCTCCGCTTACCGTTGGGGGGCTACATCCAGCTCGCCTTTTTCGAGATGGCGAATCGAATGGGCTGATTTGGCGGCATGCGGGTCATGCGTCACCATGATAATGGTTTTGCCCATCTCGCTGTTCAGGCGAGCAAGCATGCGGAGAATATCATCCGCCGATACCCGGTCGAGATCCCCCGTGGGTTCGTCCGCCACCAGGATGAGCGGATCGGTAATAAAGGCGCGGGCGATTGCCACGCGTTGTTGCTGACCGCCGGACAGTTCCGAAGGGTAGTGCGCCATACGGTCAGTCAGACCTACCATCGACAACGCAAGTTCGACGCGTTCCTGTCTTTGGTTGCGCGAAAGTGTTGTCAATAATAACGGTAGCTCAACGTTCTCAAACGCGGTCAGTACGGGCATCAGGTTATAGAACTGGAAAATGAACCCGACATTGACAGCTCGCCAATCCGCCAGTTCCGCTTCGGAAAGCACGGCGATATCGATTCCGTTAACTTTCAGCGAACCGCTGTCGGGCTTGTCGATACCCGCGATAAGGTTGAGCAATGTACTTTTGCCGGAGCCGGAAGGGCCCATCAACGCGATGAAATCGCCCGGCATGATGTCGAAAGAGATGTTGGTGAGAACAGGCACCACTTGTCCACCACGGCGGTAGGATTTGGTGAGCTGCCGGATCTCGACAATCGATTTGGAAGCGTTTTCCATGCAAACCTTGCTGCCTTTTATTTAGCCGCCGTTTTGACCTTATCGCCGTTGTTGAGACCGTCTCCCGGTCTGAGTATTACCTTGTCGCCAGCCTTGGCGCCTTTCAGGACTTCAACCATGTCGCCAATTTTTTCGCCGGTGTCAATGGACGTCTCAACCGCCTTTCCTTCCTTAAAAAAGAATATGACGCTTTTGCCATTTCTCTGAGTGATCGCGTCGGACAATACAGCAACGCGCGCAGTGCGCTGGCCAGCGGCCATTTCTTTTTCCAGGAAGGCGACCTTGGCGCTCATTTCCGGCAGTACCTTGGGATCATGGTCGACAAATCGTATTTTTACCAACACAGTCGCTTTAGCACGGTCCACCGTCGGCACGATGCGCTGCACCACGCCGCGCAAACGCAGATCGGGAAGTGCATCCAGCTGAATTTCGCAAGGTTGACCCAGCTTTACTTTTGGCAAATTGGACTCGGATACATCGGCTTCTACTTCGAGCGTATCCATGTCTGCCATCGTTACCACTGCGCCTTTGGCGTCAAGCGCGGAAGAGAAGGGAGTGACAACGTCCCCGATGTTCGCACTTTTCGTCAGCACCACTCCATCGAACGGCGCACGGATCAGCGTCTGCTCCACCGCTATCCGGGCTGCGCGGTGATTTGCCTCGGCTACGGCGACCTCGGCGCCGAAACCCCGAAGTGCAGCCTGAGCCTTGTGATAACGGGCAGTGACAATATCGTATGCGAACGGCGAAATGAAACCTTTGCCGAGCAGTTCCCCATTCCGGTTGAATGCTGCCTGAGCATCGACCAATTCTGCTTGTGCCTGCTGCAGGTTCGCCTTTGCTACGTTGACGCTGGCCGCTGCCTGGTCCATCGCTGCGGTGACATCGGCATTCTCCAGTCGCGCAATGATTTCGCCTTCCGTTACCTTGCTGCCTTCTGTTACTCCCAACCATTCCACCCGTCCGGTAGCCTTGGATGCCACTGCTGCCTTCCGCTGCGCAACCACGTAACCGGTGGCGTTGAGCAATGTGAATGATTGTGACGGATACGCAGTGGTGATCGTGGTCGACTCCACCTCTACCGCCATGCCGCTTCGGAAATAGAGAAACCCGAGCACCACAAGCATTGCAGTGATTGCGAGCCAGGCTGCGAGGGGGAAACGCTTCTTGCGCGTACGCCCCGTTGCGGTGCTGCCCCGGTCTATCTTCAGCCTGGAAAGATCTTCATTGGTCACGGCAACGTCTCAGATAATTCAACGCCGCGATTATGGAGTAGAAGCATTATCGCGGCTAAAAGCCTCTGGCTCAGCCCTACGCGAGCATGACGGCAATTTAGGGGCAGGATGAGAAGGGGACGAGCAGGCGAATGACAGGCACTATCCTCTTTGATTGTGACAGCGGTCTCGTGGAAACCTGTCAGCAATGAGAATGGCGCATAATTTCGGGCAGTGGAAAGGTCTTACTCAAGCAACACCATTCTTGAACGCGAAAGCGGAGGATTGTTTGCGAAATATCGCTTGATGCCGGCGAGTATGGCGTCGGCCAGTTTGTCCTGATACGCGCCATCTTTCAGTTTCTTTTCCTCATCCGGGTTACTGATGAAAGCTGTTTCAACCAGGATTGAAGGGATATCAGGCGATTTGAGGACGGCGAAGCCGGCCTGTTCCACGCTGGTTTTAATCAAGTCCGCGTCGTTTTCTTTTTTCGCCAGCCAGCGCGCAGCAGCCGAGGTTGCGCCACGTTCGGACAGTGCGAATACGGAGGAGCCGCGTGCATGCGGCTTGATGAAGGCGTCGGCATGAACGGATACGAACAAATCGGCGTTCAACTGGCGAGCCTTTACCAAACGCATTGGCAGCGAAATAAAGTAATCCCCTTCCCGCGTCAGCGCGGCCCGCATATTGGGTTCTTTATCTATCTTGGCCTTAAGTTTTTTGGCGATCGCCAGCGTGATATTTTTCTCATGTGTGCCACGTTGGCTTATTGCCCCAGGATCCTCCCCACCATGTCCAGGGTCGATGGCGACGGTTATGAGACGTATCATCTCCGGCTTATGCTTTTTGGAAGCGGAGGTGCGCGCGGACCTGGTTTCCGCTTTTGAATTTATATTAGCGTCGGGATTGGCGTCAGTTTGTAATGTCGCTGTAATATTTTCGTTAAGAAGCGCCATCAGCGGATCGGGCGGAACAACGGGATAAAGATCCAGCACCAACCGGTGCCCGTAGTCGCCCACGGGTTTGAGCACGAAAGCTTGCGGCACCGCTTGGGTTTTGAGGTCCAGGACCAAGCGCAATATGCCCGGTTTGAAGCGGCCGATACGCACCGCCTGGATATAGGGGTCGGCGGCGTCAATTCTTTCCGCGAGTTTTTCGAGTTCGGGCGTTAGCACGACTTGTTCCAGATCGATCGCAACGCGATCCGGATTTTTTACGATGCTGAGCGAATACTGTATAGGCTGGGCTGATTCCAGCGTGAGGCGGGTATACTCCGGCGCTGGCCAGATACGGACCGAGCTGACCTTGATATCAGCGGAGGCGGAATTGCAGAGCGGCAGAAACAGGAATACAGCCGCCAAGAACCAGTTGACGAATATGGGGCGGGTACGAACATTGCGACAATCGGACATTGCCGCGTTCAAGGGTTTTTCAGGGCTTGCCAATGTTTCAAACACAGTCTACCGGCCTCCGTGTCTGCCTGAATTTCCACATTGCGGCCAATTTCAGCAATATGGAACAGAAAACTCAAATCGGCCTTGGGCAATAGGCCAGCCGCCTTTTCAGGCCATTCCACCAGGCAGATTGAGTTTGCGTTGAAATATTCCCGGAAACCTGCTTCTTCCCATTCAAATGGATCTTTGAATCGATAAAAATCAAAGTGATAGAAGTATAACCTAGAAATTTTATAAAGTTCAACCAAATTGTATGTGGGGCTTTTTACTTTTGCCTGATAACCCAGACCTCGGAGGATTCCCCGTGCCAGCGTAGTCTTGCCTGCACCGAGATCACCATTCAGGAAAATAATTAGGCCGGGATGCAATATGGTTGCGATTTCTGCACCGAGCGCTAGCGTGGCGGCTTCATCGGGAAGATCGCAATTGGCGTGATGACGGCTAGTGTGATGCATGACTTCCAGGAAAGTATGATGCGAACTATGCAAGGAAAATCTCCAAAGATCCGCTGCAGATTTTCCCGGATCCAGCGGTTGATTTTACCCAGCTCGCCGAGTTGATCGAAGCTTGGGTAATGAACTCGGCTTTCAGGATATCAGTATTGCCGATGCAGGCGCCGAGATGACGCAGGCCGAATCAGGTTTGCGGGAATGGCTGAGCAAAGGTTATCAGGGCGAGACGGATTATATGACACAGCACGGTATACGGCATACTCGTCCGGCGGAACTCGTTCCTGGCATGCCACCTGTGATCAACGCATGAACTACATGCCGACAGTGGGGGATTGGTCCAGGATGGCGATAGCGCATTTATTTCCCGATATGCACCGGGGGCGGGATTGCCACAAGGTGCTGCGCGGACGCTTGCAAGAGCTTGCCGATAAATTTACCGTGGAAATAAGCCATTTTTCAGTTGCCGCGTCACGGATAGCACACCGGTAATGGAAGTGGAATGGCGCAGAAGTCCGGCCTTAGCTGGCGCGGCAAGCATATCCTGCTGCTTTCGGGTGAAGCGGGATCAATGTGCTTTCTGGGCGAACTGTATACCGATCCGCCATTGCCGATTGATAACCCCGGGGGCAATTATTGCGGTCGCTGTAGCAAGTGCATCGATATTCGCCCAACCCAAGAGGGTGATGGGTACGTTGCGAGGGCGCTGGGCCGACGTTTCATCCCTGGTACGCGAACACGCGCGTGGACATTATATCGGCATGAAGAGGGTGTTTAGCCCTCAGTTCCAAGGATCGCGATAGCTCGAATCCGAGGTAAGCTATACCCGCTATTAATAACCTTGTTTGCATGGGGTGTACCAAAGTCCAATTTAGTCCTGCTGCTGAAATTGATAAGATGCAATTATCGTCAGTTGCCGAATTAAATGGACTTTCTTCTGTAGCTCCTTTGATGGAATAAACTTTTTGAATTCCGCAAGCTGGCGTCATGTTCAACGCTTGCAATCGCTTAAAATGCTATTATGCCAGCCTTGACGGTGTGGGATTACATGCTATAAATAGTCGGTTAGC
>CAJDVB010000026.1_pt1 | contig 12454 bp, 14 predicted proteins | sample 7391231 | NCBI WGS metagenome assembly CAJDVB01 (sample SAMEA7055679, study PRJEB34461) | soil metagenome | biome: terrestrial ecosystem; feature: Peninsula; material: soil | place: Antarctica | collected 2016
GCCCGAGGGGCCCCGCGAAGCGGGGATCGGGCAGCGCAGGGGATGCCGCGATCGCGTTCCACACACATGGAGGCGCCCGCATCCCGCTTCGGGGTCGCATCTTCCTGCGGAAGGCACTGCTCCGCCCTGCGCGGTCGCATTCCGCGTCGTTGCGCCTTGCCCTGCACCTCAAAAACCGTACACTTCTCCCCGTCCAACTACCGGATTTAGGATTATTTCAGGAAATTGAATGCTCAACCAGATGTTGATATTTCTACTCGACACCCTTCTCGGGCTGTTTTCCCTAGTGCTGCTGCTGCGTTTTTATATGCAATTGCTGCGGGCGCCCCTCCGTAATCCACTATCGCAATTTCTCATTGCGATTACGGATTTTCTGGTACGACCGGCGCGACGCATGATCCCCGGCTTCGGCGGTATCGATTTCCCCACGTTGCTGCTGGCATGGCTTACGCAACTCATATTATTGGCAGGCGTGTACGTACTTCAAGGGTACAACTTCACCTCGACTGTCGGCCTCGCAGCCGGTGCCCTGGCGCTTCTGGCGCTCGTGGAAATCGTCAAGATGACGCTGTACATCATAATGGCGGCGGTAATCATCCAGGCGGTGCTTTCCTGGTTCAATCCCTATAGCGCACTGGCGCCGGTACTCGACAGTTTTACCCGGCCATTCCTCGGGGTTATCCGGGCACGCATCCCCCCAATCGGCAACATCGATCTGTCACCATTGTTTGTGCTCATAATTATCCAATTGTTGCTGTTCGTAGTGGCGAGGACGGAAGGCGAAATCTCCCGCCTGTTCTGATGCCGGGTATACCATCTTCCACCTGGTACCGCTGTGATAGTGGCGGACAACGGCTTACCCTTACCCTGCATGTACAGCCGGGGGCGAAGCAAACGGAAGCGGTTGGGTTGCATGGCGACGCCATGAAAATCAGGCTGGCTGCGCCCCCTGTAGAAGGTGCCGCCAACGCCGCGCTAGTTGAATTTCTCGCCGGAATATTCGGGGTGCGCCAATGCCAGGTGACGCTCAAGCACGGGATTAAATCCCGGCGTAAAGTGGTTGAGATCAGCCATCCGCTCCGTGAACCCAGCGTGCTATGGAAATGTGCCGGGGATACGGACTAACGTCTTCAGCAAGTCATTTGGCGATCGTGATACTGGGTACACCGACCCGGGGTAAATCCGTGACGGTCATCTGAAACAGGAGGTACAACATCTGGAAGGCATCGCGGTTCCAGTTGGCCAGCGGACCCGCCGTGTTCACCGCATAATACCGGCCGTGCGAATAGATCGAAAGGTCAGCTTCTGCAGGGTCTGAATCTGCGACAACGAGATCCATCGTCGCGACGGGATTTTCATTATTATCGATGGCGGGAGTTCTTGTATCCTTCTCCACATCATACTCCGGCTCGTCGCCCAGAGACCGGCCGAGAAAACTAATGATGGCATGGAAGCTTCTGAGCCGAAAAATGCCTCTGATAGGCCACGTTCCTCCGTAATGATCGGGGCGGATATCGAATGCAATATCGCTACTCATCCAGTCCCCCACGTCCTTGCTCAACTGCATACGTTCTTCAATAGATAATGTATCTGGATCATAGTTGGTCACGAGAATAGGCCCGGGCAACTGTTTACGCAACGTGTATGTATTGTCCAGTCTGTTATAGAGCACGGAAAACTCTTTCTCCAGTGCCAGGAACCCTTCTCCCGTAACCGCACCCGCGGGTATGATCCAAGTGTGCACCAGGGTCAACGGTTCCGCAAATAGCCGATCCTTATCCTGAATGGCGGAGAGGTGAAGTACCACGCGGCGGAATAGTTCATAACCTGATCCATCAGACGGCCTATTGCGCGCGACCTTCTCGGTAGAATGCTGAATACGCACTTCCTGAGCCATCAGCCTCAGCAGGAGATCAATATCAAAACGCTGCCGGAGCAGCAGGATAAACTTGTTTTGCGGAAATGGGGTAAGAATCCGTTTGGTAAATTCTTCCCCTTCTATTGGAACAATGCTGATGGTCGGATTTTCCGCGACGCTTCCGCCAAATAATGGCATCAGCACCGGTCCCGCCAACCCACCCAGCGCGGGCGTAGCTCCGGCATTGAATCGGAAATCGAACGTCGCCGCAACGTTTGAGACTCCGGTAAAATGTATGGGTTGACGGTGATGCGCACGCGCGATGTTCATCAATAGCTGCTTGGATGCCGCGCTCGTTATAGCGTCATCATAAGCGCCGACCGCCCGGTTGAGCGTGATGGGCGATAGGCAACCTGGCAGCACCAGCGTGGCTATCAGGCCAAACAACATGCATAGCGAACGTTGAGGGCGAGAGCAAAAAGTGCCCATATACTGTAGTTTCATCTGGATAAACGGATTAGGCGAGCAGAATGCGAGCGGGATAACGGATTCTTGTTGTATTTAAAGTAAATGCTCAGGACGGTACGGGTTCGGCTCAAGGCATGGCGCTTCGCGAGTCTACCTGTATAATCCACGGATGCCGAGAAACTGGCTCATCGCTGCCTATATGCCAAAAACCCAAAACGGGTATCAGCTCCGCCAGCCTGAAAGAAAGGAACTCCGCCGCCGCTTCTCAGTCTATTTCCGGCAAGACATTACCTCTTTCCAATCCCCACGGTCAAGATGTTAATTCATGTCGGCGGCGTACGGCTTGAGGCATTGAATGGAAGCCGGCCATCGGATAATGTCTGGATAATAATGTAAAATGAATGCCATCCTACCCGCATATTGGAAATCGGATCGCAACTGGCGGAGTTTGAGGCAAAACGAGCCGAGCGAGGTTTGCTATATTTGCATTGAGGTACCCACAATAGCAATTGGGTTGATATTGAAAATGAATATTATAATTCTTTAAAAGCTAATGATAGCCTGTATTTTAGCATGTTTATTGAAGAAAATCTGAGTAATTTGTTTCCTCCATTTTCTTTAGTTTCTCTTATTTTAATATGACATTCGATTGAAAATATTAAAAAAACAGTAAGCATCACTTTTGCTTTTTTTGAAATGAAAGATTAAACCAAATACGCCCAATATCAACGGCAATAAATAGTACTTATTTTTTGCTTGATTACGGGCAAGAAAAAGCATGAGATGATGATCGGTACGCCGGAAGATATCGATAAACATAATAAAATGCTGAAAAAATTTCCCGATATGGAGCACCCTGACGAGCCCGACATGGTCAGCGTCGCGCCAGGCAAGACTACGGAACTGGTGTGGCATTTCACCGAAGCCGGAACGGTTGACTTCGCCTGCCCGTTGCCAGGGCATTTCAAGGGTATGAATTTTCCGGGTATGAAAGGAACAATCGAAGTGGAGACCAAATGAAAATATCAAGGCAGACATTATTGGCAGGATCCATCCTCATCGGCGCCTTGGCGGGAAGCGGCGCTCATGCCACCGCAACGACGGTCGAGGTTTACAAGAGCTCGACCTGCAAATGCTGTGCGAAATGGGTTGATCACATGCGAGCAAACGGGTTTACGGTCAATACCCACGATGTAGGCAATAAGGAGGCCCGCGAGCGAGCCGGGATTTCCACTACCCTCGGGTCATGCCATACTGCCTTGGTCGATGGTTATGCAATTGAAGGCCACGTGCCCGCCCAGGATATCAAACGCCTTCTCAAGGAGCGTCCCCGTGCTATCGGCCTGACCGCTCCAGGCATGCCTCATGGTTCTCCGGGTATGGAGGGAGCACGCAGCGATCCGTATGATGTGCTTTTAATAAACAAACAAGGCGATACTACTGTTTACAGCCAGCATCGTCCATCCGACTCAAAAGATTCAGTGATGAGGCTGAAATGAAGCGTATCAAATCCTGTACCCTTACCTTCCAGCACATGAAAGAGAGATCCAGCAGGGTTTCACCGACATCGCCAGTATGTTTCTCTGCAATCCTGACCATTACGCCGCATGCCGGGCAAGAAATGGCTGGCGCGGGAGGCAAGCGGCCTTGAGCGTGCATCGTTTCATTCTCGTAAGTGCGGCAATCGGTATCATTGCAAGCTGCGGCGAATCCAAACCGCCTGCCACAACATCAGTACCGCCTGTCGCTGCGCCAGCTTCACCCACCGCCGCCCCGCCTATTACTGAACCGGAGCCGCCGGCTGCCGCATCTGTCCCAGCACTGCCGGAACAACCAAAAAATCTGGCGGCACGCAAGCTGGACCCGGAGAAAATCAAGCGTGGCAATGCCACCTATACCAAAAATTGTGCCAGCTGCCATGGACCCAATGGCGAGGCCACCCCAGGTTGGCGAATACCGGCGGCTGACGGCAGATATCCACCGCCTCCTCTGGACGGCAGTGCCCATGTCTGGCATCACTCAACCGAAACATTGGAAACAATGATCCGAGACGGTAGCCCGGGTGCCGGTATGCCAGCGTGGGATGGAAAACTGACGAAACAGGAAATCGATGACGTGATCGTCTGGATCAAATCGCTATGGCCAGATGAAGTCTACGATATCTGGTATAAGGAAATTGAGAATAAGCCGGAGCCGAAACGAAGCTGAGCTAAGCGCCGACTATTTGCTGTGGTGTTTTTGAGTAACTGGCGTAATGCTATTTTTCGGACTTAGACTTGGTCTGAGCCCGAAAAGGGCGGCCAGGTTTCGCCCAGGCTGCCCAAGGGGCGATGATCCCCCTCAAAGGGACGGGAACATTCGAAAGCCGAAGTACGCAGGTAAAGTTGAGGTGTAACAGCGTAAGGCCAATAGTTATTCTATTGGCCGAAAAAGCGGCGAAATCCTTCAAGCCCGACAGGCTGCCAGACTAGCGGTCGGCAATTCAACGCCGCTCTCACTCCTCGTTAAGAGCGGCTACGCTTAACCCTCTGGCTGGCTCGCTTTCGGTGCCGCCTTCTTTACCGCAGCACGGGCGGGAAGTTTTTCCCGGATGCGCGCCGACTTGCCGGAACGATCCCGCAGATAATAAAGCTTGGCGCGACGGACATCCCCGCGACGTTTGATCTCTATGCTGGCAATCAGCGGTGAATAGCTCTGGAAGGTCCTCTCCACGCCCTCCCCGCTGGATACTTTACGTACGGTAAAGGCCGAATTGAGACCACGGTTGCGCTTCGCGATAACAACACCTTCATAAGCCTGTATTCGTTTACGGTCACCTTCCACCACGTTGACGTTAACGATTACGGTATCTCCAGGAGCAAAATCCGGAATTGTCTTGCCGAGGCGGCTGATTTCTTCATTTTCAAGTTGTTCGATCAGGTTCATTTTGTACTCCTTACTTTATATTCCCTGGTTTCAATTGGTGATGTGGACCTGCTGGAATTCTTCCAGCAAGTCCTTTTCTTCTCTTGTCAGGCCATGTTCTACTTTCAATGCCAGCAAATCCGGTCGCCTGAGCCATGTCCTGCCCAGCGACTGCTGTAAACGCCACCGCTTGATCCTGGCATGATTGCCAGACATCAGAACTTCAGGCACCGCATTTCCCCGGAATATCTCCGGCCGCGTGTATTGGGGAAAATCCAGCAATCCCGCCACAAATGAGTCCTGGCTCGCCGATTCGGGATCACCCAGCACGCCTGGCATCTGCCGCACCAGGCAGTCTATCAGCACCATCGCGGCCAGTTCGCCGCCAGAAAGTACGTAATCGCCGATAGAAATTTCATAATCGACCTGACGCCCTATCAAACGCTCATCCACGCCCTCATAGCGTCCGGCCAGCAATATCAGCGCCGGTAACTCGCCCAACTCTACAACCAGACCATGATCCAGTGGGCGTCCCTGGGGAGAAAGATAAATCACTTTCGTTCCCGCGATGCCGAGGGCTGTCTGCCTGTTCCTCGCAGCAGTAAGCGCTTTTTCAAGCGGCTCAGCCAGCATTACCATCCCTGGCCCGCCACCATAAGGCCGATCATCTATCGTATGGTAATTATCGACGGTAAACTCACGCGGATTCCAGGTATGCAGGCGATAAATATCGTTTACGTTCGCCCTCCCGGTCACGCCATGCTTGGTGATCGCGTCGAACATCTCCGGGAACAGGGTAACGACATCAAACTCACGAGCCATGTCTTAGTAGTCCACGCCCCAATCCACCGTTATCCGGCACGCCTTGAAATCTACTTTTACAATTACCTGGTTGATGAAAGGAATCAATCTTTCCCTTTCAGGTTTTTCCGAACTCTGCACTTGAAGCACATCGTTGGCGCCGGTTTCAAGTAATCCGGTCACTTTCCCCAGTGCTTCGCCCTGCTGGTTAATGATTTCAAGACCGATCAGGTCCGACCAGTAATAGCCGTCTTTACCGCTATTCGACAAGGCCGGTAATTGATTGCGAGGAATTGCAATTTGCAGGCCCTTCAGTTCCGTCGCTGCGTTACGATCGGAGCATTGCTCAAGTAACGCGGTCAATCTGTTTCCGTGAACACCGCTTGCGTCAACTTTAACGTTGCGCCATTCGCCATTGCCGCTGCCCAACCACCATACGGGATAGTCAGCCAGCCCATCTACATATTCAGTATAGGGAAAAACCTTGATCCAACCTGACAAACCGTAAGGGCCAACGATATGCCCCATCACCACCATCGGCTCGACTGCTGTGCCCGGTCTAGCTTCCTGCGGTTTGTTGTTTCGCGCCAAACTGCTTGACCAGCCTCGTTACGGTATCCGACAGCTGCGCACCCTGTGATTGCCAATAAGTGACTCGATCCAGCTTGACCCGCAGCCCTTCTTCACCTTCAGCCGCTCTGGGATTATAAAAACCGATGCGCTCGATGAATTTGCCATCACGGGCGTTTCGTGAGTCCGCTACTACCATATTGAAAAACGGGCGATTCTTGGCGCCGCCGCGTGCCAATCGAATAATGACCATGTATATATTGCCTATTGAGGTCTAAAACTGAAAAGGGTGTGATTTTACGGTAATTTTTGCCGGATTAGCAAGTAATACTTCCGCTTGCCAATAGGGATGGAAGGCGTAGAGGCAATAGATTACCACATGCTGATCGGGCAAGCCAGCCACGCCCACGTTTAACCTAAATCCGGTAGTTGGACGGGGTGAAGTGTACGGTTTTTGGGGTGCAGGGCAAGGCGCAACGACGCGGAATGCGACCGCGTAGGGCGGAGCGGTGCCTTCCGCAGGAAGGTGCGACCCCGAAGTGGGATGCGGGCGTCCCCTTGCGTGCGGAACGCGATCGCGGCATCCCCTGCGCTGCCCGATCCCCGCTGCGCGGGGTCCCGCGGGCGACGCTTCGGGGCGTCATTCCATTCCAAGGAGTTGCAACGCAGCCATGTGCCGCAAAAACTGTGCAATTCACCCCGTAGCGCCCTCACCCGGAAGGTAAGCGTCAAATAATATGAAATATTGTTATTAATCATGACACTGATCTATTAAATGAGCGGTCAACTACCGGATTTAGGTTTAAGGCAGTTCTTCCATTAAAGCCCGGAATCTCTACCAAGTCTTCCATGATCGCCTGCCAGCGTCGGTGGGTAGGCGAGCTGGCAAAACAATAATTTATTCCTGGTCCCTTACCTTAATGTGCCTGCTCCCAATTTGAGCCGACACCCACCTCCACTAACAGCGGCACATCGAGCTCGGCCACGTTACCCATGAATTTCGGCAATTCACGTTTCATCATTTCGATTTCATCAGCCGGTACTTCCAATACCAGTTCATCGTGGACCTGCATGATAAGTTTGCTGCGAAGGTTTTCCCGTTTCAGCCAGTCATGCACCGCAATCATGGCGAGCTTGATGATGTCCGCCGCAGTGCCTTGCATCGGCGCATTGATGGCGGCACGTTCCGCCGCCTGTCTGCGGTTGCCGTTGGCGCTGTTGATCTCCGGGAGCCGTAGTCGTCGTCCGAATACGGTCTCGACGCAACCCGTTTCCTTGGCGGTTTCCCTGGTCCGCTGCATATAGTCCGCCACACCGGGATAGCGGGCAAAATAACGGTCCATGTAAGCCCGGGCGGCCGCGCGCTCAATACCGAGTTGAGAGGCAAGTCCAAATTCGGACATCCCGTATATCAGGCCGAAGTTAATGATTTTTGCGTAGCGCCGCTGTTCGCTGCTCACCGCTTCCAGCGTGACGCCGAACACTTCCGACGCTGTCGCACGATGTATGTCCTCACCCTTGGCGAAGGCTTTGAGCATTCCCTCATCATGCGAAATATGCGCCATGATGCGTAGCTCGATCTGCGAATAATCGGCAGAGACTATGCTATGCCCCGGCGATGCGATAAATGCTTCACGAATGCGGCGGCCTTCGACAGTACGCACGGGAATATTTTGCAAATTGGGTTCGTTGCTGGCGAGCCGCCCGGTCACTGCTACCGCCTGCGCATAATTGGTATGCACCCGCCCGGTAGCGGCATCCACCATACGTGGGAGCTTGTCGGTATAGGTGGACTTGAGCTTGGCGAGGCCACGGTAATCGAGCAGGACTTTTGCAAGGGGATAGTCCAGTGCAAGCCGTTGCAGCACATCTTCGTCCGTGGAAGGCACACCGCCAGGAGTTTTTTTAATGACGGGCAACTTGAGCTTGTTGAACAGAATTTCCTGAATCTGCTTCGTTGAATTCAGATTGAACGGCTGTCCGGCGATTAAACACGCGCGGTTCTCCAGTAACAGCATTTTTTCGCCGAGTTCGCGGCTTTGGTTTTCCAGCAACTTCAGGTCCAGAAGTACGCCGGTGCGCTCCATGTCGAACAGTATCTCCATCGCCGGCATTTCAAGAGCGCGATAAATGTATTCAAGCTTTGCATCCGCTGCAATTTCAGGGTACAGGTGTTGATGCAACTGCAGCGTGATGTCGGCATCTTCAGCCGCATATTGCGAGGCGCGTTCGATGTCCACCTGATCAAAATTTATCCGGCTGACTCCTTTGCCCGTCATCTCATCATAACTGACAGCCTTTACGCCGAGATGCCGCAATGCAAGATTATCCATATCGTGCGGGCGATGTGATTCGAGCACATAGGACTGGAGCAGCGTGTCATGAACGATACCGTTCAAGGCGATACCGTAACTGGCAAAAATATGCTTATCGTACTTCAGATTCTGCCCGAGTTTTAGCTTGGCCGGATCGGTCAGCCAGGGCCTGAGCTTATCTAGGACAAGATCGAACGGCAGTTGCTGCGGCGCGCCGGCGTACTGGTGCGCGAGCGGCAGGTAAGCTGCCTGGTGAGGCTCAACGGAAAATGCGATGCCGACGAGCCGCGCCTGCATCGGGTCCAGCCCGGTGGTTTCGGTATCCAGTGAAACCACCGGCGCGGCATCGATACGCATGACCCATTCATCGAGCTGGGCCGGTGTAACAATGGTTTGGTAGTCCACCGGCACCCGGTCGGCGCGTATCTCGCCCGCACTCGCTTGCGGATAAGTCCGAGCCAGGGATAGGGAAAGCTCGCCGCCCTTTTCTCCCGAGCCCAGATCCCGCAACTCTCGCAGCCATGTTTTAAAGTCCAACCGCTCATACAGTTCCTCCAGCCTGGCGGTATTTTGCGGCTGCAGCCCAAGGCCATGCAGGCTTACCGGTAAGGCGACATCGCACTTGATCGTGAGGAGCTCACGAGACCTGCTCAACCAATCGAGAGCGCCGCGTAAATTTTCGCCGACCACACCGCCGATTTCATCGGCATGGGTGACAATATTGTCCAGCGTACCGTATTGCCTGAGCCATTTTACCGCGGTTTTAGGGCCGACCTTCGGCACGCCCGGAATATTGTCGGATGCGTCGCCGACCAGTGCCAGATAATCGATCATGCACGCCGGCGTAACGCCGAACCGGGCCACCACGCCGGCTTCATCAAGCGTTTCGTTTGTCATGGTATTCACCAGCGTTACCTGCTGATTCACAAGCTGCGCGATATCCTTGTCGCCGGTAGAAATTATGCAACGCATATTCTCCCGTTCAGCCTGTTTAGCCAGCGTAGCGATCACATCATCCGCTTCCACCCCTTCCACGATCAGCATCGGCCATCCCATGGCATTGATGCATTCATAAAGCGGCGCTATCTGGGCAACGAGATCATCCGGCATGGGAGGCCGATGCGATTTATACTGCGCGTAAAGGTCATCGCGAAAAGTCTTGCCTTTTGCATCAAATACGCACGCGCTATAATGGGCTTCGTAATCCTTGTGAAGGCGGCGTAACATATTGATCACGCCATAAATCGCCCCCGTCGGCTCGTTGTTGCGGTTGCGGAAGTCCGGTAACGCATGAAAAGCGCGATATAGGTAGGATGAACCGTCAACCAGCAGTAATGTTTTCATCTAACTCCAAAGGTTTTTGCCAATGAGCCCGAAAGACAAATTAGCCCGTACCATGACAAACGAATTTCGGGAACAGACCTGGTCGGCGAGCGAATCGTGGCGCGTGTTCAGAATTATGGCAGAATTTGTCGAAGCGACGGAACGCTTGAGTTCGATCAGGCCCGCTGTAAGCATTTTTGGTAGTGCACGTACGCTCCCTGAGCATCCATACTATAAACTGACCGAACAGATCACCCGCCAATTGTCCGACGCGGGTTTTGCCGTAATCTCCGGCGGTGGCCCCGGTATTATGGAAGCGGCCAACAAGGGTGCTTATTTTGGGAAATCACCCAGTATCGGCCTAAACATCCAACTCCCTCATGAACAGCACCGCAATATCTACCAGGACGTCAGCCAGACCTTTCGTCATTTTTTTGCGCGTAAATACATGTTCGTCAAGTTCGCCAGTGCATACGTCGTCTTACCGGGCGGATTTGGTACCCTTGATGAACTAATGGAAGCGCTCACGCTTGTTCAGACCGGCAAGACCCGGAAAATGCCTATTATCCTCGTTTGTTCGGATTTTTGGCGCGGCATGATTGATTGGCTCCAGCAAGTGCTTGTCTCGGAAGGCATGATCGGCCCGGAAGATATGAACCTGATACAGATGATCGATGAGCCGGGCGAGGTGGTGGATGCCATATTCAAATATTATGAAACACGGGGTTTCGAGCCTTCCGCAGCCGAGCGCGAAGTCCAACTCAATCTGTAATGGCGGGTCATTTCGGATAGAATGACATATTGACCCTGACCCTGCCGGGAGGCGCCATGCGTCGTATAGTTCTTGCATTATTATTGATCTGTGCACTACCCGCAGCAGCGCAATCCAATGAGCCCAAGGATCTCCGACCCTTGCCCGAGGTTCCGGAGCCACCAGAATTACCTTTGCCTTCACCGGGTGCGGACGATGAAGACGCCTCGCTGGAGCCACAGGTTACGATCACGAGGCGCGGAGAGGACCAGATCGAGGAATACCGGATCAATGGCCAGATTTATATGATCAAGGTGACGCCTAGTATTGGCCTGCCGTATTACCTGATGGATAACCGCGGAGACGGAACATTTTCCGCCCATGACACCGGCGGCCTCGACCAGCGCATTCGTCCTCCGATGTGGGTAATACGCGAGTTTTGACTTTTGATTAAACCAAGATCCATTAGGACGCGAGATGATGGCGAGGCAGGTTACGAGACAGTTTTGCCGGTTGAGAGAAGTCCATAGCCTGGTCTATGGACTTCTCTCAGGTAGCAAAAATGGCGGCGAAAATGACCGCAAACTGACCGTCCGAAATCGCGTAGGCTCGCAAAGCTGCCTAATGAATTATCTGGGATGAAGGCAGCGAGATTCTTCTTCCCGTTGCTGCTTGGCTTTTTCGTCCTGTTGCTGCTTAGCCTTCTTTGCTCCCGTTCATGTCCGTCTATACCACTGTCACGCAGCACCAGCTTTCTGCCTGGCTGAAAAACTACTCTCTCGGGTCATTGATCGATCTGCAGGGCATCTCCTCGGGCATCGAAAACACTAATTATTTCGTCACGACCAATCACGGCAAGTACGTTCTTACCCTGTTTGAAAAGCTGAGCGCTTCGGACTTGCCCTACTACCTGAATCTGATGGCCTACCTGTCGCGCCATGGCATTCCGTGCCCCAGCCCAATCGCGGATCTCGACAATAAATTTCTTGGCGAACTCAACGGCAAACCGGCGAGCATCGTTAGCTGCCTGCACGGAAAATCCCAGGAACATCCGACTATCCTGCACTGCGCTGAAGTCGGCGAACTCCTGGCAAGCATGCATTTATCCGGCCTTTCCTATCCCGAGAAAATGGAGAACTCGCGCGGGCCAAAGTGGTGGAAGGCCACTGCACCTGACGTCATGCCATTTCTTGCCGCGGAGGAGGCGAAAGTTCTTCGTGAAGAATTGCGTTTTCAGTCATTGTATCGTTTTGAAAACCTCCCTCGCGGCGTAATTCATGCAGATCTGTTTCGCGACAATGTTCTGTTCAACGACAACGCGATGGGCGGCGTGATAGATTTCTATTTCGCTTGCAACGATGTCTTGTTGTACGATCTCGCCATTGCTGCCAACGACTGGTGCCTGAACGAAAACGGCGAACTGGACGCGGCACGTACATCGTCTTTACTCCAGGCCTACCACCG
>CAJDVB010000091.1_pt1 | contig 12070 bp, 14 predicted proteins | sample 7391231 | NCBI WGS metagenome assembly CAJDVB01 (sample SAMEA7055679, study PRJEB34461) | soil metagenome | biome: terrestrial ecosystem; feature: Peninsula; material: soil | place: Antarctica | collected 2016
CGCCGGCGATCTGGCCTTCTTCGACAAGGTGCAGACCAAACAGAATGCGCTGGCTCTGAAGCTTGGCATACTCGTTTTCCTTGTATGAAAGAGTGTGATCGACACTACGCCAGCCCGAAACTCCGCGCAATTGACGTCTGTGCAATGCACGAGCTTGCGGGGATGACGGGCTCAGCGGCCATGCTGGCCCCGACACCGGTCCAGTCGCTGCTGCTACCGCACCAGGACGGCTCATTGGCGCGCGGCACCTATCGTACGGCTGTCAACATCCACAATCCCACCAATAAAGAAGTTACCGTCGCCGCCAAGGTGGCGCTTGCGACACAGTTCGGCTCCGAACCAGGACCATTCGGCGTAACGCCATTCAAGGAAGCTGTTCTCCAGCCAGACGGGGCAGTCGGCGTAAACTGCTTTGATATCGCGGGTTACTTTTGCCCCATTGATGGCGTTTGCGTGGATTTTGCATTCCTGGAAGGATTTCTGGTGATTAAAAGTCCAGTGCCCTTGGACGTGGTTGGCGTTTATACCGCCCGTAGTTGGTCTTTATACAGCCCGGCATACGGATGGAGAAGTGGAATCCATTGATGTAGAAGCGGTAGAGCCGCGCCAGATTCGTGAAACGGTCAAGATTGGTGCGACGGAGCCAACCAAACCGGGCGGCGGGAAACGCGTCGATTATCCGCCCAAGGGGAGCTCCGCCTACGGCGAGAAGGAACCGAAACAAATGTGTGGAGGAATTGCCGGATTTCCATGCCCTGATGGCAAGAAGTGCGTAGATGACCCTTCTGACAATTGCGATCCCGCTCGTGGCGGTGCCGACTGCAGCGGTATTTGCGTGAAATAACCGCGCTCGGTTTAGAAAGCATTTATTTTAAAGCAGACGCTACGTTCGAACTGGGTCTTGGTGATGGAGGGCGGTGTCCATGGGTGCGCGTGGAAACAACATTCCGGATACCTGAGACGATCCAATGCGACAGGTCTATGACGTCATTATCATTGGCGCGGGCCCCGCAGGTTGCGCGGCCGCGCGCACTTTAGCCAGCGCTGGCTTTTCAGTTGGCCTGTTTGACAAGGCGATCTTCCCGCGTGACAAGACTTGTGGAGACGCCTTGATTCCTGATGCGCATCACGCGCTTAAAAAACTCGGCCTGATGGAGCAGGTCAGCAGGATCTCCTGCCCCGCCAAAGGGATGCGTCTGATTGGTTTCGATGGCAATAATGTTTTGGTCAGAGCTGATAGCGCTTGTGTACCGCGCCTGAAATTGGATGAGTTATTGCTGGGCGGCGCCATGGAAGCCGGTAGCGAGTTTTTACCAGGCCACGAGTTCGTCGGCATTTCTGATGAGAATGAGGAAAACTTCCGGGTTGAGTTCAACAGAAGTGGTAATTTTATCTCTGCCCGGGCGCATTGGATATTGCTGGCAACCGGTGCTAATGCCGCGCCAATTGGGCGGTCCGGTTTGTTGCTTCGAGCCGAATGCCGAAGTTTTGCGGTTCGCCAGTATGTGCGTAACGAGCGGTTGGCAAAAGATTTTAACGAATTGACATTCGTCTTTGATCACTCGGCAAAAGGCGGCTATGGCTGGATCTTTCCGGGACCTGACGCTATATTCAATATCGGCATCGGATTCTTCGGTTCTGCGCATAGACACAGCAATCCTCGTCTGAGCTATGAGCAATTTATTGCCCGATTACCCCTTGCGCAGGACTTGATGCGAGACGGAAAAATCATCAGTCCCCTTAAAGGGGCGCCACTTCGCACCGGCTTGTCCGGTTCGCGGTTCGCTCGCGATGGCTTGCTGGGCATAGGAGAGTGCAATCATGGCAAAATGCGATCTCGGTCACGCCGCTGTAGCCCAAGCCTATACCCGAAGTATAAAAGCCCTCCAGCCAAAGTTTGAAGTCTACCGTAAGGCAGAATTTTTATTTAACTGGCCGTACCTGACCAACAGGCTAGTGGCACATACCGCCAGAAGCGAATACACGCGCAGCAAAGTGGAAGGGTTGTTTAACGAAACGTCCGATCCCCGCTTTTTGCTGACGCTCTCGGGGTGGATGAGGATTTTATTCGTAAACCGGTAATGAGTTATGCTCGGGGACACTCTAATATTAAGGAGTGATTAGGTATGAATTCGTCATTCCGGGCTTGAGCCGAAATCCATTCCAAGCCAACAATTAGCATACTTTGCATGCCGCGAGATGCTAACTTCCACCACGAGGCAAAGCAACAAAACGCAATGACTTGATTTGTTTCTCCATGACAACTCACAAAAAAAATATTGGCCGGGGGTTACCCGGCCGTTGTATTCCTGGTGGCGTTAGGGCACGAGCAGACTTGGCCTAATGCTCTTTCTTGATCTTTATGTGATTTATGACCTTCGTGACACCTTCGACGGAATGCGCGATCGAATGCGCTTTATCGATTTCAGCTTGACTTCTGGCTGTGCCACTCATTACAACTACACCATTCTTATCTGTATCAATCATGATATGCATCGCGCTGACATCCTTTTCGGCGGCCAACCTGGCCTTGATTTTGCTGGTGATTACCGAATCCTTGACATATTCGCCCACACTTGAATCCGAGTCGTGACTTGCGGAAAAGCTCGCAACAGGCGCCAGCAACGTGCCGATCATAAACATACCCGTCAAAAGTTTAATTGTTTTCATCATGTTATCCTTTGAGATTGTGGAGGAATACAGAATGTCATTTTTCTCGAACTCGGTCTGTACGGTGCCGTACACTGGTCATCCGCCGCAGCGCTTTATCTGGCGCTATTCAACTTAAATTGGATACGAAACAAATATGTGCCGTGAAATAAATTAACGGATCAGGATAAAAAGCTTTTCATACAGCGAAAGAAGATGAGGCAGTAACTGGGTGAGGGTAGATTTTGAGGATTTTGAAGGCCAATAGTTATTCTATTGGTCGAAAAAGCAGCGAAACATGAACCAGACAGACGCTTTTGCAGCCGATTCCCTTTTAATCCGACAGGCTGCTAACGCTTGGCTTGATGAGCGCACAGGTGGGTTTTGATGCCGCAAAGACTCTCGCGATACGTCAATTGCGCGAAAGCCAAGCAGAGAAACTGATCGAGATGGGAAACTTCCTGTAAACGGCGGTTGAATCGCGGCTCTGCCCGGCTACGCCTTACTGACTGTTGATTTCGGGTTATTCCATCGTGACGGAGGAGTCTCCAGATGGATAAAGCGAAATACAAAACATCAGTCCGTCATAAATTGACTCGATACTTTTAGTGGTTGAATCCATGCGGAGTGTAGCGGGAACGTGCTGCGGCGGTGACATTACCAGGGTACGAGCAATTCACGGATTCAGTTTGAGAATACCGTGAAATTTAACCGTGACTTCAAATGCAGGACGCGAACGACCTTATTGGGCAGGCGGCTGCGGAGCCACCTGTTCCCAGCCACCGGGACATTCCTTGACATAGGGGTAATACCCCTCCGGCGCCTGACAATAATACCAATAGCTGGATTGTGGCTGAACCGGATTTTGCATGTCATTTTGTTGGGGCATGTTTTGTTGTATATATATCGGCGGTGCCGATGGCACACCCCCCACAGATGGATATGGATAATAAGGCAGCCCATAACCTAGAAGGCCAAAACCCAGACCATATCCTAAACCTAATCCTAGTCCATACCCTCCAAAACCAAATCCGAGGCCATAGCCGTAGCCACGATAGAAACCGCGTGGGCCACGGTAGTAACCCAATCCGCCGCCGCGATAGAGGCCGACTCCCCCGCCGCGACACCCGGCCGTTGACCATACTGGTTGCAACGTCGGGCGACACCGGTGCGGCGGTGGGCCGCCGCCAAATCCTCCACCCCCCATGTGTCCGCCGCCAAACCCTCCACCTCCATGCCCTCCCCCGCCGCCGCCGCGCGCCCATACCGAAACACCAGGAATCGACCCAAGCATGATAAGGACAAGGCACATCAATTTGATCTCTTTCATATAGCTCTCGGTCCGTACCGGCAAGCTTGACTTGATCCGGGTTTTTTATGGACAAACTAACGAAACCAGAATCCACCGACTTTTTTGTCCTTCAGGGCCATAAAAACAAGAACGTCATCATTTCCATCCTTGAATTCCAGCTTCCAGACATATACGTCGAACCCCTGCTGACGCAGGGCGGTCAGGAACGTAGTGGTGTAACCCTGCTGGAGGCGTGAGGCAAGAGATTGATTGATACTGCTGAGCATCTCCTTTGTCATTCCGGCTTGAAACGCTTGATCTCCGGACGATACAAAATCCGTCAACGAGTTAGCCAGAATAGCTGAAACCATATTTTTCATGGTTGTTTCGACAGGCTCCGGCGCTTGCGCAAGAACTACAGGAGAAGCGAATGTAAGAAAAAACATGGCTGAAATGATCAGGCAATTTACAGAGGACGCCAAACGAGGCAGGTGCATAAGATTCTCCATGGAGAAAAATAAAATGGGCATAGAGATGACGGTTCAATCAGCACTCAAAGATGATACTCAGGAACAATTTTCAATATAGGTCATAAATAAAAGTTTGCAATATTCACGATAACAAACAAATTGCCTCTAACGAGTGATCGGAAGAAGACGTCGTCTCAAATTATTGGTAACCGAACTAAGCGGGGGTTATCGACTGAGCTTCCCTCGAATCAAGAGCGATTTGGTGCGTTGCCGATCGATATCCCACAGGACCGTGACGGCAGCTTCGCACCGCAATTTGTTGCCAAACATCAAACACGGTGGACCGGCTTTGACGACAAGATCCAGTCGCTATAAGCGCGTGGCATGACAGCGCGGGAAATCCAAAACTACCTCGAAGAAATGTATGGGCCCCAAGTCTCGCCGACCTTGATTTCCTCTGTCGCCGATGACGTCATGGACGAGGTCAAGGCATGGCGGACGCGCCCTTTGGACCCACTGTACCCGATCGTCTATCTCGACTGCATCCATGCCACCGTGCGTGACAGTGGTGCCGTGCGGGTCAAGGCGGTCTATCTGGCATCGGGCGTGAATCTGAATGCTGATAGGGAATTGCTGGGCTTGTGGGTGGCTCAGACAGAAGGCGCTGCAGGTCACAACCGAGCTTAAGAATCGCGGCGTACACGACATTTCATTGCCTGCGCGGGTGGCCTCAAAGGCTCGCAGGGTGAGTTTTCGGGTCTATATCGTTAGGGATTCGGATTCAAGCACGTCGCGGCCGCAAACAGGGCATGCGGATCAAGGACATGACAGGTAAAGCGACCCGTCCTGGATGGCTGGCGTAGCCAGCCCATTCGTCTGCCACCATAGCCTCGGTGACTCTTTTGGCATAGAGTATTCTGTTCATAAAGCAGACAATCTGTTGCTTTATAGACTGTGAAGCGGATAAAAGAATCTATGCTAAGATTATCTTGAATGCTTCACATCGCATAGACGTTATTACGAAGAATGTTTTTTGGTAGCGAATCCCAGATTCGAACTGGGGACCAACGGATTATGATTCCGCTGCTCTAACCACTGAGCTAATTCGCCACGTATAAGCCGAAGAGGTCGAATTTTGCCTTCAGCAGGGAACTCTGTCAAGATTAACAAGGATTTCCTGCTGCTATCTCCATGATCTTGCAGGAAGAAAAAAGATGGCTTTAGCTGAGCTTCATAATACACTCCGGCATGACATTCAGCGTCCGACGATTTCTCAACCTGATCCCGCCCCAGCCAAAGCGCCTGTATAATGCCTTCATGAAATTCGACGTCATTATTGTCGGCGGCGGCCTGGTTGGAGCAAGCCTGGCGCTTGCTCTCAAAGACAGCGGCCTTAAAATAGCATTGGTGGAGTCGCGCCCGCCCCTCCCGCTCCCGGCCGACGACAGTTGGGACAGCAGAATCTATGCCATCAGCCCGGGCAGCACTGCCTTCCTGCACAACCTGGGGGTCTGGCAAACACTCGACAAATCCAGGATGAGCCCGGTATACAACATGGCCGTGTTTGGCGATGATAGCGCCGCACGCATCGATTTTAGCGCCTATGATATCGGATTCCCGGAACTCGCTTTCATCCTGGAGAACCGGCAGCTTCAGGCTGGGGTATGGGAGGCGCTCAAGCGCCGAAAAAAACATCTCAAGATTTTTTGCCCCGCGCAATGTACCTCGATAACATGGGCTGACTCCCATGCCGATCTACACCTCGCCGATGGCAATGTGTTGCAAGGATCGCTTATCGTCGGCGCGGATGGCCTGAATTCCTGGGTACGCGAGCAGGCAGAAATCGCAGTGGTGCGGCATTCCTACGAGCAGACAGGGGTGGTGGCCAATTTTAACGCCGAGCAGCACCACAATAATATCGCTCACCAGTGGTTCCGGCGAGACGGAGTATTGGCACTGCTTCCGTTGCCCGACAACCTGGTGTCCATGGTGTGGTCGGCAAGGGAAGAGCTGGCGCGCAACTTACTGGGCCTACCTGAGGCGGAACTGTGCCAACAGGTCGCTGAGGCTTCGTGCCACACCCTGGGCGAGCTGCAACTCGTCACGCGGCCTGCTGCTTTTCCGCTGAATTTCGTGCATGTGAAAAAACTGGTGCAGCCACGTCTTGCGCTTATTGGCGACGCCGCGCATGGTATTCACCCGCTTGCCGGGCAAGGTGTCAATCTGGGCTTGCGCGACGCGCATGAACTGGCCTCCACCCTCATGGCGCGGGGCTTACAATCGGATTGCGGTGATTACCGTTTACTGCGCCGTTATGAGCGGGTACGCAAGGAAGACATTCTGGCCATGGAACTGGTTACCGACGGGCTACAGAAGTTATTCAGCAATCCTAACCCGACACTGGTTCGCTTGCGTAATTTAGGGCTGGGAATCACCAACCGCCTGCCGCTCATAAAAGACCGGCTGATGCAGCACGCATTAAGCTGAAGCCGAGCCATGGATCGGCTCACGGACCGTTAGGCTAACGATCAGGCACTAATAACTACATAAACGGAGCAATCAGACCATGCGCATAAATCTTATCTTCTCTTCGCTGCTGTTGTGCTTCCTTTTCGGTACGGCTTTTGCTGATGAGGCGTCTTTGAAAAAAGCGATCCAGGCAAATTTCCCGGGGGAGAAAATCGAAAGCCTAAAGAAAACTCCCTACCTCGGGCTATACGAAGTTGTGGTGGGTGGAGAATTGTTTTATACGGATGAAAAAGCATCCTACCTTTTTTTCGGCCATGTCGTTGATCCGCAGACGAAGCAAAGCTTGACCAGTGATCGCTTGCAGCAGATAAAGGATACACGCCGGATAAGTATTGACTCTCTCCCTCTGGAGTTTGCAATTAAAGCAGTCAAGGGGAACGGAAAGCACAAGCTCGTAGTTTTTTCAGACCCGAATTGCCCCTACTGCAAGCGTCTGGAAAAAGAACTGGCTAACGTTAACAATGTGACTGTCTATACGTTGCTTTACCCGGTGCTTAACGGCTCGGTCCCTACCGCCACTTCAATATGGTGCTCAGCTGACCGACTCAAGGCTTGGGAGGATTTCATGCTTAAAGACATTCCGCCAACCGGAAAAGACTGTGAGACACCGATTGGCAAGCTCCTTCAGGCTGGCCAGAAAAACGGTATAAGCGGTACCCCGACGCTGATTTTTGCGGATGGTTCGGTTGTACCGGGTTTGATGGCCGCTGAAGCCATAGAAAAGAAACTGGGTGCGTCATCCGCAAAATGACAGGCATGAGATTGCAACGCCTGTCCGGTCAAGCTCAATTCTTTCTGACCTGAGCTTCCGGCACATAGCCGGCAGGCATTAAAACCCACATCTTGCCTGCCTGTTTCATCTTACCCGCCTGTTCCGCTGCCTCGGTTCCAAAACCCCAGAAGAAATCGGCGCGAACATTGCCCTTGATGGCACCGCCTGTATCCTGCGCCACCATGAGCCGATAAAGCTGCTTATCGGTATTGGGCCAGGTCGTGGCGAGAAAAACCGGTGCGCCCTGAGGCACGGCCCGAGGGTCGACGGCAAGGCTTCTGCCTGCGGTCAGCGGTACGCCGAGCGAGCCTAACGGTCCCGGCAAGGCGGTTGGCACCTCGCGAAAAAAAACAAAACTCGAGTTCTGCCGTAATAATTCGCCCAGCTTATGGGGATTTCTCTGGCCCCACGCCCTGATTCCTTGCATCGAAGCTTTTTCCAGGGGTACCTCGCCGCGCTCCACCAATAATTTTCCGATGGATTTATAGGGGTGGCCGTTTTGTTCGGAATAGCCCACGCGCACGACTTCACCATTCTCGAGTTGCACCCGGCCCGAACCCTGTATCTGCAGGAAAAACAAGTCGATCTCATCATCCACCCACAGGAGTTCCCTTCCCTGGAGCGGCGCAGGATTACTCACAATGTCAGACCGGCTATAATACGGTACGATTTTGCGGCCTTGCAGCCGCCCTCTCAGCCGCATATTTTTGAGTTCCGGGTAGATCTCGCTCAAGTCAACCACCAGAAGTTCATCAGGCGTGTTGTATAGCGGATAGCGATAACGCTTCGATTGCTTGCGACTGCCTTTTAACAGCGGCTCATAGTAACCGGTGATGAGGCCATCGTCGCTACCGTCGGAATTCAGTACCTGATGTGGCACAAAACGGCTTTCGAAGAACTTTCGCAGCATTGCGCTATTCTGTCCACGCAGGGCGGCAGCCTGAATGCAGGTTTCGCCCCACAGCGGCTGATTTTTCAGAACAGCGCAGCTTCGGAGGAAGGCATCCCATGCGGGCAGAATATCGTCCTCCCCCCAGCCCGTCAGGGAGTTCCAGTCGGTTGGCTTAAGCATGGGTACCAGGGAGGTCGGCGCAACCGGCGTTTCCATAGCGACCGGTGGAGTCGGCGTCGTGGAGACGGTGGTACATGCGTTGAGCAAGAGCAACGCAGCAACAGCAAGCAAGGCTGATTGGTCTTTCATCGGATTATGGGTTAGAGTTGCGTATGATAAATATACATCATGCTTGATCCTATGTGGATATTACTGCTGGAAGCGGGTGTCGCTCTATCGTTATTTATTCTTGTCGTCTGGTGGACAGCCAAGCCGCGCAAGAAAGATGACGAAGACGACCAAAATGACGGAAAAAACGAATAAGAACGTTTGCAAGCGGTGCAGGCGAGCCTGGACAGGCGCATCCGCGCCATCCGGCAGAGATTGGCGGCGGAAGGTCAAAAAATTCCGTAACAGTTCCGCAATCATTCCTAACCCGGATGTTTCATAAATTCGCGTGATGATTGCGCAGGATTTTGTTTTGTAGGGAGATTTCGTGAAGAGTGGCGTAGTTATTCATACGCCCGACTGAACGAAATTTTCATACGAAACAAAAGGCCAGCGAGGGCGCGCGTCAATTTATGAAACATCCAGGTTAAATATAAATATAATGCGGGTCCGCCAGTTATTTGGCAGAATACTCACCTTACGAGTATGGTTTTGTTATGCTGGGGATCAAAATGAGATACCAAAGTTTTCAGGAGTTCTGCGCTTACATAGCCGAGCGGAACCCGGGCCAACCCGAATATCTGCAAGCGGTTGCAGAAGTTATGGAGAGCCTTTGGCCCTTTATCACGGAAAACCCTCGCTATGGCGAGCACGGCATTCTCGATCGTCTGATAGAAGCGGAGCGGGTAATCATTTTCCGGGTAGCCTGGGTAGACGATAAGGGCGAGGTGAATGTCAACCGTGGCTATCGAATCCAGCATAGTTCCTCCATTGGGCCTTACAAGGGCGGCACTCGTTTTCATCCCTCGGTGAATCTTTCCATCCTTAAATTTCTGGCGTTCGAGCAAACTCTCAAAAATGCGCTCACTACGCTGCCCATGGGTGGTGGCAAAGGGGGCGCGGACTTCAATCCCAAGGCTGCCGGCCGGCGATATCGGCGTCGGCGGGCGAGAAGTTGGCTTCATGGCGGGCATGATGAAAAAGCTCTCCAACCGTGCCGACTGCGTTTTTACCGGTAAGGGGCTGAGTTTTGGCGGATCGCTGATTCGTCCGGAAGCCACCGGTTACGGTACCGTATATTTCGCCGAGGAAATGCTCAAGCAATCCGGCCGCGCGCTCGACGGGATGCGAGTTTCCGTCTCGGGCTCCGGGAATGTTGCGCAATATGCCGTGGAAAAAGCGATGGCGCTCGGGGCCAAGGTAATAACCATGTCCGACTCCAGCGGGACTGTGGTGGATGAAGAGGGCTTCACCCCTGAGAAACTGGCTGAGCTGATGGAGTGCAAGAACCTTCGCTATGCCCGAATCAGCAATTATGCGGAATACGCGAAAGCCAATTTTATTCCCAACATGCGTCCTTGGCATATTCCGGTCGATGTCGCCTTGCCATGCGCGACCCAGAACGAGCTAAGTGATGAGGATGCGGCAAACCTGATCAACAACGGCGTGATTTGTGTCGCTGAAGGCGCCAATATGCCTTCCACGGCAGAGGCGGTGAAACGCTTCGAACGCAGCGGTGTTCTTTACGCGCCGGGTAAAGCGAGTAACGCGGGGGGCGTGGCTACCTCCGGTCTTGAAATGAGCCAGAACGCCATGCGTCTCTCATGGCCTCGGAACGAGGTGGATGCCAGGTTGCTCGAAATCATGCAGGCTATTCATCGATCCTGTCTGCAATACGGTCAACGCAAGGACGGCACCGTCAGTTATGTCAACGGCGCCAACGTAGCAGGCTTCGTAAAAGTAGCGGACGCGATGATCGGTCAGGGCGTGATCTGATCACTGCGGCGATGTCACCTCCTGTCAACCTCTTCCGCCTCATCTGGCTTTATCTGACCCACACTGTCTTTATGTTAACGAATTCGCGGATGCCGTGATACGACAATTCCCTGCCAAACCCGGAAGCCTTTGTGCCACCAAAGGGCAGACGCGGGTCGGACCTGACCATGCCGTTAATGAAGCTGCAGCCCGCCTGGATTTGCCGTGCAAGCCGTTCGGCTTTTTCCGTGTCACGGCTCCAGATGCTTGAACCCAGACCGAAGCGGGTATCGTTGGCAATGCGAATGGCCTCTTCTTCATTTGCTGCACGTATCACGGCGGCTACGGGGCCGAATAACTCTTCATGATATGCCCGGGTTTTTGCCGTTACCCGATCCAATATCGATGGCGGGTAGTACGCGCCCTCTCCTCGCATGGGTTCGCATCCGATAATCGCTTGAGCGCCTTGTCCGATCGAATCGACGACCTGCCGATGTAAATTCTTCCGCAGATCAAGCCGAGCCATCGGCCCGATCTGGGTTGTTTCATTCATGGGATCACCTATTTTCAAATCTTTTGTTTTTTTTATAAACAGCGATACAAACTCATCGGCAATGTCTGCTACCGGAATAATGCGCTTTGCAGCTATGCATGACTGTCCACAGTTCTGAAACCGTGATTTCACCGCGAAGGTGGCGGCAAGTTCGAGATCGGCATCTTTCAGCACGATAAATGCATCCGATCCGCCCAGCTCCATGACGCATTTTTTCAAGTGCCGGCCGGCATGGGAAGCCACTTCACGCCCAGCGGACTCCGAACCCGTCAGTGTCACCGCATTGACGTGCTGGCTGGCAATAACCTCGGCTACGTCGGCAGACTCGATCATGAGTGTCGCAAATAGATGCGGGGGAAATCCCGCATCGCGGAACAATTGCTCTAGCGCCAACGCACATTGAGGGACGTTTGAAGCATGCTTCAGAACACAGGCGTTGCCTGCCATTAACGCGGGAGCGGCAAAACGAATCACCTGGAAAAATGGAAAATTCCATGGCATCACACCCAGTACGACGCCTATTGGCTCGTAGGAAACATAACTCTTGCCCGCATCGGTCTGAACCATTTCCGGCTGCACAAAATGCTCGGCGTGCACTGCGTAATAATCACAGACAACGGCGCATTTTTTTATCTCCCCATGACCCTCGCGCACCGGCTTTCCCATTTCAACGGCCATTAGCGCAGCATATTCGTCAATTCGTTCGTGCAGCAGCTTGACAGCGCTGTGCATGCGCTCGGCCCGGTCGGGGAGGGTCATTAGCGCCCAAGCTCGCTGCGCGTTCCAGGTTTTTTCCAAAGCCGCCGCGAGATGACGGCTATCCCAACTGGTA
>CAJDVB010000011.1_pt1 | contig 11714 bp, 10 predicted proteins | sample 7391231 | NCBI WGS metagenome assembly CAJDVB01 (sample SAMEA7055679, study PRJEB34461) | soil metagenome | biome: terrestrial ecosystem; feature: Peninsula; material: soil | place: Antarctica | collected 2016
CCTGAAAAGCGTTCCATCGCCAACGGCCTGACAGTGAAATTCAAGGACGGCAGTAAACTGGATGAGGTCGTCGTGGAATACCCCATTGGCCATCGATCCCGTCGCAGCGAAGGCACTCCGCTACTGGAGGAAAAATTCAGAATCAATCTTGCGCGCCGTTTCCCCGCAAAGCAGCAAAAGGCGATATTCGACCTCTGCCTCGATGCAGGAAAACTCGAAGAAACACCGGTCAATCAGTTTATTGATATGTTTGTGATTTAACCTGGGTATTCTTCTGGAAGAATACCCGGGTCTATATCAGCCCGATCCATGATCACCAGTATCCAGATTGCTACGGTTTTCCGGCAGAGCAGGATCGATATCGAGCAATATTTTGATTGCTGCCAGCCTGACCTTCCACGATGGACTTGTCGCAGGGTCCGTCGATAGCCCTGCCACCAGTTGTTCCACTCCGTTGACCTTTGCGGAATCGCAACTGGCCAGAAAATGGCGCAATTCATCGCTACTTGCAATACCGGTGCGCCGGACGAAGTCCGGATAATCTTCCCGCAAGTGAGTTGCAAGCCAAGCCTGGTCTATCCATTGCTTCAGCTGGCCGTAGCTGAAACAGGTGCGCACCGCCAGATCCACAGCATCGGCATTGCTCAGATTTTCAATATTATCGAAACCCTCCCGTTCCAGCCTCAGTTCGTGTGTATAGCTCATTCCCGCAAGCATGGAAAGTGGAAGCGCGCGATAACTATCGTCGGAAACAATACCCTTCATTATCTTGAGTGCGATACGTTCGATTGCCAGGGTCGCCCGTTTCGGATAGAAGCCAAAGAAAAAGGCCATGACTGGAAGCAGGCTCAGGCTTGCCGGAAGCGCTGCACTTGTTCTGTCGGAATCGCCCTGCGAACCGCCCCGCATGCCGCCTCGTGCGCCATCCTGTACAGCCTCGCCAGTAGTCGAGGCGGCAGCGGGAGGCGAAGACTCGGCGGCAGGCATGGAATCGGCGTCATGTGCAACGGCTGAGGTAGAGGTTAATTTAAGCTCGGTAGGGAAAACGAAGTCGAAGGCGAAGGAGAGCACTAACGCCAGTATGCTCGCTACGATCATGCGGATGGCGCCATCGACGAAAGTGAGGGAGGTCAGATCCATTGTGAAGTATGCACGGACGACGGAGCCGACGAAATAGACATATGCGCCCAGGAAACCGAACTGGAAGGCGATCTGGTTTCGGATAAGATGAGAATAATATGCATCCGGATTTCTTTCATATAATTCTGCGAAAGGCCCCATCGTCAACATGTTTGCGCCAAGACTGAAATCCACCCCCATTCCGCCTGCTGAAGAGATGGGTTTGAACAGCAGCAGGATCGAGGTGCCAAGCAGCACGACAGTCGTGGTCAGCCAGACACTCCCCCGATAAGTACTAAAAGAAGCGCGCTGCCCCATCCTCCGGCGGATTTCGCCGCGACGCTCGGCCGGAACCTCGCGTTGCAATCGCTGTTCCTTTCGGTCCGACATGGTTTGTATATAGCTTACAGCAAGCGATGGCACGACCAGTACCGTCAGCAATGTCATGACGAGGTTATACTGGAAAAACACCGGGTCAAACCAGTGCGCAATAGCCCGGAAATCGCGGTACGGGAGCCCATCAGGGCCTGTTGGAGAACCAAGCGCGGACTCGAGCCCAAGGCCGATAATAAAGGCCCCAGGTACCACAAATATCGACCAGTCGTACCAGGGCATATGCCATTTCTTTCCCCCGTTTTGATCCATGCTCGTCTCCTTTACCATGTTTTTTTCTCTGCCGCTGCGATAGCCTCAGTGGCTGCCCGTCTCCAGAAACGGAGGTGATCGAAAGGCCTCTCAGATCGAATATCAGGCAAGCTCAGACTCCACCCGAGCAGTTCCACGTGATCTGCGCGCATGATGCCACGAAATTTTCCCCAGTGCGCGGAGCTAAGCGGAACCATTCCGTCGTTATCTTCGGAAATAATGCACCCATAGGGTTTGAGCCAGAATGGAAGCTCATCAGCAGGGCGGCAACTCGCATAGGAAGCGTAATCCACATCCTCGCGGTCCGGGATAGACATGGCTGCACATGCCTTCGGGGTCAGCTCATCCAGCGCCGGGCGGCCAATATACCGAAACCAGGCCGGAATCGGCCCGCGCGATTCGAGCATCCATGCGGCCAATGGGCTGCCGCGGTGCGGGGTGGAAACAGTAAGCAAACTTTTTATGCGGTGATCGGGATCGAGGTGGGTAATCAGATATCTGGCGTCCAGCCCGCCCATGCTATGCGCTACCAAGGCAAAGGTAGATGTGTTGCCGCGAAGAAGTTTTGAGGCAAGCGTTTCCGCGCGCTCGGCTATGGTGCCAGCGGCGGGCACTTCGGGGGTAAGGGGCGTAATATGCATATCGCGCAACGCTCCTTTTACGCCGCGAAAATATTCAATAGGCCCTCTATGTGAGAAACCGAGAAAACCATGCAACAGAGCCAGCGTGGGGCGTGCCATAAAAAATGTTCTTATAAGAAAGCCCAGCGAGCCGCATCCAAATCAGCGGCAAAGGCTGCGGCATACCGCACCCTGCTCAAGCAGGGACCGAACTGCGTTATCACCGTCCTCTTCTTTATACTAGACAATATTCCGGATTCAAGCGCCATTTAGGGAGTATGCCACTAACATTAATGGCCGTGAGAAAGTAATCTCTTCACCAGGCACCAATGATAGACTCATCCCTTTCCTCTTGTTCCACCGGATACCAGCGTTGACTGAATCCAGAACCTCAACGGCTCGAGGTCGCGAGACATAAGTAAGCTCTGAATAAGAGCTGCGCGGAGGGGTTCAAGCGGAATATAATTGAACGTGTGTTCATGATTAACCAGATCGACATCGATTCAAGCCATGCCAGTGTTATACATAAAATGAAAATAACCTGCGACATCAGAGGCAAGATAGCGCTTGTCACGGGAGCGAATCGCGGAATAGGCAGCGCGATAGTCGATGCTTTCTTGCATCACGGCGCAACGAAAGTCTATGCTTCGGTTCGCAACCTGGATTCTGCCATACCTCTGACCGAGCGCTATGGCGACATGGTGGAACCGGTTCAGTTGAATCTGGCTGAACCGGAGACTATCACAGCGCTGGCGGATAGGACGAGCGATGTTCAGGTGGTGGTTAACAATGCAGCTGTCTTCAAGGCTTCAACCCCGCTGGACAGCGATGCGATAGATTCGCTCGAGTTGGCCATGAAGATCAATGTATGCGGGCTGATCCGCATGGCGCAAGCCTTTGCTCCCATTCTCAAGTCAAATGGCGGCGGTGCGTTCGTCCAGCTCAACTCGATCGCATCATTGAAATGCGCTTCGAACTTTGCGACACACTCCGCTTCCAAGGCGGCCACTTACTCTCTCACACAGGCGTTGCGCGAGTTGCTGGGCCAGCAGGGCACAGCAGTGCTCAGCGTGCATCCCGGCCTTATTGCCACTGACATGTCCGATACGGCTGGCTTGAGTGGAAATGCGGAGCCTTCGTCCGTCGTGGCGGAAGGTATAATCGCCGCACTGAAATCAGGAGATTTCCATCTTTTTCCCGACACAATGGCCAAACGCATCGGGCTTGCCTACCAGAGTTTTTCCAGGAGCGTAATCGAAACTGATATTGCCGAATATAAGGCGGAAAAAAATAGCGAAGATATTGCCAAGTGATCTTGATCGAGGATCGTCAAATGGCCCGTTCAGTTTGGTTCGCTCAGTTCAAGGTTCGCAGATTCTGATTCATCCGGTGGGATTTCTGCAAATCCTGGCACGACCGATACGGAAATTATTTAAGGAGTATCCATGACTCACAATCTATTCAATACTCAGAAGGAAATTGCTCTTTCAACGAGCAGGAAAGCAAAGTTTTATTCTTTGCCTGCGCTCGAAGCATCGGGTGTGGGCAAGATTTCACGTCTGCCGGTCTCCCTTCGTATTGTGCTGGAATCGGTTTTGCGCAATTGCGATGGCAAGAAAGTCACGGAAGCCCATGTGAGGCGACTCGCCAACTGGCAACCCAATGCGGCGCGGATGGATGAGATTCCCTTTGTGGTATCGCGCATCCTGCTGCAGGATTTCACCGGTGTACCGCTCCTGGTCGATTTGGCGGCAATGCGTGGTGTGGCGGAAAAAATGGGCAGGAACCCTAAGCTCATCGAGCCGCTGGTGCCTGTTGATCTAGTGGTTGACCATTCGGTTCAGGTCGATTACTACGGTAACGATCAGGCGCTCAAACTCAATATGGAAATTGAATTTCGTCGCAACAATGAGCGTTATGAATTTATAAAGTGGGGCATGCAGGCATTCGACACGTTTACGGTAGTGCCGCCGGGCATCGGTATTGTGCACCAGGTGAATCTGGAGTATCTCGCCCGTGGGGTGCACCAGAAAGATGGCGTGGTGTATCCGGATACATTGGTCGGCACGGATTCACATACCACTATGATCAATGGCATCGGAGTCATAGGCTGGGGCGTCGGGGGGATCGAAGCGGAAGCCGGGATGCTGGGGCAACCAGTTTATCTTCTTACTCCCGACGTGGTCGGTGTAAATCTTACAGGCCGTTTGCGTGACGGCGTCACCGCCACCGATCTGGTGCTGACCGTTACCGAGATGTTGCGCAAAGCTCACGTGGTGGGCAAGTTCGTGGAATTTTTCGGCGAAGGTACCGCGTCGCTAACGGTGCCCGATCGCGCCACTATCGCCAATATGGCGCCTGAATATGGCGCCACCATGGGCTTCTTTCCCGTGGATGATGCCACCATCGAGTATTTCCGCGGTACCGGGCGTAGCGAAGAGGAAGTCACCGCGCTTCAATCCTATTTTCAGGCTCAGGAGATGTACGGTATACCCCGCAAGGGCGACATCGATTACACACGCGAACTGGAGCTTGATCTGGGCAAGGTTTCGCCCTCGCTGGCAGGGCCTCGGCGCCCTCAGGACCGCATTGAAATCGACAATATTAAATCCAGGTTTACCGAACTCTTTACCAAACCCGTTATGGAAAGCGGCTACGGTAAAAGCGCGACAGATTTGAACCTGCGTCATCCAGTGCGCAGTTGTAATGACAAAGAGATGGGCAGAGAGGCTCACATCGTCGGCGCAGGGCAGGAAAACATTCCCTTGCAACTGGGAAGCGCGAGGAATGTTACGGAGATGGTCAGCAATCGTCCAATACTGGATACGGACGAAGCACCGGTATGCATATCGAACGGCCCATTCGATCTGGGCCACGGCGATGTAGTGATTGCGGCGATTACGTCCTGCACCAATACTTCGAACCCCAGTGTGCTGCTTGCAGCCGGTCTGCTGGCAAAGAAGGCAGTAGAAAAAGGACTGACGGTAAAGCGGCATATCAAGACTTCGCTGGCCCCTGGGTCGCGTGTGGTGACGGAGTATCTCAGGGCCACCGGTTTGTTGGCCTATCTTGAAAAACTTGGTTTTAATCTTGTGGGCTATGGCTGTACCACTTGTATCGGCAACTCGGGCCCGCTATCCGAACCGATCGAGGAAGCGATGGGGGCAAATGATCTGGTTTGCGCTGCGGTGCTCTCCGGCAATCGCAATTTCGAAGCGCGAATTCACTCCAGTATCCGCGCAAATTTCCTTGCTTCTCCGCCGCTGGTGGTGGCATATGCCATTGCCGGGACCATGCTCAGGGATTTGACGACTGAGCCATTGGGTTTCGCGGAGGATGGGACCGCTGTCATGCTTGCGGATGTCTGGCCGCGCGAGGATGAGATCCACGCATTGATGAAATTCGCCACAAATGGGGAAACGTTCCGTCGGCTCTACAGCAACTTGACCAAGGATCATCCATTATGGAACGATGTATCGTCGGTTTCGGGTCAAGTGTACAATTGGCCAAAATCCACCTATATTGCCGAGCCACCGTTCTTTGAAGATTTTTCCATGCAGCCCGGGCAGATTGGCGAAGTACGGAATGCGCGCGTCCTGGGCATTTTCGGCGATTCGGTGACTACCGATCACATCAGTCCCGCCGGCGCCATCAAGGACACCTCACCCGCGGGAAAATACCTCCTCGCAAGCGGCGTATCAAAGCCCGATTTCAATAGTTATGGCGCGCGCCGCGGGAATCATGAGGTGATGATGCGGGGTACCTTCGCGAATGTACGCATCAAGAATCTAATGATACCCGGCAGCGAAGGCGGCATAACCCTGCATTATCCTGATGCTCAGCAGATGAACATTTACGATGCAGCCATGAAATATGTCGCAGACGGTGTACCGACGCTGGTATTTGGAGGAGAAGAATACGGTGCTGGATCAAGCCGCGACTGGGCTGCGAAGGGAGCGCAATTACTCGGCGTCAAGGCGGTAATTGCCAGGAGCTTCGAACGCATACACCGCAGCAATCTGGTTGGCATGGGCGTGTTACCGTTACAATTTAAAGGGGACGACAGCGCGCAATCGCTAGGCATCAAAGGTAATGAACAATTTGATCTTTTGGGTTTGCAAGATATCCGCCCGCAGCAGGATATGACACTCGTCATTCGTGAAGAAGATGGTTCAAGCCGGAAGATCGACTTACTGTGCAGAATTGATACCGCCATCGAGGTGGACTATTATCTGCATGGCGGCATATTACCTTACGTTCTCAGAGAACTCATGACAGGTTAGCAGCCTGTAATCACGCGACAAGCCGGACTACTCAGCTTAAATCAGGTTGGGGAGGGCGAAACCTGGTTTTCGCTGAAGTAGTCCGGGGCTCTCCTCAGTTTACGGTCCGCAGCTCTTCCTTCATGTTTCGGCTCGTGCTTCGCTCAACCCGATCCAGATCCTGCCGAGCGGGAAGGGGAGGGGTGTCATTCCATAGCAGACGGTCATACTCGCCGTTTACCACCGCATAACATTCGCATACTGAGTTTTCCAGCTCTTCACGATCCAAAACCGTGATATGGCCCCGGCTGTAGTGGATTGCACCTATCGTTTGCAGCTTGAGAGCAGCCTGAGTCACGCTTTCGCGGCGGACGCCCAGCATGATTGCAATCTGCTCATGTGTCATTTGCAACTCATGACCCGGCAATCGATCCAGGCTCATCAGCAGGAAGCGGCATAACTGCTGCTCTATATTATGGTGGCGGTTGCAAACAGCGTTCTGCGCTGTTTGAGTAATCTGCGCTTGGATAAAACGAAGTACCAGGTGCTGTAACCTACCCCTCAAATCGAATTCTTTTTTCAGTACCCCTGCTTTTACCCGGTAGCCCTCACCCGCGCTTTGCACGACCACGCCGGCAGGCGTGCTGCCGCTGCCTAAAAGAGATGAAATACCGGTGAGCCCCTCATTACCGATTATTGAAAGTTGCACGGATGCCCCGTTCTCGACGCCATATAAAGGCGCAACAATACTGGTGGTGGGAAAATATGCATGGGTAATAGGCGAACCAGGTTCATGAATTATTTTCCCCAACGGCATTGATATGAACTCAAGAAATGCGAAGAGCCGTCCATAATCTTCTCGCGGTAGGGCGGCCAAAATGCGATTTTGCTTCGGGCTGTGCAGTGGAGACATAATGAGAACTCCTTTTTGTTGAGCCGTGCCGCCGAAGTGTATCCTTCGCTCGTGACACTACTATGATGACGGTGATTTAGAGGAAATCCGCTGACCTTAGCTTGATGTGCTTTACGCTAGTGTCTATTGCTCTGCCAGCACCTTAACCGGAGGATAAACGCTTTGATCAGGCTGGTAGTTATCAAATGATCCTGATTTCAGTACTGCAATTGATATATAAAGAAGCATTTATCATGCCAGGCCATATTAAACCTTATTGAACAGTTGGTTATATAAAATAAAGGGGCAAAAACAGAATATGACAATATTTTATGTTGCCTATGAGCAACATAAAAGGGTCGTCTGACTATAACTCATTGATAATTATGAATTATTATCTGTCTCCAGATAGAGACGAGATAAAAAAACATAAAATCAACAGGTTATATAGATCAGCGAAAGAGCGCTAGCGGCGAAAGGTAATAGCGACGGTATGAAATGAGTTTGGCTCGTGTGGGGAGCGAGGCTACCCTATGTTTGAGCCGTTTTGGCGTGTCGTTACCCGCTTACAAAATTCCAATAGCAGGTTGATCATACACATCAGTCGCTTTACTGATGTTCTTCATTCAATTTTTGACAGAAATTTCCAGATTGTCTATCAACCGGGTTTTGCCCAGTCGGGCCGCTCCCAGTATCACCAGGTTTTCATCTTCCTTGCGCGGCGGAGCCAGCGTATCGCGGTGACGCACGGCAATGTAATCGATGTTCCAGCGGTGTTCGCGAAGCAGTTTCTTTGCGTTTTCCTCCAATTCGCGAAAATTTCTGTTGCTGTTCTCTATCCCTCGCTTCACCTGCAGCAGCACTTGATAAAGCCGTGCTGACTCGGCGCGTTCCTCGTTCGTCAGATAGCGATTACGAGAACTCGACGCCAGATTGTCTGGTGCGCGTACCGTTTCTCCAGCGACGATCTCCACCGGCAAATTCAACTGCCGCACCAGCTCACGCATGATATGCAGTTGCTGGTAATCTTTTTTACCGAATACCACTGCCTGGGGCTGCACGATATTGAGGAGTTTCAGTACAACCGTGGCTACGCCGCGGAAAAACCCGGGGCGAAATTCACCTTCGAGAATATTGGCTACCGGTGGTGGTTCCAGCATGAACTGCTGCGGCACAGGATAAAGATCTTTTTCCCCGGGTGCAAAAACCATATTGGCGCCGTGATTTTCCAGCAGTTCGCAGTCATCGGCCAGAGCCCGGGGATACCGGTCAAAATCCTCTCCCGGCGCGAATTGCAGGCGGTTGACAAAAATGCTGACCACGACGAAATCCGCTTCTTGCTGTGCGAGACGCACCAGCGACAGATGGCCTTCGTGCAGGCTACCCATGGTCGGCACAAAAGCAATGGAAGATTCATGCCTGAGGCGCGCCCGCAAGGATGAGATATCGGCAACAAGCTCCATGCTCCAATCCAAAAGTCAGAATGCATGCTCCGGCCCGGGAAATTCTCCAACTTTCACCGCCCTGACATAATTTTCAACCGCTTCATGTATCCCGTTCGCGTCAGTCAGGAAATTTTTCATGAACCTGGCTTTCTTGCCGGAATAGATCCCCAGCATGTCATACAGCACCAGTACCTGCGCCGAGCAATCTATCCCCGCTCCGATACCGATGGTGGGAATGGACAGTTTCTTGGTAACTTTTTTCGCGAGCGCAGCGGGGACCACTTCCATCAAGAGCATTGCGGCGCCGGCGTTTTCCAGGGCGACCGCGTCTTCCAGCAACTGTTTTGCCTGGTGGTCAGTCTTGCCTTGCACCTTATAGCCGCCTAACTGGTGTACGGATTGAGGTGTCAAGCCGATATGGGCACAAACCGGAATACCGCGACGGGTCAGGAATTCAACGGTTTCAGCCATGACGGAACCCCCTTCAAGCTTGACCATATTTGCTCCCACAGCCATTAGCTCGGCAGCGTTCTCGAAAGTGTCCTGGGGGCTTACCTGGGACGTACCGAATGGCATGTCGGCCATAATGAATGCCTTGGTCGAACCGCGTGAGACGCAACGGGTATGATAGATCATGTCATCCAGCGTAACGGGGAGGGTGCTCTCCTCTCCCTGAAGCACATTACCCAGCGAATCGCCCACAAGCAGGATATCGACACCGGCGTTTTCCAGTAACGTCGCAAAGCTTGAATCGTAGCAAGTGAGGATTGCGATTTTCTCCCCATCATCCCGCATCTTCTGTAAAGCGTCCTGTGTGGTGCGCATGCTTGAGCTCCTGATGTAGTGCGTCAGATAGTACTGATTGAACCTAAATCCGGTAGTTGACCGCTCATTTAATAGATCATTGTCATGATTAATAACAATATTTCATATTATTTGACGCTCACCTTCCGGGTGGGAGCGCTACGGGGAGAATTGCACAGTTTTTGCGGCACATGGCCGCGTTGCAACTTCTTGGAATGGAACGACCATTCCGCGTCGTTGCGTCTTGCCCTGCACCTCAAAAACCGTACACTTCTCCCCGTCCAACTACCGGATTTAGGTTGAAAATGACCTGATATTGCTATCGGCCTGGCTAAATCCCAAGATTGAAATACTCCCGTGGGCCGCGCATCTGCTCCACCTGCCTCAACAATAGATCAAAATCCGCCTGCCTATCAACAAAGTTGAGATTTTCGCTGTTAATTATCATTAATGGCGCATCTTCGTACTGATGAAAAAAACGGGTATAGCTTTCGGTCAACCGGTACAGGTATTCCGATGTAATACTATTTTCAAAAGCGCTGCCGCGTCGCTTGACCCGTTCAATCAGCGTCGCGGGAGACGCCTGCAAATAGATCACCAGGTCGGGCGACGGCGCTTCGGGCTGGAGGTGCTGATAAATTTTTCGATACAGGTCATATTCGGCATCGCTCAGAGTCAGCCTGGCAAAAAGCGGGTCCTTGTCGAGCAGAAAATCGCTGATAGTGGGTTTGGCGAACATATCGATTTGCGCCAAGCCCTGTAATTGATTGGCTCGCTGGAACAGAAAAAATAATTGTGTCGGTAGCGCATGGCGAGGAATATCATCATAGAATTTTGCCAGAAATGGATTTTCGCCCGGCTTCTCCAGCAGCAATTCGCTGCCCAGGTGGCCGGCGAGACGCCGCGCCAGACTGGTCTTGCCCACGCCTATCGGCCCTTCCACCACGATGTAGCGATATTCTTCCAGCTTCACTACGCTTGCTCTCGTTCGACTTGCTGTCCCGCGCACGCCGCCAGCAATTCGATAATCGAGCCGTGTCCGGGAATATGGCAGTTTGGTGCAATTTCCTGAAGCGGTTGCAACACAAACGCCCTTTGATGCATGCGCGGATGCGGCAGAATCAGGCAATGCTCGTCCCATTGCAGCCCATCATACATCAGTATGTCGAGATCAAGTGTTCGCGGCGCGTTGAGATATTCACGCACGCGCCCGTGATAATGCTCGATTTCAAGCAGGGCTTTGAGCAGATCATGGGGGGCGAGCGCAGTTTCAATCAGCGCCACCGCGTTGATGAAATCAGGCTGATCGGTCTGTCCCAGCGGCGCGCTGCGATAAAGCGAGGAATGCGCCAGCAGATGGCTTGATGGAAGGCGCGCCAGCTCCTCAAACGCTTTCCGTATCCGCGAGGCAGGGTTATCCAGATTGCTGCCTAATCCGATATATGCCTGGGAAACGGTGTGATGATTTGACATGCGATTCATGGTACCGAACTATTCCGGCTCGTCCGCAGCTGCATTATCGGGGCTCGCGGCTTCGGCGGAGGCGGATATTCGTCGGCCACGGCTTCTTCGGCGCTTCTTTTTTGCCTCGTCCTTGAAAAGCATGGTTTCACGTTCGCTGGTACTGGCATGCTGGAACGTTTCCCACCATTTGCCCAGCTCCATGTCGATCTCGCCGCTTTGGCAACGCAGCAACATGAAGTCATATGCGGCGCGAAAACGCGGATGTTCAAGTAGACGGAATGGCCTGCGTCCTGACCTGCCCATGAAGCGTGGCTGCATCGCCCAGATTTCCTTCATGATTGCATCGTATCTGCGCGGGATCGCTAGATTTCCATTTTGTATCGCCAGCACGTCATCCATCGCCTGATGCAAAGCAGGAATCAATTTTTCTTCCGCAGCTTGACGAACGTTCCACCTCGCGAGT
>CAJDVB010000013.1_pt1 | contig 11470 bp, 9 predicted proteins | sample 7391231 | NCBI WGS metagenome assembly CAJDVB01 (sample SAMEA7055679, study PRJEB34461) | soil metagenome | biome: terrestrial ecosystem; feature: Peninsula; material: soil | place: Antarctica | collected 2016
CCGTCGCCTGATCCGCCCGCACAAAAAATCGACGGCCTTCAGTGGTCAGGCGTGCGCTCGTCTTGCGGGTGGTTTCTTTCACGTTAAGACTGGAACGGGTGATTAAACTTGTGGGATGGAAAGTCAAACAGGCACTCCCTCAATTACGCTGTATGCTGATTTGGTTGGAACGATTCTGGTCAACTTGAAGCCCGACCGATTGAACAACTCACGATATCCGGCTTCAGTGCGCTCATGAGCGTGGAGCAGCACCAGCATTTCCAGATCCATCAGCTTGCCAAACGATGGTGCATTTCCTTCCGGAATAACCATTTCGACGACAAGAAGTCTTCCTTCTGCCGGCATTTCGCGGCGACAGCACTGGAGGATGGTCGACGCGCGCTCATCGTTCCAGTCATGGATGATATGCTTCATGATATAGGCGTCTCCCCCCCCTGGAACCGATGCAAAGAAATCGCCGCCGACTGCCTCGCAGCGCTTTGAAAGCCCACGCGCTTCAATAACCTCTTTTGTTCCGGCAATGACGGAAGGGGCGTCCATGAGGATTCCTTCCATTTGCGGGAATTTTTCCAGGATCGAGCAGAGAAGCATGCCGTGGCCGCCGCCTACATCGACGAGCTTGCTGACTCCCGTAAAGTCGTAGCCATCGACGATTGCCGCGCTGGCGGTAGCACTCATACTGGTCATGGCATCGTTGAAAACCTGTGCGGGACCAGAATTTTCGCTTAGATATTCGAAGAAGGCCTTACCGTGGATTCTTTCGAACGCTGGCAGGCCAGACTGAGCGCTGCCGAAAAGATCGCCCCATGCCCGCCAGTGCCAATCCGCTCCGATAAAAATAGAAAAGTCGCGCACGCTACCGGGCGTATCGCTTCGTAGCGGTTCGGCCAACGGGGTCAGTTTAAAGCGTCCCGCGTCATCCTCAGCAAAGATGCCAACACTGGCAAGCGCGCGCAGGATGCGATAGAGAGCGCTGGCCTGGGTGCCGGTTGCCTGAGCAAGTTCATCGATACTTTTCGGTCCATTTTTGAGCAAATCAGCCAGACTCAGTCTCGCCGCGACAGAGATGGCCTGCGTAGTAACAAATCCGAAAATCATCTGCATCAATTGCGCTGCTGGTGGAACTTCCGTTGAAATTGGCTTGGATTCGTCCTGTGACATTTGTTTTCCTTTCAGGGAGGAGAAATAAAAACTTAATTCCCGACATTGTATGCCAAGCAGCAATTCCAGGTATTGATGCTTCAGGAATCAATGAGAATCGATAGAGGCGGTGAAGCTGGTCATCGAACCCAACTTTGAAGCGGACTTCTGCCCGAGCTCTTATGGATTCAGGCCAAATCCTTAATATTTGACCTTTGAGATCATGGTTGCTGAAGACTTGGTCAAGTTCGCGTCAGGCCTGCCGTAATCGACCCGTGACGCCCACTAATACCCAGTTCGAGATGTCGGGAAAGTTAGCGCGTTTCCAAATCCCGGATAGGCGCATCCATATAAGTATGTAAACGGTTCTTTGATATGGCATGTTGTTTGCCAAGAACATTGTGCATCGACCATAAAGGTTACCGTTGCTATGCAAAAACAATGATTGCAACAAAAACAAGAGAGGAGTTTTAGATGGTGAATAGAGCTGTCAGGTTTAATGCGTTGGTCGGGGTTCTTGTTTTTGGTGCGGCTTTGGCATCGTCTATCAGCATGGCCGCCATGATCAGCGCTTCGGTTGGCGGTGCGCCCGATGGCGCGTTTTTTTATGAAAATTTCGATAGCCTCGCAGCTACAGGTGGCGCTACCACCCACGGAATCACTGTAATATTCAGCGGTACCGGAGCTGGTACGGCCAGTCTTCCGGATATGTCGGGGCGGTACGCCGCGCCATTCATTTCCGGTGACAATGGTACGCTGTTTGGCAATTTACAGGCTGACGGTCCGAACGAAACTCAATATTTGAGTACCGGTATTGGTCAGGTCACGCTGCAACTAAATGCGTATCATCAGTATTTTGGTCTACTGTGGGGTTCGGTTGATGATTACAACATCCTGTCCTTCTATGATGACAATACCTTACTTTTCAGTTTCACCGGCCGTGATGTAAGTGACCTGGCTAATGGCAATCAAGGGATTGGCGGCACATTGTATGTGAACATCAATTCATCCGATGTTTTTAACAGGGTGATTGCATCGAGCACAGGGTACGCGTTTGAGTTCGATAATGTGGCGCTGGCCTATGATCCTATCTCTCTTCCTATTCATGGTGAAGTTTCCGAACCCGGTACTCTGACTCTTCTAGGTCTTGGCCTGTTTGCGGGTATCACTGCCCGCCGTCGCCGGCACGATGTTCAAACTGAACTTGTAGATTGATGAAAAGCTATTTTGAAAGAGTACTTAGCCCGACGAAGAGTTAATTTTCTAGCCATAAACACCTTGCAACGATCAGAAGCAGTGACGATCCAAAAGAAATGCAAAAATTGCATGAATAAAGGCTTACGGGTTTTCTGCTGCCCAAAGGGATCCAAGCTTGGCTATCCTAATTTGACGGGAACAGCAACATCATCAGATGAGGTTGTCGTCATGACGCAGGTCTTGCAGGTTATGGCAAATAGCAAGACCGAACCCGTTTTGCGTTTCTTCTTTACCTGTTGATTGAGTCTGACACTGTTGATCTTAGTGCGATGGCGGATGGATCATGCACATCATGGCGGAATAGGTGATTCGCCGTCCTTTCCCTCATCCGCTAATTCAGGCCATTTCGCGAACGCAATCACCCATATAAGCACAAGAATGCCTCCCGGTACAAGCACGACTAACGCAAATATCGGCTTGAATCCCATCCTTTTGAGAAGCTTCCAGAAAGGGATGACAAAAAAAATTGCGAATGCTATCACCCAAGATATGATTTTAGATTCTTCCACGTGACCTCCATGACGTATGGAAAAGATTTGCCAGCCTGGTTTTTCTGTCCACACTTCAGCTGGGATACTCGGATACCGATCTGATGCCTTGCAGATTTCAATAATCTATCAGGCCTATGTATGGCTCAACCAGCTATTATGCAACTTTCAATTCCTGTAAAAAAGGGAAAAAGAGATTTTTGCGTCATGTACCGGCTATCGGCACACTTAAAACCTGCCAGGTGACGCGAGGGCGCTATTTTTCAGGCTTCATCTCGCCAACTCATTAATGCGACGTTTCCTCAGAAATCCTTTGATAGTTTAGAAGTGGAAGTCTTTGGGTGAAAATTAGGTGGCGTTTAAAACCGGGCAGATATATTCTTTAGACGGCATAGAATGACAATGCGGCCTTGCTCATGCAAACGTGAGCGTTGCTTGCCTTCCAGCTCGAATTATCCCGTCGATTTTCACAGGAGACATAACATGCTGAAGAGAATATTTATCCGCGCTTCCCTGGTTTTTTTTGGATTGACGGGACTGACCGCCGCCCTCCCCGCTACCGCGCATTACATATGGATCGAACAGGATGATGTGCATCAGGCACGGCTTTTTTTTGGTGAATACCAAAATAAGGAGATAGAGCGAAGCCCGGGAAGGCTCAATGAAATAAAAACGCTCCAGGCATGGCTGATCGATGCCAATGGCGAACGGCAGCCGCTCGATGCAACACGCCAGGCGGATCACTTCGATCTGGGTGTTGCTCGCCACCGCGCTACACCGGTAATTGCCGAGGTGCTTGACTATGAGGTCAAGGATTGGACAAAAAACGGTCATAGCGTCGTCAAGCCGATGTTTTATGCACGTTTCATTCCGACCCTCGTCGCTTCGCTTGACAGGCCGCGGCTCATGCTCGACATTCTCCACACATCATTTAATGGCGAATCGTTAAAGACGTTTACTGTTTATTTTAACGATAAACCGTTGGCCAACGCGAAGGTCAAGGCGCATTCGCCTAATTTTACTACCACGGAACAGGCCACCGATGAAGGTGGCAACGTAGCCTTCCCGTCTCCCTTGACTGGAGAATACGTGCTGGAAGTCATTCATCTGGAAAAGCGGCCTGGCCAATTTCAGGGACAGAAATTCGAGGCCTTTCGTCACCGTGCCACGCTGACATTCAATATACCCGAATTTCCTGGCAACAGATAGCCGGCGGACCAGGCCGCAGGTATTGCCCGGTTTTGCGTCATATATGTTTTTTATGAGTTGAGGGAATGCCGTTGGGCCGTGGGAAAGGCGAGATGGTTCCATCTGCCTGGATCTCGCCGCAGGCTTCAATTGTGCATGAGTCACGTATGGACAGGCTCGTTGCAGCACATCCTTATTTGCTGCAATATGGCACGCGGAGACCTATTTTACATCGATGTCCGCGCCGGCGGCATATTTACTACCCATCAACCGCTTGACGAGCGGACCGACGGTCAATCCTTGGAACAATATGGAAAACACCACGAGCACGTAAGTCATTGCAAGCACCGTGTCGCGCTCAGGCCCCGGCGGCAGCGACAAGGCCAACGCCACGGCTATGCCCCCGCGCAGACCTCCCCAGGTCATGATCATGATTGTTCCCGGAACAAAATGTTTCCACCGCCCCAAGACACGTATTATCAGGCCGACGCTGGTCCAGCGGGCCAGCAGTAGGATGGGAATTGCAAGCAGTCCTCCCATCAGCAATTCGCGCGAAAATTCGAGGATCAGCACTTCCAGTCCGATAAGCACAAACAGCAGCGCGTTGAGCATTTCATTCACCAGTTCCCAGAACCTGTCGACATATTGCCGCGTTATATCGCTCATCGCCAGGCGCCGCGCCCGATTTCCGATCAGGAGACCCGCGACGACGATCGCGATGGGACCGGAAAATCCAAGTGCCGATGCCATGGCATACCCTCCCATTACAAGCGCGAGCGTAAGCAGCACCTCCACTTGGTAATCATCCACGCTTTTTAGGAGAAGATAGGTGATCCAGCCTGCCCCCAGGCCGAAGAGCGCACCACCTCCCGCCTCCCTGGCAAACAGAAGCCCGATATCCCTCGCCGTGACCTGGTGGTCTGCGGTGGCGATTTTAAGACATACGAGGAATAACACGATTCCAACTCCATCATTGAAAAGGGATTCGCCAACGATTTGGATCCGGATCGTTTGAGAAACATTTGCGCGCCGAAGAATGCCAAGTACGGCAAGAGGATCGGTGGGCGAGATCAAGGCTCCGAACAGGACACACCAGGTGAATTGAAGCCCGATGCCCAACTGCTCGAGCGCGACGTAAATCAGCGTTCCGAAAAAAAACATCGAAAGAATAACCCCGCCGAAAGCCAGCGCCAGCACAACGCTTTTCTGCCTGGAAAGCGCTTCAAGATTGACTTGCAGTGCGCCGGCAAATAGCATGAAACTCAACATTCCCTGCAAGAGCGCTTCGTCGAACTTTATCTGTTTCAGCAACTGCTCTGCCTCGTTTAAAATGCCCGGCTGAACACGTCCCGCCGCGATCAGCGCCAGCGAGCCCAGCAGCGAAATAAGCATTACACCGATGACCGTCGGCAGTTTGATGAAGCGCAGGTTCAGGTAGCTGAACAATGCAGTGAGCGTGATGAGCAGAGCAAAGAGGTCGAAAAAAGTCATGCCGTGGAAGCCCCCCGGAATGCAGGACAAATCCCGCTCCGGAACGGCCGGAATAGTGGCGCCAGCGGAATTTTATTTGATGTGCAGCGCAGACTATGGCTGCCTGACCCGATCAGCAGAGACAAACGAGCAAGGTTGCCTTGGCAAAAGCGGGGAAAATGGCATGGAGCATTCGTGAGCCAGCATGGGTGATTCAGGCCCGTCCCGCGTCTGCTGGCGCCAAAGAAGTATTCCGGGCGACAAGACGCCGGAGAGGAAAAACAGATCGAAAGAAGGAACATATGTATGCCGCCAGCAAGAAGTCACCGCGGACGAGTGTCAGAGATACGGCGATGCAGGCACCTGTCCGAGTTTTACTCCCCACCTCCGTTGACCGCAGCCGCCAGGTTTATGCCCGCTAATCGAGCATCAATAGCCATAAGGTCATGCGCGGATTCGACACTGCGGTGAGCCAGATCTGCGATCCGCCAGGCTTGCTCCAGTAGCGCTTCTCGGCGGCGTGCCGATACTGTCTGCGATGCGATAGTTTGTAAAGCGTCGAGCATACGATTCATAACGGTGACATTGCCCTTGGCGTTACGCCGAATCTGATCAAATGACGTTTGCAGGAGGATAGCGAAAGTCGGGCCAACTGCAATCAATCTCGGTTTCCCATCTTCATAGTAGATTTGGGAAGGGAAATCCCGTGGCGCCACATAACATAAGATTGTAGTGAGGTAGTCGACGCAAATCACGGCGGTGGTTGTGTCATTGATTCCGGGCGAGAGCGCTTTTAGTGCCATATCCACAATCTGTCTTATACCAAACTCGGGGTCTTGCTCTATGGTACGTTGGCTGCCAATACTATAATACGAGCAGACCTTTCGGATTATCTCTTCATCGGGTAGACCTTGCCAGGCGATCGAAGCCAGCGTCGTATCCTTTACAACAAAATTCCCTATCCCGGCGTTCATCCTTATGGTGATGTTTTGCTTCTGTGCCAGATCCTGAAGCGAAGTGTAGTCTACGCTTTCAATGTAGCCACTTTTTTGTCCGCGAACCATATGCCACTCCAGGTCAAGTGCCGTGGATATGTGAGCCAGACGCGCTTCATCCTCATCATCGGATGCCCGCTCGAGTTTTGCCAGAAACACCTGCTCCATCGCAGCAATGGTTTCATCGGCGACGGAACGAATAATGCTCGAAGCTTGGATCGAAGTTGCAATGTGGTGAATGAAAAGAATGAGGATGCCAATTCCTACCAGAGCCAACAAGACCCCAACGAGCACAGCGATGCTGGGAACGAACGCGGCCTCGTTACCGCCGCGTATTACCCGCAATACGATCAGGCAATATGTAAAGATCCCCGCGAAGATGCCGAGCGCTGTCTGGGTTACCTGGCTGCGCATGAAATTGCCAAGGACGCGCGATGTATACTGGCTCGAGGCCAGTGCTAGCGTCACGAGGGTCATGGAAAACGTGACCCCTACCACCGTCATCATCGAACTGGCTATTGTCGACAGCATCTGGCGCGAGCCTTCCGCTCCGGCACCAAACAAACGCGGCCACGCCGCCAGCATGTCGCTGCCTACGACGGTATCCACATGAATCATACCTATGGCAAGCGCAATGCTTCCCGCGACAATCAGTGACGGCGTGAACCAGAAGCTGGAGCGAAGATAAATCCAGAGCAGCAGGGGTTTCTTCATTGCTTGTCCAGGGAATGAGCGAGGCTATCGAAAATAAAAACCGATTTCTCGTTAATTATTTGATAATGAAGAGGATCGTTACTTTACGGATACCCCTATATGGGTAGAATTTCTCTCCGGGTGTTAACGCCGGTAAAAAATTGACCATCTGTGCCGGTTATAAATTGACCAAGTATTACAGCAGTGCAGCGTACTACACCGCTTTGGGTAAGTAGACGAGACCCAGACGTATTATCTCATTTGAAAAGTCCATCATTTCCATTGCTGTACGGTCAGCCTTTCAACAAATTTCTCGAAGGAGCAGAAATATGAGCATTCTGATAAAGAGTTCCCGTAACTTCCTGAGTACCGTCGCTGTGGTATTCGGTATCTGCGCCACGACAGCCAGTGTTTACGCGCAGCAATCTTCGGATAATACCAAAGCAGACAAACCGATGCCCGTGGACAAGAATGAATCGACTTCAAAGTCGGGAAATAAAGATGGAGAAATGATCGTCGAGGTACCGGTAATCGTGATGGTTCCCACGCAGGTTTCGAGGGATCTGGCCACGGACCAAGGTTGCTGGGTGAAGTTGTACAACAAGAGAAACTTTGAAGGTGACAGTTTGTTGTTGATAGGTCCTATCAATGTGGCGAAGATGATCGATCCATTTGGTGGCAATTGGGAAAACAGGATTTACAGCCTCGAAACCGGCCCCAATGCCAATGTCTCCATTTACAACAATCGTGATTTCCGCGATGAGGATAAATTTATCGACCCGGATAAAAAAATTCCGGATATGTCAAATGAACTGGGGCTTTTTAGAAATTTCCGGTCAATAATGCTCAGTTGTATACCGTAGCATGGAATGTTTTCCTGCGGCGTACTGCCTCATTTGGTGAGATGCCGATTATCTCAGCGCAAAGCGCTTCATCTGCGCAATCAGCGAACAGGTCAGTAGCTTCTTCTCCCTTGTTTCGCATGCCCTCTGCCGGGGCAAACGCGTCCAGCATATTCTGTTCAAGGAAGAGCTTGTGGCTCCGCACTGGCGTTTCCAGATTATGAGCGGGGATCAACAGTTCAACGCGTTGATCGCCAAAAGATCCGGTTGTGCTACTGCAATCCGCTACTGTGCGTTGGCGCACAGATGATATCCAGAGATAGGCATAGTGTCTCTTCGTAACATGTGCCGGACTCCAAAGTAGAAAAGGATCAGGAGGGAAAGCCCGTAGACAAATCTTGCACTGATAACGATCGTAAAAACCAGTGAGAAATCTGTCGGGTTCAAATTTTGATGATCTCAGTATTTACAAAGCAGCACCAATGCAAGTCAACAATGCAGATATTTTATCTACCACCCCACCCATAGGAGATTAAAATGAATAAACTCATATCGACTGTCATTCTAGGCGTCTTTACGGCTGTGTGCAGCTTCGGCTCGGTTGCTGCCGATACTTCGGACAAGAATAACAACACGGCAGTCAACCCTACCGACGATAGCCTCAATAAGATCAATAAAGAAAAATGGGAAAAGGACTACGGGAAAGGTGGGAGGGGGGACAAATCAACATCCGAAATAACGGAAAACAAGGAGCCAAAGGATATGTCGGCGGACGAGAAATTCAAATACAGGGATCAGGAAACAATGAACAAGAAACCATATAAGCAATAATGGTTTTCAGGTTCTTGATGGATCAGGGCGGGGGAATTCCAATCCGAGACCTCTGCCTCTGCAGCTGAGTAGTAATTTTTCCGTAGCTCGCCACGCTGGTGTCGTATCAGTAACACTGCGATCCGTGGCAGAATTGGTACGGCCTACGGAATCGATAGTGTCAGACTCGATTGATTGCAAAATAACGTATGGGAAACTTTCAGCGATAGGGGTTGCAAAGGGCACGCTTACCGAGGTTTATCCTTCTTGACCAACCGCAACACATAATTTTACGTGGCTAATCGGACTGAACCGATATCTTCTAATCGTCATCTCGCCACGATTAAGTGTATCCAACCCTATTATTCACCAATAGAGAAAATTGGGTTTCCTCGGTTGATTGCTCATTCTGACGTAAACATTCTGCATATTTTAACTTCAATTATCGGCGTAAAATTGCCAACCATCGCGCCATATTGAGAAGCGTCATCAGGGAAGCCGCAACATAAGTCCATGCTGCGGCATTGAGCAATCGCCGGGCATGCGGCATGTCCCCATCGATCAGATAACGCTCTCGCTCCAAAATCGGTAATGCCCTGGCAAAACTCGCATTCAATTCCATCGGCAAGGTTAGCGCGTGCACAAGCGTCGCGCTCCCCAGTGTCAGGATGCCCCCGACAAGAAATAGCAATCCTGCCGAGGGAGAGCGCAATAGCGCCATAATCACGGGAGACAACATCAGGATACCGGCGCCTAGCTTCTCCGCAGGCGCAGCCCATTGCACCAGCTTGGTACGCAAGGCAAGAGGCGGGTAGTTATCCTGATGCTGGATCGCATGGCCGACTTCATGCGCTGCAACCGTTATGGCTGTCAGTGAGCGACCGTTGAATTTATCCGGTGTGAGACGGACCACTTTTTTCAACGGATCATAGTGGTCGCCAGATTCGGTTGCCTCCACCGCGATATGTTGTAAATTGGCCTTATCCAGCAATTTGCGAGCCAGTTGTGCTCCCGTGAATGAATAGCGATCAGCCGGTTCACTATATTTTTCCATGGTATGTTTGACCCAGTAGGAAGGCCCGACAACCAGAAGAGCGATAAAACAGACCAATATCAGATAAAGCATGGTGGGAAGTATCAGTAAAAAAACAACTTTAATGGTAACAGTCTAATGGCGGCTTATCCGTAGCGCAGGTTGATCATGCGCTTACCATAACGTTTGATCAATGATGTTCTAAATAATTCATGTTGAATCCCGGTAACAAGGTCAAGCGGATGGGTCGTTTGATCGGCAGCCCCCGGTTTTATCAGGACCCATTGAGTTGCATCTGATCGGTGCACGCGCAGAATAGAATGCTGATGAACTCATGATTGAAAACTTCTAACTATTGACGATGCCGCATAACAAAACAGTTCCACAGGTCAAAGGCAATTTGCTGCTGGGCAATTTAAGCCAGATGATCGCGAATCCGTTTCAAGCCCTTTGTGACTGGCAGCGGGAGTACGGTGATTTGGTCAGCTTCAGATTAGCTGCCCGCCAAATTTATCTATTCGGTCACCCGAAGCTGTTTGAACAAGCCCTGATCAAGCAAAGCGATGTTTTTCTAAAAATACACGGTGACGGAAAACCAACTGGCCTGGAATTGGTTTTGGGGCAGGGATTAGTAACAAGCCAAGGCGATTTATGGCAACGGCAACGGCGGTTGATGCAGCCGGTTTTTCAGAGAAGTAATATAACTACGCTGTTGCCGCAAATCGCCGCCGCAGGCAGCAATATGCTGGATAGATGGCGGAAGCTGGGTGAAGGTGCGGAGGTTAATCTGTCCAGAGAAATGACGCAGTTGACGCTGGATGGGATCACCCAGACCATGTTCAGCACCAGCGTCCTCGACAAAATAGAACAGATATCTCCATCTCTGGATACCTTGCTCAGGTACGCCGCTAAAACCATCGTAAATCCTTTGATGCTCCCGTTGTATGTACCCACCCCGGCCAATCAAAAATTCAAACAGGCACTGGGAATAATCGATGGCGTCATTTACGGAATCATCAATGAGCGCCGTGCTACACCATCCACCCATAACGACTTGCTGGATATGCTGTTAAAAGCAAGCGATGACAACACCGGTGAAAAGATGACTGACAGGCAGCTTCGGGATGAAGTCATCACCATTTTTGGTGCAGGCCATGAAACCACCGCGAATTTGTTGAGCTGGACCTTATATTTACTAGCCCGGCATCCAGACGTACTCGCTAAGCTGCGTCAGGAACTTGACGGCTTGCTGCAAGGAAAAATACCGGATGCGGCAGATCTGCAGCAGCTTGTTTATACGAGAGCGGTACTCAATGAATCGATGCGCTTCCGTCCACCTGCTGGAATTATGTTGCGTAGAGTCAATAAGGATACCGAGGTTGATGGCTATTTTTTAAAGGCCGGCAGACTTGCGATATTCAGCATTTTCAATCTTCATCATCATGCCGAATTTTGGCCGCAACCGGCGCAGTTCGACCCTGAGCGATTTTTAATACGCGAAAATCGCAGGTTTTCGTTCATGCCGTTCGGGACAGGCGAGCGCATCTGCATCGG
>CAJDVB010000122.1_pt1 | contig 11353 bp, 13 predicted proteins | sample 7391231 | NCBI WGS metagenome assembly CAJDVB01 (sample SAMEA7055679, study PRJEB34461) | soil metagenome | biome: terrestrial ecosystem; feature: Peninsula; material: soil | place: Antarctica | collected 2016
CGAATCGAAATCGAGACTCTCGGTATTCGTTCCCGTATCCATGCTGGAGGCCGCGCTTCCGCCGAGGCCGATCAGCATTCCGGGCCCGCCCAGTTGAATGAGCAGCGCGCCGGCTGAAAATTTTTCCTTGAAAGAATGCTGCTCGGCAATATGGCCTATGCCGCCGGCCAACATAATGGGCTTGTGGTAACCGCGCATCTCGCCGGCGACGAATTCCTCGAATGTGCGGAAGTATCCCGCCAGATTGGGCCGCCCGAACTCGTTATTAAACGCTGCGCCACCGATGGGGCCTTCAAGCATGATTTGCAGAGCTGATGCGATCCGCGCCGGCCTGCCGTAAGAATGATCCGTCCCCGTTTGCGCGTACGCTTCCCAAGGTTGAATAAACCCCGGGATATTTAAATTGGAAACCGAAAAACCGCTGAGCCCGGCCCTTGGTTTGGCGCCTCGACCGGTGGCCCCTTCGTCGCGGATCTCCCCGCCCACACCGGTGGCAGCGCCAGAAAAAGGCGAAATAGCGGTAGGATGATTATGCGTTTCCACTTTCATCAGGATGTGTGCTTGCTCATCGGCATAACCATACGTATTACCCTTGCCGGGGTAGAAGCGCGCGATTTTCGCTCCCTGTATGACGGAGGAGTTATCGGCGTAGGCCACCACCGTGCCTTGCGGATGCTGCTGATGGGTATGGCGAATCATCGAGAATAACGATCTCGTTTCGGGCTTGCCGTCTATCACCCAGTCGGCGTTGAAAATCTTGTGGCGGCAGTGCTCCGAATTGGCCTGGGCAAACATCATCAACTCCACATCGGTGGGATTGCGTCCAATGCGCATGAAATAGGCTGCGAAATAGCCGATTTCATCGGGTGAAAGCGCGAGCCCCATTTCGTCGTTGGCCTTTTCCAGCGCCTCTTGTCCGCCTGCCAGAACATCCACTGACTGGAGCGGCGCGGGGGCGAAGTGCCTGAATAAACTTTCTGCCGCGTCGAGCGAGTCGAACACCGTCTCTGTCATACGGTCGTGTATCAGCGCGACCAGCGCGCCTTTGGCATGAGCCGAAAGGTTGCCCGGTGCCTGATCCACTTCGCGGAAATGAAAGACGACGCCCCGCTCCAGCCTTTCCACCGCATCCAACCCGCAATGGCGAGCGATATCGGTCGCCTTGGTCGACCAAGGCGATATGGTGCCGGGACGCGGCACCACCAGCAGAAAATTGCCTTGGAACAATCGGGTGTGCGGTGCCCCCACCTCTGTCGCGGATATCTTTTCCGGAGAACACTTGAGCAGTCTGCGAAGAACCGCAATTTCATTCTCCCGCAGAGCGTGCGTCACCGCGCAAAAATACCAATATTCCGCATAAATATGGGAAACTTGCAAAGTGGTAATTTTAAGTGCGGCCGCCAGTTTTTCCAGGCGGAACGGGGAAAGTGCGCTACCACCGCGAAGTCGAAGCATTCGATAACCTGAACCGATAAATTGAGAGTGCGATTTTACACGAGAAGACAGGTTGCCCGTAGCCGGGGAAGCTTTAAAAAGAGGCGCTTATTTTTTAAGGACTGGCTTGTTGCCATAAGGTGTTCCCAAGAAAATATTGCGCAGCTTTGCAATTCAATTCATTACGCAGGTTAATACACAAGAATAAAATTTCCTGAAACGTCATGCAATGACGGGATCGGGTTTATAGATATATACATACATGGACGGTCGATACCATGAGCCCATCAAAACATGATAATTCCAGCGCCGTTTACCTCGCCGCCGAGATCCGGGAGATCGAGCAACTCGCAGCCGCCTTACCCGGGTGGCCCCAACTCATGGAAAAAGCCGGTTTGACCGCTGCTGAAATTGCGCGAGAGAAACTCCTGAGGGCCGGCAAAACGAGAGCGCTGGTACTGGCCGGCCCGGGCAACAATGGTGGCGACGCCTTTGTCGTGGCCCGCCATTTGCACGGATGGTGGTACAAGGTCACACTGGTGTTTACCGGTGAGCGCAAAAATCTTTCAGACGATGCGAAACAGGCATTGAATGCCTGGCTCGCCGCGAGCGGCGAGGTACTCTCCGAAATCCCTGAAAATGAAACGTGGGATGTCGTAATAGACGGCTTGTTCGGTATTGGTCTCGATCATGGGGATGGGCGAAACCTGGCGGCCAGATATCTCGATCTTGTCGATGAATCTGCCGGTGCTCTCACTCGATATTCCCAGCGGCCTGGACAGTGATACAGGCACAGTGCATGGCGCCGCCATCAGGGCCGCCATCACTGTGACGTTCATCAGCCTCAAAGCCGGTCTTCTGACCGGGCATGGCCCCGAGTATTGCGGGGAAATATTCGTACGCGATCTTGGTCTCGACGTTTCATCGCTGAAAGAGCCCAGCTCATGGATGATGAATCAGGCCTATGTGCAACAATTATTGCCGCCACCTCGTCCCTCGAATAGCCATAAAGGCATGTTCGGCAGCATCGGCATCATCGGCGGATCAGCCGGAATGGTCGGGGCGGCACTTCTGGCAGGAATCTCGGCGCTGAAGCTGGGTGCAGGCCGCGTCTATGTCGGGTTGATTGCCGGCAATGCGCTCGACGTAGATCCTGCACAGCCTGAATTGATGCTGCATCCCCCTCATGATTTATTCAAACTCGATAACCTGAACTGCATGGTTGTCGGCCCCGGACTGGGCAGGGAACCAGACGCCAGCTTCTGGCTTAGTTGCGCGCTGGAATCAGACTTGCCGCTCGTGCTGGATGCCGATGCTTTAAATATCATCGCAACCGATTCCAGAATTGCCGGCCTGCTCAAGGCACGCAAAGCACGCAAGGCCTCTTCCATTCTTACGCCTCACCCTGCTGAAGCCGCACGCCTGCTGAATACCGATATCTCAACAATTCAAAACGACCGCATGGCCGCGGCGGCAAATCTGGCAACCCGTTTCAATTGCTGCGCCGTGCTGAAAGGTGCCGGCAGCATTTGCGCCGAACCCGGCGGCAAACGGTACATCAACGTCACCGGAAATCCAGGTTTAAGCAGCGCAGGTACGGGGGACGTATTATCCGGCATTGCCGGCGCTTTTCTGGCACAGGGACTCAGTCCGGAAAATTCCCTATTGCTTTCGGTCTATCTGCATGGCGCTGCGGCGGACGTATTGCAGAAGCAACATGGCGGCCCGGTGGGGATGATCGCATCGGAAATTCCGGATGCCGCCCGGACCCTGGTTAATCGGTGGATTTATGACAGCGAAATGCCGCTATAACACTTCTATCAGACGAATTTCCGGATAAATCGCTTACGTTCGGTAGCCCACGGAAGAACGTCAGAATACCGAGTATATGGTATGAACATATTCCTTTAGACTGCAACATAAAGCAGTCTGATCGCCAGCATCAGTTAGCGGGTGCCGAACCTGAACGGCAGCGAAACCGGGGTATTTCCAAAACTGGCAGTAACCGACCGTAACACATAACCAGGAGGCCATCATGGCAAATCAATTTGTACTAAAGGGTCATCATATCGAGGTCAAGTATAAGGTCGGCATCACGCCCGGCTTAACTGCGCTCACCTATAAAGAAGGATCGGTTTCCCGGGATTTCAAGACGAGTGAAATTACCACCGATCAAACAGCGCTTGGTTCACTTGTCTCGGTTCCGCTGGTAAGGTCGGTCGACACAGGGGGCACGACTTTCGCTTTTTTTCTGCCGGATATCGACGTTGCGCGAGGACAGACAGCCGACTTCACGACCGTCGCCATCCGTGAAGAATTCAGCGGACCCGACTCGGTGCCGCATCGACCCACAACCTGGCAAACCTTCGTGATGCATGGTACGGCACAAAGTGTAATAGTGCCGCTCTAGCAGCCTGTCGTCCGCGGCTGGCAACGGTCCGGCGCTCCGATCAGGTTCTTTGCTCCGCTCCTGCTCGGGGGTCGTTTGCCGGCAAGCTTCTGGCTCCCGATGTAATCAGACGTTCTTTAACCCTGGAGGCAACTGTATGGACATCCGCCACAATCATCGGGACCTGAGTCCGGCGCAGAAAACAGCGTTTGTCAACGCTGTACTGGCGTTGAAGAATAACGTCGATAGCGTGCTGCATCCGGGGGTGCAGAAGCGGTATGACGACTTCGTAGAAGTACACAAGAATGCGATGACTGGACCGGCAATGTTCGAGCCGATGCCCCATGGAAGCTCACTCTTTTATCCGTGGCATCGTATTCTGCTTCGGCAGTTCGAACTCGCTCTTCAGGCTGCCGGCAACGATTCTTCGATCATGCTGCCCTATTGGGATTGGAATTATTCCAGCACGAGCAATCCGTTTACGCCTGACTTCCTGGGAGGGGATGGCGACGAAGCTCAGGGAGGCCGTGTCACGATCGGCCCATTCGCCTTTGCTACCGGTAAATTCCAGGTGCGCGTATGGGATGATCCGTCTGGAGATCCGGGTCTCCGACGCGAGTTCGGGGAGGATTCAACCGCCTGGTTGCCAACCTCCAGCGACATCTCGGCGTGCGTAGCCAAGACGCCGTATTGGCCTGGTCCTTCCGGCTTCGAAAGTGTTTCGGAGGGCGTGCTGCACAACCCTGTCCATCGGTGGGTCGGCGGAAACATGGCCGACGCGAGTTCTCCAAACGATCCTGTCTTCTTTCTGCACCACGCGTTCCTGGATATGCTGTGGGAGCGATGGAAGCAGCTGCATCCGACGATTCCGCCATACACTCCTGCCAGCGGCGCCCCAGGCCGCGACTTGAATTCCACTCTCGTGTTCAACGCATCGGACGAGCCATCGCCGTGGACGCAATCTTGGGCAGTCCGACAGGCTCTTGACCCGCATATGCTAGGGTACAGCTACGCTTGATAGTATGCGGCGTCCATCGCCGCGTACGCCAAATCAATATCCATTCCGGCGCTACGCATCAGGTCGTCTGGCTGGGGTAGCAGTGCACAGGCCTTAAATTTACTGAAGCTGGAAAATATCCGGCACTTACGATGACACTCGTATATTACCTGATTAATAACTGGTCTCTTCTGAATTTGACCGTCATATTGGCAGCCATTAGAATGTGAGTGGGTTTTTTTGGCAGCCCTCATGGTCAGTTGAATGTTTAACATACTGTTTCAGTCCCCACGCTCGTGAAAAATTTCGTGAGGACCCAATTATTCGCTCGCTGGAAAATTTTTTGGGCTTCGAGCATACTCCGAAACATGAGTCGAGCGACAGGTCAGGTCCGAAAGAAAACGACGCTCATCTCGATGATCAGAGATGAGAAAGGCATCCTTGAAACTTTTTGCGCACATGCCTTATCCTTGTTCGATCGAATTATCCTTATTGATCACCTCTCTTCTGATGGCACGAGGGAATATATAAAACTCCTGTCGGAAAAACACCCGAATATCGAATATTATTTCTTCGAAGAACCCGGTTATTATCAGGCCGAATTAATGACCTGGGCCGCAAAAAATCTTGTGAATAACAAAGCACCGGGATGGGTATTTATTCTCGATGCGGATGAGTTTTTGCCGTTCAAATCAAAGGAAGAGTTCGATCGCAAGCTTTCACAGCTCGGCTCATTGCCGGTCATTTTCATGCCATGGCTTAATCTGGTACCCCTGGATATGGAAAGCGGCAGGGTAATCAACCAGTTTTTCCTGAAACCGCCCAAGCCGTCGCGCCATCGCAAGATCGCGTTCCAACCCAGCCTCATTCCATCTAGCGATTATTTTGTCGTACAGGGTAATCATGCGCTCTTCATAGGAAACAATTCTTCGAAAGTAAAATTTCCCGCAAAAAAAAGTTTTTCCATTTATCACCTGCCGATAAGAACAAAACGGCAACTCCAGAAAAAAATTCTGAACGGAGTGAAGTCATACCGGCACATGGATCGCGATCGTAATGGCAAAATAGGTTCTCATTGGGATGAAATTCATCAAATCATGGAAGACACCAGCCTTACGAATGAAATGATGGCTGGAATTGCGGCCCAGTATAGCGACACATTGCACCCGCCTTATGAAAGAAGTCTTGATGAGCTACGGAAAGAGGGTTATAGCGAATTACGGATGGAGATATGTTTTTCGAGGCCCATGATTTCCTTCGATAGCATCGCCAGGGGCAGAAAAGATGGGGCTATCGGCGAAAACGATGATTCTTCCAGTCAATCGGCAAATCACCAGAAGATAGATTTCAATCGATCGACGCGTTCCGTGCAAATTGCTAAAGAACGGGACCCCAATTAAACCTCTATTCCGGAAATCGGGGATAGCGATGCAAGCCTATGGCATTTCTTTAGCATTTTTTTGGCATATCCCCGGTTGAATAAATCAGCCCACTGCTGCGAGTTGCGAACCGTGATCAGTCACCGGAATAAAACGTTCCTATCGTTAAAAATTTGACTCAGGGCTCGCCTGAAGCATTACATGAGCCATTTCCGCTCGATCGAAAAAGGCGGTGAAATATGAACCAGCCAGATGCCTTTACAGCCGATTTCCTTCAAGTCCGACAGGCTGCTAGATCTCTTTATAATCAAATTTCCCCGTTGTGGAACAGAAGAAAATTACCGGCATCGCCAGTTCTTCCGGCATGTTGGATTTTACGGGATGGCGCAAGAAGCTTGGCAAAGCGACACTGCGGACAGAGATTTGGAGCTGTGAGGTGCGGCGCACAGATGGAACCATTGACATGCGGTCTATAATGGCAGACGGAGCAATGTAAAAATGCCGAGGATATGCAACGCCCGAAGCGCATTTGATAAAAACGCTTCGATCCCATCAATAAAAAGGAGAATCTCAATGTCAGTACTCGTAACCCATCTCGCACCCGATTTTACCAAGCCCGCTGTCCTGCCCGATGGCACCTTCAATGATACTTTCAACTTCCATACGGAAATTTCCGGCAAATACGCCGTGCTGTTTTTCTATCCTCTCGATTTCACGTTCGTCTGCCCTTCGGAGATTATTGCTCACTCGCATCGGGCGGAAGAGTTCCGCAAACGCAATGTGGAAGTGATCGGCGTGTCCGTGGACTCCCAATTCACTCATTATGCGTGGCGCAATACAACAGTGGACAAGGGTGGCATCGGCCCTGTTGGCATCACCTTGGTAGCCGATGTGGGCGGCGATGTCATGCACGCGTATGGCATCAGCCATCCGGATCACGTTGCGCTGCGAGCCTCCTTCCTGATCGATAAAAGTGGTATCGTGCGCCACCAGGTCGTCAACGATCTGCCGCTTGGGCGCGACGTGGACGAAATGCTCCGCATGGTTGATGCACTGCAGTTCCATGAAAGCCACGGCGAAGTCTGCCCTGCCGGATGGAAAACAGGAGACCCCGGCATGAAGCCGAGCCCGGAGGGCGTAGCGGAGTATTTAGGTGCTCACGGCTCGGCGCTGTGAAGCATCGCGAGGCGTTGCACACGATAGTCTGCTGCAAGCAGAAAACGGAACGTACTGCGAAAATGACTAGCCCCGCTGTGCTGCCGGTTAGCGGATAAACGTAGCCACCACCCCTGCCAATTCTTGCAATCCCAAAGGAGAAACTCATGGACTTCGATAAAGACAAGGCAATCGCACTGCTGAACAAGATCATGGAACTGGAACTCGCCGGGGTGGTACGTTACACGCACTATTCATTGATGGTCTATGGCTACAACCGCATTCCGGTCGTCGCATGGCTCAAGGAGCAGGCTGAAGAAGGATTGCTGCATGCGCATAAGGCCGGCGAACTTGTCACGCTGCTGGGCGGATACCCGTCACTTTCGATCGGGTCTCTCCTGGAGACACATCACCATGACATCGGCGATATCCTCAGGGAATCTCTGGCTAATGAAAAGGAAGCATGCGCCGCCTATTACCAGTTGCTGGAGCTGACGCAGGGTAAATCGGTGCTATTGGAGGATTATGCGCGCGGCCTCATCGCGGAAGAAGAGATGCACGCGGATCAGGTCAACAAGATGCTGCGCAAAACTGGCAAAACCGGCGTTTACGAGGCGCCCCAGAGCGGATCGCAGCAGCCATGACTTCGGCAATCGTGGCCCTTTCTTCGAAGGGGCCAAGGGTATTATGGTGAGGTAACTTTTACGATGGAGGAACTGACGAGCGTGGAGGCAGTTCCTCCATCGCTCCAATCGAATCGGCAAAAAAAGAAATGGGATTACTCGCCATCTCCCGTACTGCCACGCACCATGCCGCTTAACTGAATCATCAATTCAATCTCATTTTCCTCTTCACTCGGAATTTGGCCAGGTAGACGGGATTCCATCAACACGCGAAGTGCGGCCAGCGGGCTTACATCAGGTGTGTCGCCGGATTCGGCCGACTGCAAGGCCGCTGTGGCCGGGCCCAGGCCCGTCCCTTTCGCCCGGGCAATCATTCGGTACCTTTTATATATACCCATGCGCCTGATCCCGTGTATCCAGGATGTCAAAACTTCAACTGCCAACTTCAACTGAGAAGCCTGGTGATGGTTGAGAAATTCGCGAAGGGTTCACAATGAATTTTTGCGACCGGTTCCGCCCTTCCTGACGCTGACACGAAGTTGTATCGGTCGTATTATTTCAACCTCAACCAAACCGTTTTTTCCGGATTTTGACGTTTGATTTAGCGGGATAACTGCGCTGGCCCAATCTGGGAGAACTTCCCAGGTCATTCTGGACATTAAGCGATGGTTCGCGAGGGTCAGCCTTGCCTTCGTCCACCGCGCCGAGGTTGCTGAATATTGCAATGATCGGGTCGGCGCCAAAGTTTCTACGCCCTGATATGGCGCGTCGTTGCCGAGCAGGTCCGGCGCCAGCCTGGGCGTTCTTTGTTTCCGTCGATAACAGCTTCACTAACGCAGGTAATAAGGGATACATGGTGCCTCCTGTGATGAACAGCGCTGCTCAAGATCATTTGCGAACTGATCAGAATGTTCAGGTTACCCGAAATAGATGACGTTACGATGAAGCTTTATCAAATTTGAGAAAACAACGGAACCTTGCGAATTTTAGTACCCTGGCCTGCCCTCGATAGCTGAGGGGTTGAATAATCGATAATAAAGCCAGAGGCAGAAAATTGTTCCGGCTTTGCTCGCTTGCCGGTCGATATTTTCATCCCCGTCCCGAATATTCGAATGTTATCGGCTCCAGCATTGGCCGCTCGCACTCATCCCGCATCAGTGCGGCGGTTTCCCCCAACGCGATTTCCTGGAGGCGGCAGCGCATATTCAACACCCCATTGCCGGACTCGAAAACACCACAGGTATGCAAAGGTTCGCGGCTCGCTTTATACTGGTCAGACGCCACGTTGGGCGTTACGTCAGACCCCACGTTATTCATCACCGCCACCGGCAGATGCGGGTAGCGTCGTCTCGCTTCCCGTATCCATTGCAGCAGATTCACCTGTTGGGTGCAATCCTGCACCGCCCCATCGACAAGGACCATATCGTAGGCGCCCAGGTCCGGCTCGGGGAAGCTTTCCAGCGATTTTCGCTCAAGCCGGTGTTTTGACTTCTCAAGCAATAGTTGCAGAATTCGACGGGTATCCTGCTTTTCCCCCATCAGCAGAATATTCATGCTGCCTCCCTTTGTGCATGCTCTGGAAGCGTGCCGAACAAGGAAAATTCGGTGATTGCATCGATCTCAATATAACAAGCCACGGTTAAAACCCGACCGATCTTGATAGGCGGCCCTATTCTTGAGACATTAACGCCAAGCTTGCGTATCAACCTCTCGACCGCGACGGTAGTCACGGTGACGTAACGCTTGATGCCGCTGTGCTGGGCAAAACGGAAGAGTGTCTGCATCATCTTTACGGGGATCTCGCTGAAGCCGAAACCCGCGCTTTCGTACTTCGGTACCGTCACGGCGAACCGGCTTAATTCCCACACATCGGCTTGCTGAGGTGCCGATTGTCCGTGCAATAGCTGAGGGAAAGTATCCTTCAGCATGTAGGACCCCATGGTCGGAAGCAAACGCCAGCAACCCAGCACTTCATCTTCGTCTCCTTTCGCCAGGACATACACCGGATTGGCACGATCAAACTCATCATGCTCCATACCGTTATCATCGGTGACTTCCCAGCCCAGACGCTCATGAAAAACCTCATGCCTCAGCCGATACATTCCTGCTACTGCCCGTTGGTCCATTGACCCGTTTCCGTGTTGCGCAAGCATTATCTGTCCCATTGTTTTCACCCGTCGTTTGGTTGATGACGGTGCTATGAAACAACGGAACCGAAACCTCGAATAGCTGTAGAATCTTACAGGCGAAGGGGGGAAATACTTGCTGTAACCGTTAGTTGTAGCGGATTTCCGGCGTTAGCACGGAGCTGTATTCGAGGGGCGTTTTCGGCGGATTTGGCGGTAAAAACAGGGTTGAGCGAGATGGTTTTCAGTGATTTGTATTATCGTGACGGGGCTTCTGCCTGGGTTAGATCTGCGACGGGAATTCCGGAGCGAGTATTTGCGTGGACGCAATGACGATCGATATTGGCTTCGAAAAATGCTGAAAGGTGAGCGAGGCGAGAACGTGAATAAGCGGTTTTTGTCAGGAAACCGGCAAGGCAGAGGTGCGAGCTGTGAGGTAGAGGTCGCAATAATCTCAGCGCGTTACCCCTCGTAATGGAATACCGTCAAATTTTCCATGGGGTGGCCGCAATGACACCGCAATGAGGGGGAAGAAACTCTACTGGACGCGCGGGCCGCGATGATATCGGTACGACAACAGCCATTTATTGCCTGAGTTCTCATAGTGGCTGGCTTGGAATGACGGGCCTTGGAACTGACGGGCGTCTTCATTCGGCGTAATGCGCTACGCTTATTAACGCCCTACCGTCGGAGTAAAGGCTACCGTCGGAGTGGGGGCTACTTTCGAGCCTCGCGCAGAGCCGTTGCTCTGCAGTTTAGCTTCAGATCATGAACGTTCACCCCCCATACCCCGATAGTAGGGCGCCAATAAGCGTAGCGCATTGCGCCGTAGTAACGGACGTCCGTCAGAAGACGCTCGTCACCCCAAGTCAGCCAACATGAGAACCTGGCAACCGTTGCCCTGCGGCTTAACTTCGGCAACATGAAAGCGCTCAATTAAAGTTGAAGCGGATGCTACCGAAGGCGCTCAGGGGATTGCCGGGCAAGGCGCCCGCAAACGTTGGATTGGTATAATAAGTTTTATTGGTCAGGTTTTTTACGTTGACCGCGAGTTCCACCTGTTTGATACGATAAGAAATGGCCGCATCATACACGACGTAAGAAGGCACCTTCAGCAGGTTTAAAGTGTCAGCATAGCTGTTGCCTTTATAGGTCACGCCAAAACCCAACGTTACACCCCGCGCAATACCGCTTTGAATCCGGTAACTGTTCCACAAGCTGGCCATATTGGTGGCGACACCGACCGGGCG
>CAJDVB010000014.1_pt1 | contig 11260 bp, 12 predicted proteins | sample 7391231 | NCBI WGS metagenome assembly CAJDVB01 (sample SAMEA7055679, study PRJEB34461) | soil metagenome | biome: terrestrial ecosystem; feature: Peninsula; material: soil | place: Antarctica | collected 2016
TGACGTGTTGTCGAGTCTCAATCAAAACAACAAGGTGGTATTATCTTCGGCCTCGTCTTCGGGCTCGAAAAAAGATTCGTTCTCAAACATATGCTAACTCATCTTTAACGCTTCTTTCATATTTTCGTTTTTTGGTTTCTAATGATTATCAATAGCAGCGTAACAAACAGAATTTCCAATTGCACCATAAATAACCGCTTATCCATTTTTTTCTTGAATTTCTCGCAGGTCATGAAAATAATTTTGGCAAGTCACTTGCTGCATTCCATGGGCAGGCAACTATTCCGTAACCGGGAATCGAGGAGAAATGCATGAATTGCGATAAAGAACTGGATGTGTGCGGCCTGAACTGCCCATTGCCTATCCTGCGCACAAAAAAGTCCCTGGTGGATATGACTACCGGGCAAGTGTTGAAAATAACCGCTACCGACCCTGGCTCAGTAATCGATTTCCAGGTCTTCGCCGATCAGACGGGCAACGAGTTACTGTCTTTGTCGGAAATCGCTGGAGAATTTATCTTTTATATGAGAAAGAAGTGACAATCAGGATTTATATGAGGAGACATTGCCGAGTTCGGTTCTTGCCGTAATTCGCATAGATGCGATCGAAGCCAGATTTATAAGCTGTACCGTCAGGTTTTCTGCGTCGTCCTGCTGAATGTTTGCATTCAAAGTGCTGCGCATGCATCGGCAGCCTCGGCAAGTTTTCGGTATCGCGCCAGCCAAGGCAGTGGAATGGGAAATGCAGAATCGTTTTGCATCGCCGCATGCGATGCGGCCAGGGCGCCGAGCATGATCGAGCGGCCGCAACTGTCTCCACCGGCGCGAATGTTGGATTCTATTGCAGTACGATAGTCAGCGGCACGTTGCGCAATATGAAAAATGACTGGCAGGCCTTCCGCGACATGGCACGCGCGGCCGAAGCGCTCCGTAGCCGCAATGCTATCCAGCTTCGGCATGTCAAGCGCTTGTTCGAGTAATGGTTCGAGGACGGGTCCCGCAAACGGCAGAGCATCCGCCAGAGCCTGCGAAACCGGTGCGCCATGCAACAGCTTGAACAGTGCTGCCGAGGAAGACCGTGCAGCGGCGATCGCCAGCTCATTATTATTTGTTACCCGTACCACCACCTCGACGCGCTTCATGAGATCTTCCAGCGTCCCGGAGTGGGTCGCAATCAATGCCGGAAGCGCTGCCAAGGCCGGTTGCTGATCGTCATCGGCGCCGGATGCAGCGGGAAATTCCGCTGGTTCAAGGGATAACAATGTGCGTAACGTCAGGCGGGTCGGGGAATCGATATAACCGACGAATTCGCCGCCGGGCCCGAAATATGCGCGGTATTCAGCCTGATATTCATTACGGCTGAAGGCGCCGTGCTTTGCCAGATGCTTCAGCATCAATAAGCAGGCCTCTCCGTAGCCGCTAGACTCGCCGAACACTTTCCGACCGTGCGTGAAGTAGCCCTTTGCCCCGGCATAGTCTGCTGCCTCCGGTTGAAGAAATACCAGGCCCCTTGCTGCCTCGATCTCGGCAATGCGCGCAGGATCATAAAGCCAGTGCAGGCCAAGTGCGGCGGAATCAGCAACAAGTGCGCCCAGAATGGCGGCGCTATTCGCATTTTTCATCGTTTATATTCGGCTCCCATTCAGGTGGAATGTATTCCATCAAAAATCGAAACCTATGCGAAGGTCCGGGGATTTTCCATGAATTAGATTTCTTCTTCTACAGGTAGTCTTCGTGCCTCGTCTTCCAGCATTATGGGAATGCCGTCCTTGATGGCGAAAGCCAACCGGTCTCCTTTGCAGACCAGTTCATTTTCGGATTTTCTGTAGAGCAGCGGGCCTTTGCACAGCGGACAAACCAGGATGTCCAATAATTTTAAGTCCATAATTTTCTCTCGGCTTCCTCAGCTTTAAAGGGTTACGTCAATCAGACCGATTATACTCTGTGAGAGACGGCGGTTATGTAACGGAAACCTCAATTCGTGAAAGCGCTACATTGCAACGTATTCTTCCCGCGCGCCATCACCCGGTTGAATTGTCATGTTCCCCCTCACAACGCTAAATACCATAGCTGTCCGCCGTCACAGAAAACGTGTTGTGCAAATGAGGAGCCCTACCTGGGGTTTTCAGTGGTGAAAGTAATATGATTGTATCCCGCCGACCGCGCGGCTTCCATAACCGTTATAACGGACTGATGTGTAGCGTCGGCATCTGCATTGATAACGATCACCGGGTCCGGCCGATCACCGGCGGCCACGCGCAATTCCTCACTAAGCCGCTTCATGCTGGAATTTTTAACGGGGGTACGGTTGACGGTATAGTCCCCGCTGGCGTTTACCGAAATATTGATAACATTCGGATGGTCAGCGGACTTGTCGGACGTTGCTTGTGGCAGACTGATTTCAAGTTCGGAAAACCTTGAGTAAGTAGTCGTGATCATCAGGAAAATAAGAATCACCAGCAACACGTCGATCATTGGCACCAGGTTGATTTCCGGGTCTTCTTTTTGCCTGCCGCGTTGAAAATTCATCATTTTTGCTATATTCCCGTAGGTGAACGGTAATCGGAAAAGCGGGTCATGTCCGGAAATCGAAAGCCGATTCTGATTCCATCAGCTGTGCGCCAATTTCCCGGCTCAACTATTCGCTGTCCTGTCTCTGCAGGGTATTTATAAGTAATTCCCCTCAGGAACCGGCCGGCGGCTGTACTATTTCTTGTCTCGCTGGAGAATCATCTTGACGTTCGCCGTGAACGATTTCCACGAGCTTTAACGCCTGCAATTCCATTTCAATCACCAGTGCATCCACTTTGGCGCGGAAGTAACGATAAAACATCATGCTGGGAATGGCTACCAGGATGCCGAATGCGGCGTTGTAGAGTGCAACGGAAATACCATGGGCGAGTTGTGCCGGATCGCTACCGCCAGTAGGCGAATTCACGCCAAAAATTTCGATCATGCCGACCAGGGTTCCGAACAAGCCCATCAGTGGGCTTAAGGAGGCAATAGTTCCTAAAGTAGTGAGATAATGTTCGAGGTCGTGAGAGACAGCGCGGCCAGCTTCTTCAATGGATTCTTTCATGACTTCGCGCGTGCTTCTGTCGTTTCTCAATCCCGCGGCAAAAATCTGCCCAAGTGGAGAATGTTTTTGAAGGCGCGCGATCATATCGGCACTCACGCCGCTGTTACGATACTCGTATACCACTTTGGGCAGCAGATCTCTTGGCGTAACCATGCTCAGACGCAAGGCCCACATGCGTTCACCAATAATTCCCATAGCGACGATAGAGGCTAAAATGAGCGGCCAGATCGGCCAACCCGCAGCTTGAATCAAAGCGAACACGCAGTTACCTCCGGCGACAAAATCAGAGTTGTAATGTATCTTGCCCCTGTGATTTCGGCAAGGACGCGTTTTTTTCTTGTCCACAATTGCTGTGGATAAGTTTGTGGGTAATCTGCAAATAGGGGCATTAAGTCGCCCTGCCATAACGACTTTTTCTGATTAGATTAATTTTTGTACTTCTCAATAACGATTAAAAACAATGACTTATCGGTATGCTTCAGTATCCATGCGGGTTTGCCGGCACGATTACGCAATTTTTGTGACAAGTGGGGATTATTGTAGAATGTCAAGATGAATTTCATTATGGAAATGGAGTTCGCTCGCCCCGTCTTGAGCGTGAGCGAACTGAACCGTAGCGCCAAAGACTTGCTGGAGCAGGCTTTCCCTTTGTTATGGGTAGGGGGCGAAATTTCGAATATCAAGCGCTACGGGTCGGGTCATTGGTATTTTTCACTCAAGGATGCGGATGCCCAGATACGTTGCGTTATGTTTCGCGATAAAAATCAGTATCTGGATTGGCAGCCCAGCGATGGTATGCGGGTAGAGGTGCGCGCACTGGTGACGCTGTACCAATCCCGGGGAGATTTTCAATTAAACGTCGAGGCTATTCGCCGCGCCGGACTTGGCTCGCTATTCGAAGCTTTCGAGCAACTCAAGGCCAGACTGGGAAAGGAGGGACTGTTTGATCCCGACCGCAAAAAACCACTACCGCTATTCCCGAAGCAGATCGGTATCATTACCTCTCCGGCAGCTGCCGCCTTGCACGACGTACTATCCACACTGAAGCGGCGTATGTCTTTCGTGCCGCTGATCATCTATGGCACGCCGGTGCAGGGAGCCGGTGCTTCAGCCAAAATAGCGGCCGCCATTAGAAACGCAGGAAATCGCGCCGAGTGCGACGTGCTTATTCTATGTCGCGGCGGGGGTAGTATCGAAGATCTGTGGGCATTCAATGAAGAAATTGTGGCGCGCGCGATCGCCGCCTGTCCCATTCCTATCGTAAGTGGCGTGGGGCATGAAACTGATTTCACCATTGCCGATTTTGTGGCTGATGTTCGCGCTCCGACACCTACCGGCGCGTCCCAGCTCGTCTGCCCCGACCGAAAGGAATTAATACGACATGGAGAGATCATGCATGGACGTCTGCAGCGGGCAATGCAGCGTGGCATTGAAAGCCGGATGCAGCATATCGATATGCTCGAATGCCGCCTGATGCATCCCGGAAAATGGATCAATGATCAGCTTGCGCATCTTCAGCGTTTGCGCGATCGCCTGGTTCGCTCATGGCACCAGGATCTGGCACGTCGCTATTGGCGTCTGCGCGAGCTTGACCAGCGTATCCTCATCGCCAGCCCCGATATTTCCCGTCTGGCTGAACGCCAGCATGACCTCGGGCTACGCTTGCGCCGGGCTATTGCCGTTCGCATTGAAACGCTTGTAATGAGCTTGCAGCGCCAGCAGGAAAATCTTGCCCATCTTAACCCGGAATCGGTGTTGGAGCGGGGCTACAGTATTGTTTATGGCACGGATGGTGCAGTGGTGAGAAGTAGCGATCAGATCGACGTCGGCGATACCATTCGGGTGGCGTTTGCCAAAGGGGGGAGCAAGGCGCGCGTGATAGAGAAAAATGAGTAGCTTCTGACAATGTTTGAAATTTACGATCGGTGTAGACATTTAGGCAGGGGTGATGCAGACTACGAATGTTTTAAATATCCGTATCGATTTATCGACCCTTGAGTGTTCCGGCTGTCTTTGCAAGTAAAAAAGACGTATGCGCTGGGCCTGCGTCGTGTCTGCCGCATTCTTTAGTCCTCTCATCAGAAATAGGTCTCCGATGTCAAGAGTTTTTCTCACCCTGGGTGCTATCAATGCATTTTTATGCGTTGCCTTGGGCGCTTTCGGTGCGCATGGCTTAAAGCAACGGCTTTCTGCAGACATGCTCGCCGTATACCAGACGGGCGTGCAATATCATTTTTATCATGCGCTGGGTCTGATCGCCGTCGGCCTCATACTGCTGCATCTGCCTGCGTCCAGGCTGCTCACTTGGTCGGGCTGGCTGATGCTTGCGGGGATTGTTCTCTTTTCCATCAGTCTTTATGTCCTGAGTCTGACGGGAATACGCGGGCTCGGTATAATTACGCCATTTGGCGGCGTCGCGTTCTTGAGCGCCTGGGCAATGCTTGGCTATGGGGCGTGGACTGCGAAATAAGCAGCACGAAGTCGCAATGCTAATTGTTGTGCTCCCGGCTTTACCGTGACGCTTTACTATTTTTTCGCCCCCTGCCCGCGAGGACTGGAACCGGCACTTGTGGCCGAGCTGGAGCAGCTTGGCGCCTCTTCTGCAAAGGCGTGCGACGGCGGGGTCCAGTTCCAGGGCGACTGGCACATCTGTTATCGAGCTAATATGGAAAGCCGCATCGCCAGTCGAATTCTTTGGCGGGTGGCGCGCAATCCCTATGTCAACGAAGCCGATGTGTACGAAACAGCCGTAGCATTGCCATGGAATGAATGGTTTGCCCCGGCTTCAACGATTCGCGTCAATGTGGCTGCCATCAAGTGTCCCCTCCGCAGCCTGGATTTTGTCACACTCAAGATCAAGGATGCGGTCTGCGATAAATTCCGCAGTACGGTTGGCTGCCGTCCCAGTGTCGACACGGTGCGGCCGGATATTCGCATTCACAGCTTTTTGGACGCCCGGGAATTTTCTTTATATATTGACACTTCCGGCGATGCCTTATTCAAGCGCGGCCTCAGAAAAAATACCGTCGAAGCGCCCATAAGAGAAAACCTTGCTGCCGGAATTTTAGCCTTGGCGGGGTGGCAGCCAGGTATTCCATTGCTCGATCCGATGTGTGGCGGTGGCACATTTTTGCTGGAAGCAGCGCAAATTGCACTGAATATTGCGCCGGGGCTGGGGCGGAGCTTCGCTTTCGAAAAGCTGACGAGCTTTGATAGAGAGCGATGGGAGGAGATTAAAGAAGCAGCGCTGGCACGGCAGAAGCCGAGAACACTCCAGCCGATTTTCGGCAGTGACTTGTATGGGGATGTCGTTTCTGTCGCGCGCACAAATCTATCTGCCGCGGGCTTCTCTGAAGTGGTGACGCTCAAGCAGGCGAACCTGCTTGAAATTTCCGCGCCCGCGGCTTCGGGATTTCTTGTAACCAATCCTCCTTATGGTGTACGTTTATGTGAACAGCAGGAGCTTGCGGAGTTTTATCCGAAACTGGGAGACGTACTGAAGAAAAAATTCAGCGGATGGAATGCTTATATTTTTACCGCCGACCCGCTTCTGCCAAAGCTCATACGCTTGACACCGTCGCGCCGTGTGCCGTTGTTTAACGGGGCGCTGGAATGCCGTTTGCTGGAATATAAAATGGTGCCGGGGGGAATGCGAAGGGTGAAGAAAACAGACGTCAACCAGCAGCCCGATTAAACCTAAATCCGGTAGTTGACCGCTCATTTAATAGATCAGTGTGATGATTAATAACAATATTTCATATTATTTGACGCTCACCTTCCGGATGAGGTCGCTACGGGGTGAATTGCACAGTTTTTGCGGCACATGGCTGCGTTGCAACTTCTTGGAATGGAACGACCATTCCGCGTCGTTGCGTCTTGCCCTGCACCCCAAAAACCGTACACCTCACCCGTCCAACTACCGGATTTAGGTTAAATCCTTTAAGCCGGGTCATGTGAGCCACATGAAGCCAGGAATAAGAGTCATTTTTTTATTGATATTTCTCGGTTGCGCCAGCCTGGTCAGTTATGCCCTTTATCTACAGTTGGTAAAGAACCTGTTGCCTTGTCCGCTTTGCGTGGTTCAGCGCGTTGCGTATTGGCTGGTCGGATTAATCGCGCTATTGGCATTTCTTCACTCTCCCCGCGCAAAAGGGTCGGGAATATACAGCGGCTTGATGGCTGCCTTTGCGTTTTCCGGAGCGGTGGTTGCTTTGCGTCAGGCGTGGCTGGTGCGCTTTCCCGAGGCATTCGAATGCGGTATCAGTCCTGAAGAAAAGTTCTTGAATGCGTTGCCGTTAGCACAATGGTGGCCCAGCATGTTTGAAGCAAACGGGGACTGTGCCGATGTCACCTGGAAGTTCGCATTGCTCACGCTTCCGGACTGGTCCGCAATTTTTTTCATAATCTTTGGCAGCTTGGGAGTATATATTTTATTTGTCGCGCAACGGTCATTGATGAGGTGAGCTGGAAAAAGTGCGTCGGAAAGCACTTTTTAACCCAAGACAGATATCAATAAATTGCAGGAATAACAGCCTTGAAATCTCGGCTTGTGCCCCTATTTACAATGTGTCTTTTACCATTAGAAACGGAATACACTCTATGAAACGAATTTTTCTGTTTGTAATCACTAACTTGGCAGTGTTGTTGGTGCTAAGCATTACGTTGCGAATATTGGGCGTAGACCGCATGCTGGATGCCGAGGGCGGTATAGACTTCAATTCATTGCTTATCATGTCCGGGGTGATAGGTTTTGGCGGTTCGTTGATTTCGCTTGCAATGTCCAAATGGTCTGCTAAACGCATGACCGGCGCAGTTGTCATCGAGCAGCCTTCTGACCCGACCGAGCGCTGGCTGGTTGAGACAGTCCGGCGCCAGGCCGAGCTTGTCGGTATCGGCATGCCGGAGGTGGCGATCTATGACGCGCCGGATATCAATGCATTCGCTACCGGCATGAGCCGCAACAACGCCTTGGTGGCAGTAAGTTCGGGCCTGCTCCAGAACATGCATAAAGACGAGATCGAAGGCGTATTGGCGCACGAAATAAGTCACGTCGCCAATGGCGACATGGTTACACTCGCACTGATCCAGGGCGTGGTTAATACGTTCGTAATTTTTCTGTCAAGAATAATCGGTCATTTCGTAGACAGGGTTATATTCAAAACCGAAAGGGATCAGGGCCCGGCTTTTCTGATTACTACCCTCGTGGCGCAAATGGTGCTGGGAATACTTGCCAGCATGATAGTCATGTGGTTTAGCCGCCAGCGTGAGTTTCGCGCAGACGCAGGTGGTGCGCGTCTGGCAGGACGTAACAAGATGATCGCCGCGCTGGAGCGCTTGAAACAGCGGCATGAACCGGCACAATTGCCGGAGCGACTGGCGGCATTTGGTATTTCGGGTGGAGAAGGGGGCCTCAAGAGTTTATTTATGTCGCATCCACCACTTGAAGTGCGTATTGCAGCGCTACGTGCAATGCCCTGATCCATCATTCATCGTTTTGAGATAAAACGGCGGTAGGCTGATATGGCCACTGCCGTTTTTTCTTGCCAACGACTATCCAGCAGAAAGTTGATTAGTTCACGCAGAAACGGGACCGTTCGGCAAGTCGCCAAGTGTCGCGCGGTACGTCCAGAAAGGCCAAACGTTCCGTACTAGTGCTTAAGGGAAGCTAAGGGTTATTGGCGGTGGGAATGGCTGTGGGTAGGCAGGGGGTAAATATAGCTGGCAACGCAACCATTTACCTGCAACGACCATGGATTGCGTTGCTTTCGCGAGCAGGGAGCGAAGTAATATCTTAAATCTTTTTTATAAGGAAGTAGAAGGAACGCAGGCGATTTCAATTTCAGAATTCAAAATTAATCGTTATCTTCATCCTCTTTTGGTCGGGGGGGATTTCCGTCATGCACCAAATTGCGCCGCCGCTGGAGGTAGGCTTCACGCATGAACTCGTATTTATCCAGCGCAGCCTCGTCCAGTGTTTTCTCGGATTTGAGCAAGCCAGCGCGCGTGTCGGCGGCTCTGCTTGCGCCTACCACCGGACCTATGAAGGGAGCAACGAAGAAGCTTCCGACGAAAATAGGATCGGAAGCTGCGTCGATTAAACGCGCCCCCGCATCACGGATCGAGCTGGGACCGAAAAAAGGAAGCACCAGATAAGGACCGCTTGCAACGCCGTGATACCCCAAGGTTTGCCCAAAGTCTTCATCATGCTTTTCCAGGCCGACATCGCTCGCGAGATCAAATATTCCCACCAGGCCAAAAGTGGTGTTGACTATCAGTCGCATGCCGCTAGTCGCCGCATTGCCGAATTTCAATTGCAGAAGGTTATTCAGTGTCACCGGTATGTCGTTGATATTTGAAAAAACATTTCCCACCGCAGTTTCGAGCGGGTCGGGCATCAACCATCTGTAGCCTTGGGCCATCGGCCTGAACACATAATCATCAGCGGATTCGTTGAACCTGAATACAGCGCGATTCATCGGTTCCCAGGGGTCTCTTTTACTGAAACCCGGATAAGCCGCCGGTGGGGCGGCATTCTTGAATACTGGACCTTCAAACGCTTCCCGCTGTTCTTTTATCAGGTTATCAGTCGTTGGGACAATATCACTAACCGACGCGGTCGTGCTCGTGTTGAGCAGGACGCCTGTATCATCCGAAGCGCTCGAGTTTATATCGGCCGAGGTGGTCGTATTGGTATCGGAGATTTTATCGGCTGTGGTGCTCTTGTTGGTTGTGGCGCAACCCGCAAGGAGAAACCCCAGAAGCACCATTGATAAGGTGGAGTATCTGACGAAGTGAGTCATAGTCGGGAAATAGATTGTTCTGCCATTGATGGAGATGAATAACTTTAATCATTATATGGTTAATCCAGGCGGCACGTGCAAATTTTTTCCAACAAAAAAATGGTTTTTCTTGTGCTTGCCTTTCGCCAAACACGTCTGCTGAAAGAAATGACCCGGCGTGAGACTAGACCTGTTTATAAGGGATTTATCCGAGCTGATCAGTAAAAGACACCGGAAAATAAAGGGAAAACGGCCTTAATTCATCCCCAGCCTCTGATCCTTGAACCAGCCTTCATTTAACGCTTATATTCCGATATCAGGGTTCATCATGTTCATGCTTATGCTGCACCCCGCCTTGAGAAGTTCTTGAGACGGAAACCGAGCAGCCATAATGTGAAAAAGTAACTGGTTGCGCCGATAGCCACCACCCATGTCAACCGTGCCGCGCGCTCGAAAGTAGAGCCCAGCAGCCACGACGCGTCACCGCCCGAGGCGAACCATAGCGTCCCGCCCATGATCGCTAGCGCTATCGATATCTTCGCCATGAACATTGCCCATCCCGGCTGAGGTTGGTAGATTTGATGGCTGCGCAATTTGTAGTAGAGCAATCCGGCGTTAAGACATGCGCCTAGCCCGATGGCCAACGCCAGTCCGGCATGACGTAGCGGTATAATGAATGCGAGGTTCATTAATTGAGTAACAATAAGTGTGATGACGGCAATTTTCACTGGTGTCCGGATATTCTGCCGGGCGTAAAATCCGGGAGCCAGCACTTTTACCAAAATCAGCCCCAGCAGTCCTGAGCTGTAAGCCACTAATGCATTGCGCGTCATCCATACATCGTTGGCAGAAAATTCGCCGTGATAAAAAAGGGTGGTGATGAGCGGTGTCGCAAGCAGTGCCAATGCCAGCGCCGCCGGCAGCGTTAAAAGCACCGTCAAGCGTAGGCCCCAGTCCAGCAGGCGACTATATTCTTCAGTGCTGTTATCCGCATAATGCCGCGATAACGACGGCAGTAATACCGTTCCAAGCGCCACCCCTAGAAGGCCTGCGGGAAATTCCATCAAACGATCGGCATAGTAGAGCCAGGAAACGCTGCCGGTGACAAGAAAAGAAGCGAATATCGTATTGATCAACAAGCTGATCTGGCCGATCGATACACCGAACACCGCTGGCCCCATTTGCTTGATGACGCGCCATGCGCCGTTATCTCTCGATCTGAGACGCGGACGTGGCATTAATTTGATACGCATGAGAAACGGTACCTGGAAGGCTAACTGGAGAACGCCGCCGATGAATACTGCCCATGCGAGCGCCAGTACCGGCGGGTCCACGAGGGGAACCAGCCATAGGGAGCAGCCAATGAACGACAGGTTGAGCAATGCCGGGGTCAATGCCGGTAC
>CAJDVB010000031.1_pt1 | contig 11172 bp, 10 predicted proteins | sample 7391231 | NCBI WGS metagenome assembly CAJDVB01 (sample SAMEA7055679, study PRJEB34461) | soil metagenome | biome: terrestrial ecosystem; feature: Peninsula; material: soil | place: Antarctica | collected 2016
GCCTCTCTGGACGCGCCGTATCTTTCAGTGGCGCTACCTGGTCATCAACAGGGTTGACTGAATCCTCGATTCTGCTTGTTGTCGTTGTGTGGTGATCTTCTTTCATTATTGCCTCCTGAGTGCGTAAAAAAACGTGTAAAAAATTGTGTTTGCCATTCGTTCGGTATTGCTCCATTTGGGCGTTACCTCGCTTGCTGGTTGTATTCGCTATATTTTTTTGGTCACTCCAAATACCCATTAAGGCGTCCGGTGATCAGCCTTGGGTTCTCGCCTTTGGCAATACCGACCAGCCCGTCCACCAGCATTTCGCGCATCAGTACTTGGCGGCCGATGAGCGTTTTCAGCTTATTGGCAATGGGCAGGAATGCCAGGTTTGCAAGCCCTACGCCGTAAATGGTCGCCACGAACGCCACGGCGATCTCGAATGTATCGATCTCTACTTCCAGCACGCGCTTCAATACCAGCGGCTCTGTACCATCCAGCACCAGTTGCAACCCTTTTTTTACGAAAGGATCATCAATACCTTCCACGTGCGTATCGAGCGACAGTAAACCCTCCTTGCGGACAGTGGCACTCCATATGGCGATGTGCTCCACTAGTGTGGCCGGGTCGAGTAGCGGTGGAACAAATACCCACCGGCTCATTTTCATGCCGAGTACAAACTGGCGTACGGGGCTTTGCAGCAGCACCGCGCCCAATGTACCCCCGAGCACGATGAGAAGCGGGGTAAACTGGACAAGGGAGCCGAGATGGCCGCCTTCCAGCGCTTGCCCGCCAAAGATGGCGATTAAAGCAATGGCAATACCGATTATGCTGTTGAAGTCCATGCACATTCCTTGAGTTGGGCGCGTAAACGCGCAACGGCCTGGCTATGTATCTGACATACCCTGGATTCAGATACGCCGAGAACCGCACCGATCTCCTTGAAATTCAGCTCCTGCTCATAGTAGAGCCCCATCAATGTTTTTTCTCGATCGGGCAAGCCACCTATGGCGCTGATCAGCGCTTGCCGCAGGTCACCATCCAACAGGCTCGCCAGTGGATCGCCGCTAGTGTCGACGCAGTTGCGCTCCAGGAAATCGTCATTTTCGCCATCGGAAAAATCTTCATAATGGATCAGCTGCGCACCCCGCGCATCGAGCAACATCTCGTGGTAGCCTTCGATTGGTACCTCGAGTTCCCTGGCTATTTCCAGTTCCGCGGGTGGACGGCCGAGGCGTTGCTGCAGTGCGTTGATTGCTGTTTCGATTTGACGCATATTCCTGCGCGCCCCGCGCGGCAGCCAATCCATCTGGCGTAGCTCGTCCAGCATTGCGCCGCGAATGCGCTGCTGCGCATACGTCGCAAACTGGGCCCCTGGTATTTCCTGGTAGCGATTCAGCGCGTCCATCAAACCGATCATGCCGACCTGGATCAGGTCATCCGCTTCCACGTTGCCCGGTAGCCTCGACATCATATGATGCGCAATGCGTTTGACAAGCGGTGCGAACTCGGCGAGATGCTGCTGCTTATCGATTACTCCGGCTGAGGTATACATCGTCTCGCTCATCTTGCACCTACGCTGGTGGCGGCGTTGGAACTGCTGTTCTGGCTGCTTAGCAGCAGGCATTGCATGAAGCGTTCCAGACCTCTCTCCTCATCATCCGGCGAGGGCCAGTCAGCCAACGATCCCGCTATCCGACGGAATGCGTCTGCTGAAGCAGTGGCGGGAAACGTGCTCGCCACCCGAGGGCCGAGACAAAGTTTGCCGTCTTGCGGCACAAAACCCATGAAATCGAGTGAAACCGCGAGATGGCGCCTGGCTACGTCAGCCATGTTGTTAAAAATCATCTGTGCCTCAGCTTCAGTACCAGCCTTGTTGACCACTACGTGAAAATGCTGCTTATCCTGATGATAGCCACAGGTATGCTTGATCAACGCATAGGCCGCGGTAATCGACGCCGGATCGGGGGAAGCCACCACCACGATTTCATGTGTGGAAAGGGCGAGCGCAAGCATCTGGCTGGACCGGCCCGGTGCGGCATCAATGAGTATTACGTCAATCGGTTGAGCAAGGTGCGCGAAACAGTCAATCACATGAGCCTGGTCGCCCGCGCTCAGCTTACCCAGAACACGCATACCGCGCCCAGCCGGCAGGATGAAAAACCCTTCTGGACCCGGAATGATCACTTCATCCAGCGTCTTGTCGCGCCGAATCACATCGAGTAAATCACGGTGGGCGTTGATACCCAGCGTAGCGCTGATATTATTGGCACACGTATTTTCATCGATTACCAATACGTGCTTGCCGCTGTGTGCAAGGGCCGTCGCCAGGCTGATAACTGTGGTTGTCTTGCCTGCGCCCGTGCCACCCGAAGTGATGGTGATGACGCGCAGAAAATTCTGCTCCAGCAAGCGGCGGAGTCCCTCTGCCTGGTCATGGATAGGCTCAACCAAGACGGACCTCGCTCATGTCCGGGTTGCCCGCACCGATATTGCGATCTGTCAGGATCAGAGAGAACGCATCCTCCGGCATGGCGCAGGAAGATTCGGCAGGTGGATTATCCAGCGCGCGATTCACCAGAGCCCGGGAGTCAGCCATTTCCAGGTCCTCTGGAACGCGTTGGCCGCCCGCTACATAATAAAGCGGCAAGCGATGCCGGATTGCGGTGTCGAGCGCGCAGCCAATGGTGACCGCTTCGTCCAGTTTGGTGATGATTGCCCCCGCCAGGCCATCCCCCTGGTAGGCGTGAGCCACCTCGTTGAGTGTATGCCAATTGGAAGCGGCATTGAGCAGCAACAGCCGTTTGACCGGAGTGCCGCAACCTGCCAGCATCGCAACCTGTTCGGCTACCATCTGGTCGCGCTGACCCATGCCCACGGTGTCGATCAGAACCATATGCTTGCCCCGCAACTCAGCCAGTGCGAGGCTCAGATCCTGCGCGTCCCTCACGGCATGCACGGTAACCCCAAGGATCTTGCCATAAATCCGCAATTGCTCGTGCCCGCCGATGCGGTAACTGTCGGTAGTCAGCAGCGCAAGCTTATCCGCGCCGTGACGCACCACGCAGCGCGCCGCCAGCTTTGCGGTAGTCGTCGTCTTGCCCACCCCGGTTGGGCCCACAAGCGCATAAACACCGCCCTTCTCCAGAATTTCACGCTCGTCGCCAATGTTTTGGAGATTAGAAGTCAACACGTTTTTTATCCAGTCCATCGTGTCTTTTTCGCCATTTCCGGCATTTTCCGCAGGCAGTTGTTCCAGCAGACTGTGCGCGAGAGAACGGCTGAAGCCCGCCGCCAATACTTGGCGCAGTAGTTCTCCATGGACCGGGTCGCGTTTTTCCTGATTGTTCCAGTTCAGCGCGGAGAATTGTTGTTCCAGGGTGCCGCGCAGCGATCTGATCTCTTTGAGCACACTCGCGGCCACGGCATCGGCCATTTGAAGGGGATCGATTGCAGGCGTATTCTTTTTGCTGGAAGTCTCATCATCCTGAATTACCTTGCTCGACGCTTTGCGAGTATTTCGGCCCCGCTTTGCGGAACCGGAAACATCCGGCACGGCGGCATCGTTCGTCACGCGCGCCGGCTGGCCGGAATTAATTGTAGATCGCCCAGTTTTTCCAGCGGTTGCCGGGTCCGGCATTGCTTGTACTACCGGCGTCGTGATTTGCGGGATTTCGGCGGCCAGAAACGGGATTGCCCTGCCGTTTGCAATTGCCGCGGCGCCTGCCCATTGCGCTTGCTTTTCAGTGGAAAGAACCGCGTCGGGTCGAGCCAGATTTTTGAAGTCCGTATCAGCCTCGATGGCATACTTCAGGGCGTTTTTCCTGGCGGAAGGAAGAAGAGCCTGCTTGTGATGCCAGGATTCGTCTGCCTCCTGTTCCCGGTGTACCTGTGGTGCCGATGCTGCTTTTTCAGACTCGGGCGGCGGTATCAGGGCGGTCATGTCGTTATTGCTCAAGGCCAATATCTCGACGCCGCCATCCGCCGCGCGGTTGGATAGAATTACCCCATCGGAACCAAGCGCATCGCGAACCTTGCGCAATGCCTCACTGGTTGTTTTACCAAAAAATCGTTTGATGCTCATGCTCGGGCTCCCAGAATAGACGTGACTTTAATGTTGCTGGAATCAGGTACTTCGGCGTGTGACAATATCTTGAGCTGTGGAACGGTACGGCGCAGGAACCGCGCCAGCAGTGTTCGCAGCGGTGCGGGCACCAGCAGTACCGGCACAAGGCCTACCTGTTCCTGGCGACGGCTTGCGCCGGAGGCTTCGCGCAGCAGCGTATCGGCTAGCCCCGGCTCTATGCCAGCTCCGTTCGGGCTGGCTTGCAAAGCCTGTGTCAGCAGCCTTTCCAATCCGGAATCCAGCGCGATGACCTGCAAATCACCCGGTTGTGGCCAAATCTGCTGAACGATCGCCCGGCCTAAAGCGATACGAACCAGCGCGGTCAGTTCGTGCGGGTCCTGAACCCGGACGGCGTGCTCCGCCAGCGCGTCGACGATAGTGCGCATATCGCGGATGTGTACATTCTCTTCGAGCAGATTCTGCAGGATTTTCTGAAGGGTGGAGAGCGGCAGCAGCTTCGGGATCAGATCTTCCACCAGCTTGGGCGAATCCTTCGCGAGACGGTCCAGCAATTGCTGCACTTCCATGCGGCCCAGCAATTCCGCCGAATGGCCATGTACCAGATGGTTAAGATGCGTTGCCACGACTGTGCCGGCATCGACCACGGTATAACCCAGGGTCTGGGCATACTCGCGCTGACTGGCGTCGATCCAGACCGAGGGCAATCCAAATGCGGGATCGCTGGTCAGGAGGCCAGGCAAACTGGCGGATACCGTACCCGGATTGATTGCCAGGTATTGACCGACGTTGACCTCGCCCGCACCGATCACAACTCCTTTGAGCGTGAGCCGGTAACCATTGGGCCGAAGTTCCAGATTGTCGCGAATGTGTACCGGTGGCGGGAGATACCCGATTTCCTGGGCGAATTTCTTGCGTACGCCCTTGATCCGCCGCAGCAGTTCGCCATCCTGCAATTTGTCTACCAACGGGATCAATCTATATCCTACTTCAAGCCCCAGGATATCGACGGGCATTACGTCATCCCAACTCGCATCCTGGACTTCCGGTTGCGCAGCAGGTGCAGCCGCTGAGGGAACCGCCGCCTGCCTGTTGCGTTGAATCAGCAGATATGCTCCGCCACCCAGTACGGCCGCCAGCAGCAGAAAGGCAATGTGGGGCATTCCCGGTATCATGCCCATCAGGCCGATAATCGCCGCCGTCAGGATCAGCACCTGCGGCCTTGAAAAGAGCTGGCCCGCCAGTTGGCTGCTGATATTCTCGTCAGTACCCACGCGGCTTACCACCAGGCCCGCCGCCGTGGAGATGATGAGCGCGGGAATTTGTGCAACCAGTCCATCCCCGATGGCGAGCAGAGTATAGTCTTTAGCTGCGGTAGCAAGGTCCAGGTCGTGCTGCAGCGTGCCGATGATCAATCCACCGATCACGTTAATGATCAGGATAAGGATGCCCGCGATTGCATCTCCCCTCACGAATTTGCTCGCGCCGTCCATCGAACCATAGAATTCCGCTTCCTGGGCGATGGTAGTACGACGCTTGCCGGCTTCTTCCTCACCGATGAGGCCGGCATTCAGGTCCGCGTCGATCGCCATCTGCTTGCCGGGCATGGCATCCAAAGTAAAGCGCGCGGCAACCTCGGCGATGCGCCCTGCTCCCTTGGTAATCACGATAAAATTGATCACCACGAGAATAATGAACACCACGATGCCCACCGTGTAGTTGCCGCCGACCAGATAGTGGCCGAATGCTTCAATTACCTTTCCCGCCGCATCGGGTCCGGTATGGCCTTCCATCAGCACGATGCGGGTGGATGCCACATTGAGCGACAGCCGCAATAACGTTGAAAGCAGCAAAACCGTGGGAAATACCGCGAAATCAAGCGGCTTGAGCGTATGGATGCTGACCAGCAATACCATGATGGATAGCGCGATATTGAAGGTAAACATCATGTCCAGCAGGAAGGCGGGCAGCGGCAGCACCATCATGCCGAGAATCATTAATATCAGCAGTGGCCCAGCCAGGCTGTGCACGTTCGCGCCACTAAAGAGGTAGGTCAGTTTCTTGATCGAATTCATGGTTTATTCGCGTTTTTCTCATATTTCTGCGAGGCGGGATTTTCCGGGTCCATTTCAGCGGGCACTGGCAACGCATCGGGCGGGAGCGGCGCTTTGCCGCCCGATTGGCCATATTCATGGTGGCGGCGCAACTGGTAAATATAGGCCAGCACTTCAGCAACGGCGTTATACAGGGCCTGGGGAATCTCATCGCCCAGCTCGGCATGATGGTATAAAGCGCGGGCCAGTGGCGGTGCTTCGAGCAGCGGCACATGATGCTGCTCACCGATGTCGCGGATTTTCTGCGCCAGCAGGTGCGCGCCTTTGGCAACGACTTTCGGCGCACGCATCTTGCCGTCTTCGTACCTCAGTGCGACCGCATAGTGAGTCGGATTCGTCACGATCACGTCAGCCTTGGGGATCTCGCTCATCATGCGTTTTCTGGCCATGGCGTGTTGCTGGGCGCGGATGCGGGATTTGACGTGCGGATCGCCTTCGGTTTCCTTGTTTTCCTGGCGCAACTCTTCCTTAGTCATCTTGAGCTTGCGGTAGTGATCCCAAAGCTTGAACGGCACGTCTACCGCCGCGATCAGCACCATGGTTCCCGCGATGGCCATAAAACTCATGATGGTCAGTTCCGCTATGTGGCCGGCGCTTGCCGCAAGCGGCGCTGAAATCAGTGACAGCACCGCTTCTTTTTGATGCCAGACGGTCCAGATCGCCATCGAGCCGATCAGCGTGGCTTTAAGGAGAGCCTTGACCAGCTCGACCAGGCTGTTCAGCGAAAACATGCGAGCCAGGCCTTTCACGGGATTAAGCCGGCTGATATCGGGGGTAAGGGATTTCCAGGTAAAAAGCCAGCCGGAAAGCAGCATGGGCGCGAGCAGCGCCACGAGGAACATCAGAATCAGAAATGGGGATAATGCAAAGAGGGCGTGCAAAGACTGGTCGAGCATACGCTCGGTGAGCAAGCCGGAATTGAAACCGATCTCGGGCGGCACCATCATCCCGTCTTTCATCAGGCTCGCAAGCTGCCGCCCAAGATGACCGCCCATCAGCAATAGGCCAGAGCCTGCGGCGATCAAGGCCATGAATGTGGACAATTCCGTAGAACGCGGTACTTGTCCATCGTCGCGGGCTTTCTCAAGCCGCCTCTGCGACGCAGGTTCCGTCCGTTCAAGATCGCTATCTTCGCTCACCGCTGACCCCCTGAGACACATCCATAATCGTGCATATGCCAATTATCGGGTGCTTCAGGAACGGCTCATCGGCGGAAAAGAGCGAGCTTCCGCCCGCAATTCCGCTTTAACCTGATCCACGTGGAGGCTGGATTCAGATTAAAGCATTCGGCTGGTTTCTATTGGCGTCGGGCCCGGAGGATAATTTATCGGATTATGCCGAGGTAGGTCGGGCTGCGCCCGACGATCGTAAAAACGATATCGGGCGCAGCCCGACCTACTAGCGTAACCATCATCGAGCCTTTTCTTGAAAAAGTGATCAACTACCGGATTCAGGTTTAACCGCTATCGGCCAGGCGTAGCGCTTGCGAATTCACTACCGTGCCGCTTTTGATTTTTTTGGTTTCGCCACCTTCCTTGTCAAGAGTCGCCGCGGCTTTTTTACTCATTACGATAATGCTGATGCGGCGGTTGACGGGATTAGCCGGATCATCCTTATCGAAAAGCGCAGCGGAACTTAAACCGACCACCCGCATGATCTTTTGCTCGCTCATGCCTCCTGCGACAAGTTCACGCCGCGAGGCGTTGGCCCGGTCCGCCGACAATTCCCAATTGCTGTAGTGCTTCTCGCCGCTCGCATAGGGTATTGCATCCGTATGACCAGAGAGGCTGATTTTGTTCGGCATCTCATTCAGCACATCGCCGAGCTTTTGCAGGATATCCCTGGTATGAGGTTCCAGTTCAGCTCTGGCGAGTGCGAACATTGGGCGATTCCGGTCGTCGACAATCTGAATACGCAGCCCTTCAGTGGTAATGTCCACCAACAACTGCTTCCTGAACTGACGCATGGTCGCGTTGGATTCTATCAGCCGTTCCAGCCGCTCCTTCAAATCTTCGAGCCTGAGCTTATCGATGCGCTCCAGTTCGGCCTGCGCGGCCTTGAGACTGAGAGGCTTCGTGTCTGCCTCGGGATTGTATTTCTTGAGGCGCCCCCTGTGCTGCGCAAGGTCCTGACCGCCACCCTGAATGATGCTTGTGCCGTCGTAGGTGCCAGCGCCCCTCGAAGGCATGATCTGCAGCGGCGTCTGAAAATATTCGGAAATGCCTTGCAGTTCGGCTTTGCTGGAGGTGCTGAGCAACCACATGAGCAGGAAGAATGCCATCATTGCGGTGACGAAATCCGCGTACGCAATCTTCCATTGGCCGCCGTGATGGACGCTACGCTTTGTAATTTTTTTGATTACAATGGGACGAATCTGTTTAGCCATGGGTGCTTCCGGTCATCTGATTTTAGCCTGTCGGACACAATCTTCCAGTTCACTGAAGCTGGGCCGTTCGGTCGAATAGAGTACCTTGCGGCCAAACTCGACCGCCAGCGCCGGCGTATAGCCGTTAATGCTCGAAAGCAGGGTAACCCGAATACATTGCAATATCTTGGTGGATTCCCCGAGCTTCTGCTCCAGCACTGAGGCAAGCGGACCTATCAGGCCGTAGCCAAGCAGGATTCCGAGAAAGGTGCCAACCAGTGCCTGGGCAATCAATACGCCCAATTCGGACGGGGGAAGGCCCACCGAGGCCATGGTGTGCACCACACCCATCACTGCCGCAACGATGCCGAAGGCCGGCATGCTGTCGGCCATTTTGTTGATGCATTGCACCGGGATTTCGCCTTCGTGATGATGAGTCTCGATCTCGTTATCCATCAGGTTTTCGAGCTCGAATGCGTTGAGATTGCCGCCCACCATCAGGCGCAGATAGTCTGTCATGAACTCCAGCACCTGCTGATCCGCCAGGATATTCGGATAGTTCGCAAAAATCGCGCTTTCGTGGGGTTCATCTACATCGTGCTCTATTGACATCAACCCTTCCTTGCGCGCCCTGGCAAGAAGATCGTAGAGCAGAGCCATGAGATCCATATACACCGCTTTGGTGTACTTCGGGCGCGCCATGATTTTTGGGAGTGCCTTGAGCGTAGCTTTCTGCGCCTTGCCTGTGTTGCCCAATACAAATGCGCCCAATGCGGCGCCGCCGATAATCAGCAGTTCGATCGGCTGGAACAGCGCAGCCAAGTGTCCGCCCGCAAGAGCATACCCACCGAATACTGATCCGAAAACGACGAGAGTTCCGATTATTATTAGCATATCTCCGACACTTCCCCAGTTCGCATTATTGTGCTGATTGCATAATCAAACGACGAGAGTTCCGATTATTATTAGCATATCTCCGACACTTCCCCAGTTCGCATTATTGTGCTGATTGCATAATCAACGCTGCCAGTGTTGGCAGCTACTGCCCAGCCATTACCCAGCCATTGCCGGTTATTACGTGCAGTATGCGGCCTGATTCACCTGCGTTGGAGTAAAGGCAATCACACTTAAATACTCCATCTTTGTAACGGCCGGAACCCGGTAAACTTTAGGAGGGGAAATAGCGAAAAACCAGGAGAGAAGCGAGAGAGAAGTGCCGGGAAAAAAAAGATTTCAGGCGTAGGAAAAAAGGAAGCTCCCGGACGCGATGGCGCCGGGAGGTTGGCTGCCAGCAGCCTGTCGGACTTAAAGGAAATCGGCTAGCCGGTTCATTCCTCGCTGCGATTCTTCAAGACCGGCAGACTACTAGGCGGGCACCGCTGTGAACGCTTGTGCCCGTGGTTTATTGGTTTTACCGGCGCGTGAAGGCGTGTTGCATAATCCGCACACGTAGCGGTTATGAAGGTCGTTGGCATGTACGACGAAGTGGCCGCCGCACTGCACGCAGGGTGCGGTTTGCAGAATCTTGCCCTCGAAGAAGCGTACCAGAGTCCAGGCCCGAGTCAGGCTCAACACCGGTTCCATTTCGCTTATCTCGCAATGTTCCAGATAGAGCTTGTAGCTTTTGATGATGGCTTTGATACCACGGCAATCTGCATGCGCGATCAGGTAACGGTAAATATCGGCAAAAACGGAAGAATGAATATTGGGCTGCCAGGTCAGAAACCAGTCGGCCGAAAAAGGCAGCATCCCTTTAGGAGGGGAAACACCTTTCAATTCCTTGTAGAGCTTGATAAGACGCTCCCGGCTCAGGCTGGTTTCGCTCTCCAGCAATTGCAGGCGGGCACCCAGGCCGATCATCTCGATTGAGGCCTGAATCTCTCTGGCTTCCGATACGACGCTCTTTTTACGCATGATGACGCTCCGATGTCCAGTATTCAGTAATTCGGGAAATATCTTCGATCAGGGAATTTTCCTGATTGCCAGGAATTGGCCCGATGTCAGGAAATTTCTTCTACAGGCTGACCCGCCAGCAGAATTGTTGCATGGGACTGGCCCATGGTCTTGCCTTTACTGTAATTGGCGAGCATGCCAAAGATCAGGCTGTCATCGAAACGTATACGACACAGCATCATATTGGAATTGGAGAGCTTGAGTATCTGTCCCGGTGTCAAAACCTCCAGTACTTCAGCAATATCCTTGCTTATCCCCAACCGGAAGATCGCCATATCCTTATCCGCGATGACCATCTGCTGGGCCAGCATCAGGTAGGTCAGGTTGAGTTCCTTGATTTCGGATGTCAGTTCGTAAGCTTTCATTTTTCCCCCATCGTTGTAATGCCTGAATTGTGCAGGGTTACACGACGCGGAAAAACCCGAATCCATCCGATTTACGTGTAGGAAACTGCTGGGGATCCATGTAGGAAATTTTCCTACACGGATAATTTGAGAGGAATTTTGTATTTCGGGGCCGGATGGAACGGCAATGGTCCCGGCATCCTGACGGTGCTTTTTTTAACGCCAGGTCTGACTCAACGGATGTCCTGTGCAAGACTTTAGTCACAATACAGATATATTTTGCTGGCTAAGGGTTAGTGACCGAAATCTCTATCCAGCGCATTGTAAAAA
>CAJDVB010000015.1_pt1 | contig 10885 bp, 10 predicted proteins | sample 7391231 | NCBI WGS metagenome assembly CAJDVB01 (sample SAMEA7055679, study PRJEB34461) | soil metagenome | biome: terrestrial ecosystem; feature: Peninsula; material: soil | place: Antarctica | collected 2016
TAACATGTCTCGAATCCAATCCGTGAGGGCGGCCAGCCACCTCAGCTTATATTGGTATTTTTCGGACTCGACGTTCTCCCCGTTGGGGACGTAGATGCAGATTATTCGCACATCGCCGTAAACGGCACCCAGAACGCGCTTTTGAGGATCGTCAAAAGCGGGTATGGCTGTGATAATTTCGCTTCCTGGTTGTTTGCTGAGCAAAGCGACGCCATTATAGGTTTTCTGGCCGCTATAGAGCGTTTGGTAACCAGCCGCTGCAATCGCTTCTATCGGGAAATTCTCGTCTTGCAGCTTTGTTTCTTGCAAGCACAGCACATCGGGTTGATACACTGCCAGCCAGTCAAGAACCTGCGGCAGGCGAACCTTGAGAGAGTTTACGTTCCATGTAGCAATTTTCATGCGTTCATTTTATCAAATTTGCACGTGCGGCCTGCAACAAATAGTCGTAACGCAAATCACGACACCATGGTTTGGTGATTTCCGAATACCGAATAAATCATCGGATCTACCCGCTTGATCGCCACGCGCTCCGCCGCAGATTTATTTCAAAGTTTTCCAATTATGTTGTGCTATTATGGAATTAGGCGTGTTGGGCTGAGTGCGGCTACGAGCACTCGCGCCGGCCTTCACCGGGATCCTGGGGGACTATCGCATGTCTCGCCCGCTACATTCAGTATTTACTCGTGGCGCTCTTTCGGCCGCACTTATATGTGTCTCTTTAACGGGAGCTGGTGCCGATGTTTAGCAGGAATACGGTCGATATTGGCGCTTGTCGCGCGCTGTTTTCATTTCCAACAAAGCCGTGGCTATTGTGAATACTTCAGATGACTCGGAAGAATTTGGTGTAGCCGATTGGCGGCGGCTGTTGCGTTCGATCGGTGAAGACCCATCACGCCAAGGCCTGGTTGAAACGCCGGGCCGCGTCACCCGGGCCTGGGCTCATTGGACACGCGGCTATAAGCAGGACCCGGCAGCGATTCTCAAGACATTTGCCGATGGCGGCGAATGTTATGACGAGCTGATCGTTGTCAGGCAAATACCGGTTTACTCGCATTGTGAGCACCATCTTGCCCCCTTCTTCGGTCATGCAACCATTGGGTATCTTCCGAGCGGACACATCGTTGGGTTGTCGAAGCTGACACGGTTGGTCAATTGTTTTGCTGCACGTTTACAGGTTCAGGAACGCCTGACCCAGCAAATTGCGCAGTCCCTGATTGAGCATCTACAGCCCAAGGCTGTCGGTGTGATTATTCGCTGCCGCCACATGTGCATGGAATCGCGGGGAATCGCCGTCGCCGGCGAAGAGACCGTCACTTCGGCAATGCTTGGCGATCTGAAGACAAACGCTGCTCAACGAGCCGAGTTTCTGGCGCTGGCCCAGTAACTTCTGCGAAAGCAGCGAACTAAAAAAATTTGCGCTAATATCCCTGTTTGCAACGTTGAATTACAGGGTAATAGCACACATGGTCCAGAGAATACGGAGCCATGGCGCGGCTATAACACTTACTCATCATTCGGTTTTCCAATTATCTGCATCAGTGAATCTCGTGCATAACCAACTGGAGTGCAAAGCGTATGACACCGGCCAAATATCTGTCCATTTTCACACCAGCGACCAAGCTTGAAAGGGAAGAAAATTTTGAAAATTACTGGGAGTTTACTCAGCAGCATGGCGGTCAACTTTTTGAAGGTGCGAAGGATCTGGAAAAAAAGCGTGCCAGGCTCAAGCACTTTCAGGAGCATCCGGTTGGATTGCGCCGCCCACTCGCCAATCCTGAAGCCTTTTACCGCAATTATGTCGAGATGCAGGACGATCCCGGATCAATGGATCGCATGACGCTGATGTTGACGTGCATTTATAAATTCGCGAGACATGAGTGGGTAGGAATAAAAGGCGCCTGGGATGTCATTCCTGATATGGCACATTCATATAAAGTCACTGACAAAATCAGCCGTATGCATTTAGCCGAAGAATTTTGCCATGTACGCCTTTTTAACGAAATGTTACTCACGTGTGGTCTGGATAAGGTGGAGTGGGTACCTTTAGGGCCGATCAAGGAAAAAATCTACGAGCAATTTCCGAAAGCCCCGGGATTCTTGAAGGACTCGCCCGCTTTTATTACCGAACTGATGGGAGTAACTTTTTATTGCCATCTATACCGCTTGTTTGATGAGATATTGGCTGAAGAACCCGAAGTCTGCTGCCGTTTAAAAGAACTGCTGGACGAGATCACAATTGATGAAGTGGCGCATGTGGGTCAGCGAAGGAATTTCGTCGGTCCTATAGGGATGGGAATTTCCAAAGCACTGGTTAAACCTTTCTATACGATGTTTTTTAAAGATATACCCGAAATCGAGCAATTGCTGGATGTTGATCAGATGATCAAGGACGGTGTTTCTTTTGATTTCAATGAGTTGCCTGCGCACATGATTGAACGCAGCTGGGTTCCCTCATATTGCAAGGCATGAGGCATATCGGAATGAGCTCCGAGATTTAAAAGTTCGGCTATAGCTTGTATTTAACGAAGTTACAAAAGCACTTCCCGCCCCTGGAAGACAGCGCGGAGCACATCCAACAGGGCGCTTATATAATAGCGCAGGGCTCGATAAGTCCCATGGAAAGGGCGCGGGAAATGGCTTGCTGGCGGTTGACCACACCCATTTTTTGGGCCGCGTTCTGAAGATGAAAAGTGACAGTACGTTCGGATATGTTGACGATGCTGCCTATTTCCCAGCCGGTTTTTCCTTCGGCTGCCCATAGTAAACATTCCTTTTCCCTTTCTGTCAGACTGATCCGTTTCAAAGGGAGCGGACCTTTACTCAGAACAACACGCTGCACTGCTTCGTGTAGATAACAGGTCAATAGCTGGGCCTTGTCCATCGTCGCGATAATATCATCCTGGGCTTCACGAGAGTCGCGGGAGGTCGCAAGGCTCAGCATTGCAGCTTCGCTTCGCCCGCCGCGAACCGAGAAGCTGGCCCCGCTGGCCAGGCCGCAATCCTTTGCCTCGCTTCTTATCCTTGCCTCCTTGCGTCCCTTGAAAACCTCGTTCCTCCAGATGACTGGAATTGACGTTCTGGCGCAGTGGGAAACAGTAGGATCAATGTTGGCGTAACCTTCCTCGTCATAATGTTTTCGCCATGCTTCCGGATAACAACTGAGGATGAACCGATATGGACGGGTAAGCGATGTATTTACCTGCACGCCGTATAGAAAATGCTCGAAACCCATCTGGCAAACAATGGCTGTGGCATCCCTGTGCAGCTCTTCCACGGTATTGCAGTTCAGCAACGACTCGAATAGATTTAAATTAGTCATGATTTTCTCCTCATGATATCCCCCTTTTATTGCAAAACTCTTACCACTGGTTACGAGTCGTAGGCATTTTACCAACAAGTTACTTATACAAAGCGTTATTTGCTACATGAGATCATCCGCAGTTTATTGATTTACCGCGTAATAGAGATCCGGTTTTCTTGCCCCCTCACATTTGCCCGGTAGAGCCCATTATGAATGATATTGAACATTTTTAATGTGCTGAAAAAGACGAAAAAATCATGGCTATTCTGCCGATACCCACTTGGCAGCCTGTCGGACTTAAAGGAAATCGGCTGCAAAAGCGTCTGGCCGGTTCGTATTTCGCTGCTTTCGACCCATAGAATAACTATTGACCTTCAAAATCCTCAAAATCTGCCCTTACCAGTCACCTTCGCTGCGATTCTTCAAGTCCTACAGGCTGCTAGCCGGCATAGATCGAGATCGGTTTTGGCCTGCGCCAGAATTTCCTCAAGTCGACGCGTCTTGCAGTAAAATTTTTGCTTCTGTCTCCACCGAGTGCGGTGAGGGTTATCCGATCGAACAGCCCTTGCCTGGACATTGCCCACAACGGCGCGAACCAGCTCCGTTCGAGCTCTTTCAAACTTTCGCGCCAGCCATATGCATCCCCGTACTGAGCTTTTCCGTAGAGGACGTCAAGCACGACGAGATGATGACCGGACGCAGCGGATTGCTGCCACATCGCCGGGCTTGGGGGAAGCGGTATATGATCTGTACGAGACGCCAGTGCCAGGGAGCGGGCAAAAACATTATTGCTCCATATACGCGTATACGGAGAGCTTGGCGATTCCGGCATGACCCCACCGCCCCAGAACCAGGTACTGTTAATGATTGGTTCGCCATGTGCCTCTCGTGACTCGTTAAGCGGATGCGAATGCAGCAGCATTTGAATTTCATTGAAAAGGCCGCACCAGAACGTTTGGTTCACGCCGAACGGCAGCAATTCATTGATGCCTCTGTTGGCAGCCTCGCCGAGCAAATGTGTTTTTGCCGCAGGCGTTTTTGTTACGCGCATATACCAGCGATCGGGCCGTAGCGGCAAGAACACCAGTTCCTGGTTACTCGCCGCAAAATGCCGGTTAAGCATGTCGGTAAGCGCCTCGGCCTCTTCCGACGAAATCCGGAAAACGCGGCTATCAGCCAGCACGATCTGATCACGCTCGATATGCAAATGCACCGGGTCGGCGCGAATCCAGTAATCGTTTCCTGCTTTTATATTCTCCGCTCCATCGACCAGCAGAGCAAGAGGTGCAACTGGCCAGTCCTGCTGTTTTGCGACGCCAAACGCCCCGCAGAGCCAAGCCTCCAGTCCTTCCGACTCATCGTCATCGCTCGAACATTTCGCAATCAGGTTCTCGAGTGCCGGCAGCGATAGATCACGGTAAATGTCCGGAAGCCCGGTATCGGGCCAAAAGAGGGCGGGAACAAGCAAATGTAGATTCATGGTGAGCTCGAGCGTACGCCGAAACCATTGCCGGGCTTGCCAAGCCGAGCAGACGGGGGAGAAGGCGAATCAAAGCGCATTCACCCGGAGGTAAACAGAAAAGCGCATGCTGAAAAACTGAGTGCCTTCTGAGTGCTTAAAACCTGAATCCGGCAACTGACCGTTCATTTTTCAGCTTGCTGGTCAACCAAGCGCTATAACCGAAAAGGATTTTTCGTATTCTGCGAGCTTTACTTTTTTGGTGCGCTCACTCCACCCAGTCCAGCCGCGCCGGGCTTAAGTTTAACCGCCCGCGACCATCATGCGGTCAATCAGCAGGGAGCCGCATTGCTTGGAACCACGTGCAATCACGTCGTTACCGACTGCGGAGATGCCGAGCAACATATCTTTCAGGTTGCCTGCGATAGTAATTTCCTCCACGGCATGGCGGATTTCTCCATCCTCCACCCAGTAGCCCGCTGCTCCGCGGGAATAATCTCCTGTGACGGGGTTTACGCCTTGACCGAGCAATTCAGTTACCAGTACGCCCTTATTCATCTTCTTGAGCAGGGCGGAGAACTCGAGCCCCGCGCCATTATCCAGAATAAGGTTGTGGTTACCCCCGGCATTTCCGGTCGTGCTCAACCCAAGCTTGCGAGCGGAATAACTGCCGAGAAAATACCCCTGCACCACGCCATTCTCCACCACTTTGCGTTCACGCGTGGCGACACCCTCGCTATCGAACGACCCACTAGCCAACCCTTTTTTCAAGTGAGGCGCTTCCCGGATCTGAATATCGGGTGCAAATACCTGTTTGCCGATACTATCCAGTAAAAATGACGACTTGCGGTAAAGGCTGCCACCGCTCACGGCGCCGACAAAATGGCCTATCAGGCTGGCGGCAATCGGTGCTTCAAATAGAACAGGTACTTCGCAGGTCGCAATTTTCCTGGCTCCCAGACGTGCAACGCTGCGCATTCCCGTTTTTCTGCCAACGCTATCCGCATGCTCCAGATCAGCGGCATCGCGTGCGACGCTATACCAATAATCGCGCTGCATCGTATCATCCTGGCTTGCAATCACCGCGCAACTGATACTGTGACGAGAACCGGGATAGCCGCCCATGAATCCGAGGCTGTTGGCATACACAAACTGGGACTCGCTCAGCGAAACGCTCGCCCCTTCAGAATTGGTGATGCGCTTATCAACCGCGAACGCGGCCGCCTCACAGGTTTGGGCGAGCTGTATTGCCTGCTCCACCGGCAAATCCCACGGAAAATATAAATCAAGGTCAGGGAATTCTCGTGCCAACAAGTCGCTATCGGCCAAACCTGCGCAATCGTCGGCGGCCGTGTGTCCGGCAATCGACAGGGCTGCCGCGACCGTGTCGTTTATTGCCTGGGGCGCGAAATCCGAGGTGCTTGCATGGCCGCGCTTCTGACCGATATAAACCGTTACCGAAAGTCCCTTATCACGATTGTACTCTATGGTTTCGACCTCTCCGCGCCGGACGGTAACACTCTGGCCGAAACCGTCCGATATGTCGGTCTCGCAAGCGCTGGCGCCGTTTTTTTTGGCATAATCCAGAACGTCCTGCGCAATTTTTTGAAGCACGGGGAAAGGATAGGAAAAACGCGGGGAAGGGCGGGTATTATCGTTCATGGCGATTTTAAGGGGAGGCACCTTATATTGATTAGCTGACAAATAGCACCCGCAAGCTCGTCTTCCAGCCAAGCAGCAAATAGACTGGCCTGAGATTACATTAAACCTAAATCCGGCAGTTGACCGCTCATTTAATAGATCAGTGTATGATTAATAACAATATTTCATATTATTTGGCGCTCACCTTTCGGGTGAGGCCGCTACGGGGTGAATTGCACAGTTTTTACGGCACATAGCTGCGTTGCAACTCCTTGGAATGGAACGACCATTCCGCGTCGTTGCGCCTTGCCCTGCGCCCCAAAAACCGTACACTTCACCCCGTCCAACTACCGGATTTAGGTTCAATGACGCTATGATAGCAGTTTCTTGAATTGGGAAGCACAGTGCAAAAAACCCCAACAAACGATTCCGGACCACTTCCGGTCAGCAAGACCCGGCGCAAACAGGAAATGCATGCGCTCCAGGACATGGGCGAACAATTGATACAGCTCGATCTCAAACGGCTGGCCGAACTTGACCTGCCGGAAACACTGGCCGACGCGGTACTCGAAGCCAAGCGGATACGCAAGCATGGCGCGCTTCGCCGGCAGATGCAATTTATCGGCAAGCTGATGCGTGACGTAGACGCGGCGCCAATACAGGAAAAACTTGACGCCTGGAACGGCCTGAGCTCGCAACATACGGCATGGCTGCATCTGCTCGAACGCTGGCGCGAGCGGTTGCTGGCGGATGAGTTGGCGCTGGGTGAGCTTGGGCAAAAATATCCTTCCGCGGACCTGCAGCAATTGCGTTTGCTGGCGCGCAACGCGGAAAAGGAAAGGCTTGCGAACAAGCCACCCAAAAGTTTTCGTATGCTATTTCATGAGCTGCAAAAAATTATTCCCGAGGGCTCGGAGTGGACCGACAACGAATGACGAACCACGAAACGCATAACTGAATAGCCGCCCCTCCGCGCGCTAGGCAAGCACGCGGCTTGGAAATAAATTTGAAATTTGAATAGCGAGCGGATGTGCCGCGAAGTATCAGCCGAACTGCGCCCTAGCCTGCAAAAACGGGGCTTGTTCAGCGTTTTCCACTAACTAAAACTTGATGCCCGTTCCCACGAGTTCCGATGAGACAATTTTGTAAGCAAACTCCGCCGGATCAAGGCTGTCCCGCTCGTGGCCGGCAATCTCGGCCTGGGGATACATAAAAAACGGCAGATCTTTAAAAACGCTGTCTTTTGCCAGAGTGATATCTTTGCCATGATTAAATGCCACCCAGTTCATCTCCCATGCACCGAATAATTTATCGCGCAGTTCAACCACTCGGGGATTGGTGATCAACAATGCCTCCTCCAGCGCCAGTTCGCGCACATCAGCGGGATCCACTGGCACCCAGCCCAGGCCGGCAAGATAAAATTCCGCCCGGACATGCTGGGCAGTGGTGATATCATCGGATTGTCCGAGGGCCTTGTGGGTCGCTGATTCATCTATGCGAATTCCGTAATGGTCCCGCGCGGGAACGCCCGCTGCGCGAGCCAGCCCCACAAATAAAGCATTAAGGTCAGCGCATTTTCCGCCCATGTTGCCGCTTTCCAGCATGAGCTTGATATCGCCCCGGCCACAGCCACGGGTTGCCGGATCGCGATAGGAATTGTCTACCACCCAGTTATAAACGGCGTGCGCTTTTTGCAGAGGCGTCTGGGCATTGGCGTCTTTGATGATTGACAGTGCGGTCTTGCGTACAATACCGTCTAGCGGTATGTTCTTTGTCGGTAGCAGAAAACGTTTCACATCCGCAGGGATGGCGCCCGTGCCTCGCTCGGAATAGTGCTTCAGGTCGACAGAGCGATCAACCGTCTTCACAATACTGCTCACCGAGACGGTGCGTGGACCGGTACCGCGCCACTCAGCGTAAAACATGGGTGAAGATGTTCCGGGAACGGTTTCGAACTTGGCAACAGTCGGATTGCCGCTCCAGACGCTGCCTTGAGAAAACTGATGGGGTGTATCGTCGGTGTCGGGTAAGGGTACCCATAAACGCGCTTTTTTTCCGTCGGCGGGAAGCTCGAACTTATAGGTCAGGCGATAAGTATGCCGCCGTGACGGGATAACCTGTTGAGCAAACACGGATGGGGCGACGGGAAATAATGCGGCGCTTACTCCCGCCAATTTGATAAAATCCCTGCGTTTCATATTTTCTCCTGCTATAGGGGGTTTCGTCTTGAAGTTTTGTCTTGAAAATCGAAAGTGGCAATCTAACCCTACCCTTGTGTTAAGTCAACTAGTCAATTAGCCAAATTTTGTCAAATTTATTTCTCGCCTGGTGACCGCAATCCCTACCGATCTGCTTCCCTCAATTGAACTGGAAACCGGGCCTCACCCAACCCATACGATAATATGGATGCATGGTCTCGGTGCGGACGGCAATGATTTCGTCCCGATTGTGGATGCGCTCGCGCTGCCTTCAGCGATACACATTCGTTTCGTGTTTCCACATGCGCCGAAGCGCCCGGTGAGTATTAACCGCGGCATGGTGATGCGCGCATGGTACGACTACGACATGATCGATGCGAATGCAGGCCTTCACGAAAATATGGAAAGCTTGTACGAGTCGCAACGGGCAGTCGAGGCGCTGCTCGTGCGCGAAAACCAGCGGGGAATAAAGCCCGAGAATATTGTCCTGGCCGGATTTTCTCAAGGTGGCGCGCTAGCGCTCCACACCGGCTTGCGCTATCCGGAAAAACTTGCCGGCGTTATGGCTTTGTCATGCAACCTCCCTCTGCCGCAAACATTGGCCGCGGAAGCGCACCGGGCTAATCTGCCAGCATCTGTTTTCATGGCGCACGGTGAAAGCGATAATGTCATACCGATGATAGTGGCGGCCGCGTCAAGACGGCAACTGGTCGAACTAGGGTATGCAGTGGAATGGCATGAGTATCGGATGGCGCACTCCGTTTGCGAAGAAGAGATAGCCGATATTGCCGAATGGCTGAAGCGGATCTTAATCTGAATCCGCTCCATGGCGTCGATCACTGGCGTTTCTGAATGAAATGGTGCAACGCAGCGTAATCTTTACATCCCCACCTTTCCAACCGCGCAAATTGCAGCCTTCACAAAACTTTTACACGTACGTGACACACCCTTCACGTAGACTATATTATGCTGTTTACGGGAACGCACCCGTAAACGTATCTGCAATTTAAACAGAAACCGGAGGAAACCCAAATGCATGCACCCACTCAACGTCTGGAAGCCGATAAACTGCCCGGCCAACTGCCGGGCTCGGTATTAGCAAAAGAAAACGGTGCTACACAACGAATTGCGCATGTCGACGACGATCCGGATATTCGCGATACTGTGAGGCGTATTCTCGATGCAAATGGATATGCTGTCGATAGCTACCAGACGATGAGTGATTTCATCGCTTCGCTACTGAAAAATCCCGCGAGTCCTCCTGATCTCGCGGTCCTCGATGTAATGGTTGAATCGATGGACTCGGGGCTGGAAGCCTATGTGGAACTTCGAAAACATTTTCCCCAGCTACACATGATATTCATGACCTCTCTCGGTGAGGAAATCCGTCCTTATTTCACCGGCATATCCGACGAATGGATTTTAATCGTGGAAAAACCAGTTGACGCGATTAGCTTTTTATCTATTGTTCGTGATCGGCTGGATGCCGCTGCGTAATTTCGAATTTCTAGCGGATTCTTCCTGCAGAATTTAATATGGCGATTGCCGAATTTTCCTGGACTGCATCCAAGACTTCGCTCGCTTTTCCGCATGCCGGGTTAACGGGCTCAAAGCTGAGCGACGAAGTACTCATCGGTAACGCGCGGTGGTTTATCATTTTTCGATGGGGAGTCATCGCTGTTCTCCTCATTTTTCAAATATTTGCGCTCGTTGCTTCAGATACGCTGACCGAAATTGGCATCACCCACCAGCAGGGATGGCCTCTTGTCATAACAGCGCTGTTATGTATCGCAAATATCAGCTGCATCTATGCCCTGGATTTTCGCAAGCGGACAAAATATAACTCCCCGTCTATAAATATCTGGGCGCAAATCATCCGGCGAAATCACATGAAATAAATCCAACCCCTGCGGCGATATCAGCGCGTTGGGATTTTCCGCCGTGAAATATGCCATCAACTGCTTGCGCGATGCGCCGGAGATTTCGGTGGCATATTTCGTGCCGTATTCCGCGCCGATGCCTTTGCCGAACCAGTCAAGCTTCTCCGGCAATTTCAATGGTTCGATCGCATGTTTCAAAATCAGTTCGGCCATCGCGTTTCGCAAAACATCGTCGGCGATGTTCGCCTCGGAGCCGACGAAATTCTCCTGAAAATGGTCGATGGCCTTGGTAAGCTTCGTCGTTTTCTCTGCGTCACCATCGGTGGTTTTCAACGGCACCCAGATCACCAGATCATCCATCGGTGCATCCAGCGACAGCACAATCCGGCCGTCATACTCGGCC
>CAJDVB010000016.1_pt1 | contig 10787 bp, 8 predicted proteins | sample 7391231 | NCBI WGS metagenome assembly CAJDVB01 (sample SAMEA7055679, study PRJEB34461) | soil metagenome | biome: terrestrial ecosystem; feature: Peninsula; material: soil | place: Antarctica | collected 2016
CGGTATAAACCTTCTGCAACAGGTCGATAAACTGTATCACCTCACCCTGTACCTGGGCCTCGGTGCAAAAAATGTGTGCATCATCCTGAGTAAATGCTCGCACTCGCATAATGCCATGCAAAGCGCCGGATGGCTCATTACGATGACACGAACCGAATTCGGCCAGGCGTAACGGCAAATCCCGATAGCTTTTCAGTCCCTGCTTGAACACTTGGACATGACCAGGACAGTTCATGGGTTTGACCGAAAATTCACGCTCTTCCGATTGAGTGATGAACATGTTTTCGCGGAAATTTTCCCAGTGCCCTGATCGCTCCCATAGACCTTTATCCAGTACCGATGGTGTGCGAATTTCGAGGTAACCGTTATTGCGGAATATTTCCCGCATGTACTGCTCTATCTCCTGCCATATGATCCAGCCCTTGGGATGCCAGAATACCATACCCGGCGCTTCTTCCTGGATATGAAACAGATCCAGTTGCTTGCCGAGCTTACGGTGATCACGCTTTTCCGCTTCCTCAAGGCGACGCAGATAGGCATCCTGATCTTCCTTTCTGGCCCAGGCGGTGCCGTAAATTCGCTGTAACATCTCATTGCGCGAGTCGCCGCGCCAATACGCTCCCGCAAGCTTCATCAGCTTGAAAACCTTGAGCCTGGATGTGGCAGGCACATGCGGCCCTCGGCACAAATCGGTAAAATTTCCCTGAGAATAGAGCGAAACTTCCTCATTGCCGGGAATGCTCTCGATGATCTGCGCCTTGTAGTGCTCGCCCTGATTCTTGAAGAAATTGATTGCCTGGGAACGCTCCCAAACTTTGCGCTCGACTTTCAGGTTGCGCGCGCTGATTTCACCCATACGTTTTTCAATTGCAGTCAGATCATCCGGGGTAAATGGACGGTGAAAGGAAAAATCATAATAAAAGCCATCCTCAATCACGGGCCCAATGGTTACCTGTGCTTCCGGAAACAGCTCTTTCACTGCATGTGCCAGCAGATGGGCGCTGGAATGACGGATAATTTCCAGCCCTTCCGCGTCCTTTTCAGTGATGATCGTCAAGTCGCTATCAGTTTCGATGGCGCTGGATACATCCACCAGCTTGCCATTCACTTTGCCGGCCAGGGCGGCCCGAGCCAGTCCTGCGCCAATCGATGCCGCGACGTCGCCTACCGTCACCGGGTGTTCATACCTGCGCTCCGATCCGTCCGGTAAACGAATGACAGTCACGACTTATTCCTTTTCTAAAGATATGAAAGTAAAGAAACGACAGAAATTTTACAGTGATCGGGGTTCATTCACTACTCACGACTTCAATTACCTATTTTCCCATAGATTTGCGCCCGTGCCCAATCCTGCCTCATCCAATAAAACAGGATCATAACGAGCGGAATAAGCGGGCTCTGCTCCTGAATGCGGAGCAATTTCCATGAAGGGAACTGTTCCGGACCTGAAAACCTGGGAAAAAACTGGAAAAGATGAAAAAAATGAGCCGCTAGCAGCTGTCGGACTTGAAGGATCGTGGCAAAAAAGTAACCGGTGAGGGCGGATTTTGAAAGCCAATAATTATTCTATTGGTCGAAAAAACGGCGAAATATGAACCGCCCAGACGCTTTCGCAGCCGATTCTCTTTAAGCCCGACAGGTTACTACGGACGTGTGCGTTGGACTATACCGCAGATGTTCTGCAAATCCGTTGTCATTATGGCTGCCCTGCCAGGATGGTCCGCTGCGCCTTCCTTCAGCTCAGCCCATCCCTGATCTGATGCTCCACCATATGTGGAATTATAGGCTGGTCTCGCGCTTGAGTACTTCCTCAATCCTGAGATCCACTTCCGGCTTGCCGCCAAACACGGTTCCTACCTTCTTTTTGCCAAGATGCTCCAGGTTGGTGGCATAGGCCCGGGTTGGCAATGGAAAGAATTTAACTTCCTGCACCAGCGCAGGCGCATTTTTCATATAAAACTCGATGAGCTGCCTGACTTCGGGTCGCTCTGCCGACTTGATGTTCACATAGATGAAAATAGGGCGGGACAACGGCTGATATGTTCCGTCCTCCACCGTTTGGGCGGATGGGATGACAGCACCTTTACCTGCATCGATGGCGACCACCTTCAGTTTTTTCTTATTTTCGGCATAGTAGGCAAAACCAAAAAAACCGAGGCCGTTCTTGTCGCTAGCCACACCCTGCACTAATACGTTGTCATCCTCGGACGCGGTAAAATCCCCACGGCTCGATTTGGCCTTACCGACAATGGCTTCCGTAAAGTAATCGAAAGTGCCCGAATCCGCGCCCGCGCCGTAGAGCTTTATCGTCTCATCGGGCCATGCCGGGTTCACCTGGCTCCATTTGGTGATTTTGCCCTGTGCCGCCGGCTCCCAGATTTTCTTCAACTCTGCGACGGTAATTGTTTTGCTCCAGTCGTTCTTGGGATTCACTACTACAGTCAGCGCATCGAATGCGATCGGCATTTCGACATATTGAATGCCCTTTTTTTTGCAGTCGTCCATTTCCTTCTTCAGAATCGGGCGCGAAGCGTTGACGATGTCCGTTTCACCACGGCAGAATTTCTTGAAGCCCCCGCCAGTCCCTGAAATGCCGACTGTGACTTTAACTGCACCTTTCGTGTCCTTCTGAAAATCTTCGGCTACCGCTTCAGTAATGGGATAAACAGTACTGGAACCGTCGATTTTCACAATTGCATCAGCCCCCGCAATGCCGTTGATACTGATCAGTCCGGCAAATACGACAGACATTCTCATTTTATTGCTATTCGGTAACTTCAACATTTCCCCCGTTTACTATCAGATGATCAGATATTGCATTTTTGGAGCATCGTCATGCTAGGTCATTAGTATTACGGTCTTGTGACATTCCTTGTGAACCTGCCAGGTTCTTGCGGGTACGATGGGATGATACTTGGCACCCCGGTACCTGCTTTATCAACTTTTCATTCCACTGCGGCGTTTCGCACGATATCCGCTATTTTTTCCGCCCAATGTTTAACCTTCTGCCTGGACTCACCCTCGACCATCACTCGTATCAGAGGTTCTGTGCCTGATGGGCGTAATAGCACGCGGCCCTTATCGTCAAGATCGCGCTCGGCTTCTGCCTGGGCCGCTTTGATCGCCACATTGGCATGCGAATCGAACCCCTTGGGGACCTTGACGTTAATCAACTGTTGAGGATATAGCGTGACGCCATATGCAAGCTCCGGCAGCGTTTTGGCGGAATCTCTCATGGCATATAACACTTGCAGCGCGGAAATAATGCCGTCGCCGGTGGTATGTTTATCGATGCAAAGAATATGGCCAGAGCCTTCACCGCCCAGTTGCCAGCCTTCTTTCTGCAATAGCTCCAATACATAGCGGTCGCCGACGTTGGCGCGAGCAAACGGGATATCCAGTTTCCTTAAACCGTTTTCCACCGCGAGATTAGTCATTAATGTTCCTGCTACGCCGCCCTTGAGCAATCCCTTCTGCTGGCGATGCTTGGCAATGATATAGAGCAGCCGGTCGCCATCGTAAAGCACGCCTTTTCCGTCAGCCATGATTACGCGATCACCGTCACCATCAAGCGCAATGCCAATATCGGCCTGATGCAGCCGGACCGCTTCCTGCAGGGCGGCACCATGCGTGGCGCCGCATTCAAGATTGATATTGAGGCCGTCGGGCTGCGCGCCGATGGCAACGACATCCGCACCCAGCTCATGCAGCACCGGGCCGGCAATTTGATATGTCGCACCATGAGCGCAGTCAACCACAATCCGCAAACCGCGCAGATCGAGATGATTCGGAAAGGTGCTTTTGCAGAATTCGATGTAACGTCCTCTGGCGTCATTGACCCTGCGTGCTTTCCCGAGTTGCGCTGACGGCATCGATTTGATGGGTGCCTTCAGTCCTGCCTCTATCGCATGCTCGGTCACATCGGGCAACTTCGTACCCGCCGCGGAAAAAAACTTGATGCCGTTGTCTTCGAACGGGTTATGTGAAGCGGAAATGACGATGCCCGCCTGCAGTCGCAGGGCGCGAGTGAGGTAAGCTACCGCCGGCGTCGGCATAGGCCCCGAAAGCAGCACATCCACTCCTGCGGCGGAAAGTCCCGCTTGCAGCGCTGATTCAAGCATGTACCCTGATATGCGAGTGTCCTTACCTATCAGTACCGCCGGACGTTCGCCCTTGGATAGATGCCATTCCGACGATGCCAGGACCTTGCCGGCAGAATAACCAAGATGCATAACAAATTCGGGCGTGATAGGCATCTCTCCTACACGCCCGCGTATGCCGTCAGTTCCAAAATATTTTTTTGTCAATTGAAGGCTCCGTCGATAGTTGCAACCCAGCGGCAGCTAAGCGCGCCCTGCAGTTTATTGTCGTTGTTCGATAATATTATAAACCGCTAGCGCATCCCTGGTTGCTTTTACGTCGTGTACCCGCACAATTGCCGCACCCCTCGCCACTGCCGCTAAAGCGGCGGCAATACTGGCGTGGACCCGGTCGCCCACTTCGTTACCGGTAATTTTCCCCAGCATCGCCTTGCGCGACAATCCCACCATTACCGGCACGCCAAGATCGGTGAAGCGGTCGAGGTGACGCAGCAACTGGATGTTATGGTCGTATGTCTTTCCAAAGCCAAAGCCGGGATCTATCACCAACCGCTCGCGCGAGATACCTGCGGCTTGCGCCGCATCGAGGCGCTGCTGCAGAAAGGTTTTCACTTCCGCCACGACATCATCGTATCGAGGGTTGATTTGCATGCTGTGCGGGGCACCGCGCATGTGCATGAGGCATGCTGCCACGCCTCCGGCTGCAACCGCCTCTAGCGCACCTGCTGCCTGTAGCGCATTGACATCGTTAATCATGGCGGCGCCAGCCTTTATCGATGCACGCATCACCTCTGGCTTGGAGGTATCGACCGAAACAGATACGTTCATGCCGGCCAAAGCTTCCACTACCGGGATGACGCGGCGCAACTCTTCTTCCGCACTGATGGAAGTACTACCGGGACGGGTGGACTCGCCACCGACATCCAGCCAGTCCGCCCCCTGTTCAATCAGATGTGCCGCATGGCGGAGCGCACGTTCGGTCGATCCGCACAAACCGCCATCGGAGAAGGAGTCTGGCGTTACATTGACGATCCCCATCACGAGGGCGCGGCCAGGAGGATGCGCGTTAAATTGCGGAAATGGAGGCACGGAAATCTGGCGGTGTGGCCGTCAATTGGAAAATGAAAAAGGCGGGACGAGCCCGCCTTTTTCTTTTAGATGCCCAGCTTGGGAATATCTTACGCTTAAACTTCCTGAGCTGGCGTTGCTGTTGGCGCTGGCGCCGTCGGAGGCGTATTGTCCCTGGGCGGCGTCGGCGTGGATTTGCTGGGCTTCGGGGGACGCGGCGGACGACCTTCCATAATATCGCCGATCTGATCAGAGTCTATGGTTTCCCATTCCAGCAGGGCTTTGGCCATCACCTCAATTTTGTCGCGATTTTCCTCGATCAGCCCGCGCGCCAGCGTGTATTGCATATCAATGATACGGCGAATTTCCACGTCGACCTTCTGCATAGTGGCTTCGCTGACGTTCTTATGGGTGGTAACGGAGCGGCCGAGAAAAACTTCTCCTTCATTCTCGCCATATACCATCGGACCAAGGGAATCCGACATGCCCCATTGCGTGACCATGCGCCTTGCCATTTCCGTGGCACGCTCAAAGTCGTTGGATGCGCCCGTCGTCATCTGCCCCATGAACACTTCCTCGGCGATACGTCCGCCGAACAGCACTGCAATGTTCTGCAGAATTTCCTCGCGGTCCATGCTGAAGCGGTCTTCCGTCGGCAGCTGCATTGTCACACCTAGCGCGCGTCCTCGCGGAATGATGGAAACCTTGTGCACCGGGTCGGTCTTGGGCAGCAACTGCGCCACTACCGCATGTCCGGATTCGTGGTAGGCGGTGTTGCGCCGTTCGCGCTCAGGCATCACCACGGAGCGTCGTTCCGCACCCATGAAGATCTTGTCCTTTGCACGCTCGAAGTCGTCCATATCCACGAGTCGTTTGTTGCTACGCGCCGCAAACAGTGCTGCCTCGTTCACCAGATTGGCCAGATCGGCACCGGACATACCAGGCGTACCTCGCGCGATGATTTCCGCGTGCACATCGGGCGCTATCGGTACCTTGCGCATATGAACATGCAGTATTTGCTCGCGGCCACGAATGTCGGGTAGTGGTACCGTCACCTGCCGATCGAAGCGGCCAGGACGCAATAGCGCCGGGTCAAGCACATCAGGTCTGTTGGTAGCTGCAATCACAATCACGCCGGCCGTTCCCTCGAAACCATCCATCTCGACCAGCAGTTGGTTCAACGTTTGTTCACGCTCGTCGTTCCCGCCACCGAGGCCCGCGCCGCGTTGACGGCCGACCGCGTCGATTTCGTCGATGAAAATAATGCACGGTGCGTGCTTCTTGGCTTGCTCGAACATGTCACGCACTCTTGCCGCACCGACACCGACGAACATTTCCACAAAATCAGAACCGGAAATACTGAAAAACGGAACTTTGGCCTCGCCCGCAATTGCGCGAGCCAGAAGGGTTTTACCCGTACCCGGGCTTCCCACCATTAATACACCGCGGGGAATTCGCCCCCCCAGCTTCTGGAACTTGCTGGGATCGCGCAAGAATTCGACCAGCTCGAAAACCTCCTCTTTGGCCTCCTCGCAACCCGCCACGTCAGCAAACGTTACTTGATTGGTGGATTCGTCAAGCATGCGTGCCTTGCTCTTTCCGAACGAGAACGCACCACCACCCCGGCCGCCTCCCTGCATTTGGCGCATAAAGAAAATCCATACGCCTATCAGTAGAAGCATCGGGAACCATGAAACGAAAATGTTCATCAGCAGCGATGGCTCTTCTTCCGGTTTGGCGTCAATGATGACACCCGCCTTCAGCAGGTCGCTCACCATCCAGGGGTCCGAAGGCGTGTAGGTGGTAAACCGCCGACCATCGGATTTGGTGCCTTTCAGCGTTCGCCCTTCAATGGTTACCTTGGCAATTCTGCCCTGCTTTACTTCGTCGATGAACTGCGAATATTCCATCGGCGCCTGTGCCGCCTGTCGCGTGCTGAACTGATTGAACACCGTCATCAGCACCAAAGCAATCACAAGCCAGATGGCCATGTTTTTAATGAGATTGTTCAAGATAGCTCCTTGGCTTGCGCCGTCAAAATCCTTGAATGCTTCATTCTAAACCCATTTCGAGATTTATAATAGCCAAGCTGCCCTGGCTCTTATAGCATTTCGTAAACCCGGTGTTTCGTAAACTCGCCTGCATATCATTTGCTTTCGGTTCAAATGCTCATCTCCGCTTCCCCATCCCCAGCAAATAGAGTTCACTGCTGCGACCGCGGGATGCCTCAGGCTTACGTGTTATCACCCGACTGAATGTAGCACGCATTGCGCGTAAAAACTCCTCAAAACCGGAACCTTGGAATACTTTGACGAGAAAATTACCATCAGAGTTCAATCGCTCCACGGAAAACTCCAAAGCAAGCTCCGCCAGATACATGCCACGCGCTTGATCCGTTACTCCTATGCCCGTTATATTAGGTGACATATCCGAAATTACAAGGTCAAGAGGATATTTCCCAAGATGTATTTTCAGTTCCGCTAAAACAGATGCTTCGGTGAAATCGCCTTGAATGAATGTGACCCCGGGCAAAGCCGCCATTTCCAGCCGATCCAGCGCAACCACCCTGCCTTTTCCAGCCAGTTTTTCTGCCGCCACTTGCGACCAGCCACCCGGAGCCGCACCGAGGTCTACCACTGTCATGCCTGGCCGAAGCAGATGATCGCGCTCGGCAATCTCGATCAGCTTGTAGGCAGCACGTGAACGGTAACCTTCTTTTTTTGCCTGTTTTACAAAAAAATCATTCACATGCTCTTTCATCCAGGCTTTGCTGGTTTTGGAGGATTTCATCGCGTAAAATGGACGCTTTTCGGAAAACTTATGTTAGAACTCGCACTCGCTCGACGGCGGACGCTCAAGGCGCTTGCCCATGCCATCAAGCCGATTGTCTGGATCGGCGGAGCAGGTCTGTCGGAAAGCGTTATCCATGAGCTGGATCAGGGCCTCAAAAGTCACGAGCTGATCAAAGTCAAGGTGTCGGGGGATGAGCGTGAAGCAAGAAATGCCTTGCTGGGTGAAATCTGTGAGCGCCTCGGCGCCGCTCCTATACAGCATATCGGCAAGATATTGGTGATCTACCGTCCCAGGCCAGAAAAAATAAGCGCGCCCGACATTACTCCTCTTCGCAATAGCAAGAAATCACGCCGAACCAGGGATGGTTTACCGGGTGGCGCCCCGAGCTGATACGTTACTGCTACTGCTCACAGGAAGATATAGAGGTAGCGATGCTCAAACATATCTCACGTCAAGAATCTCATACTCCCGCAATCCACCCGGCGCCATGACTTCGGCCACATCCCCGGGATACTTTCCGATCAGCGCGCGAGAAATGGGGGAGCTGATGGAGATTTTTCCCTCCTTGATGTCGGCTTCGTCGTCCCCGACAATCTGATAGGTGACCGTCGTCGCGTTGGCCATGTCCTCCAGATCGATAGTTGCGCCAAATACACAGGCGCCATCCGCGTCGAGCAAAGCGGGATCGATGACCTGAGCATTGGAGAGCTTGCTCTCCAGGTCGGCGATGCGTCCCTCGATAAAACCCTGTCGTTCTTTGGCTGCTTCGTATTCCGCATTTTCGGAAAGATCACCGTGGGCGCGGGCTTCCGCAATCGCCGCGATAACGGCGGGACGCTGCACAGTTTTCATTTCTTGCAATTCAGCGCGCAGTTTCCCAGCGCCGACTACTGTTAAGGGAATTGTGCTCATAAGACTTTTATCACCACCTGTTTTGTATTCGATTCATTGATCGATCTATTTCGCTAAATTTGCGGCAAGTCCGTTCCTTGCGCCTTGAACGGCACATCCCCATCTCCATGAAGGGATGCCGTTGGCCTCATTCCCCGCAATCCGTGAAGTGCTTGTAAACTGTAGGCTTGCAACTCCTGCATGCTTGCCATGCCGATGCAGGCAGCGCGGGCGCCTGCCAGCGTAGTGTAATAGGTTACCCTTGCCTGCAACACGGCATGACGGATCGAGTAAGAGTCGTGAATCGCGCTCCGCTTGTCTTCCACAGTATTGATAATCAAAGCCATCTCACCGTTTTTGATCATGTCCACTATGTGCGGACGCCCTTCCGCCATCTTGTTTACCGGCGTTACGGCCAGCCCCGCCAAGCTCAGGACTGTTGCAGTACCACGGGTAGCATAAAGCGTGAATCCCAGTTGCGCAAGATTGCGCGCAATTTCCACCACGCGGGGTTTATCCGTTTGGCGGACGCTGATGAAGACTTTACCCGAGAGCGGGAGTTTTACGCCGGCGGCCAGTTGCGACTTCACAAACGCTTCGGCAAACGTTTGCCCCACTCCCATCACTTCGCCGGTGGACTTCATTTCGGGTCCGAGTATGGTGTCTACACCGGGAAATTTTATAAAAGGAAAGACAGCCTCCTTTACGGAATAATAGTAGGGAATGAATTCCTTAACCACACCCTGGCGTGCAAGCGTTATCCCAGTCATGCAACGCGCAGCAATTTTTGCCAATTGCAATCCGGTGGCTTTGGATACGAAAGGCACGGTACGAGAGGCTCTCGGATTTACCTCGAGTACGTAAACGGTATTACCCTGAATGGCGAATTGCACATTCATCAATCCTACGACCTTGAGCGCGCGCGCCATTGCCGAAGTCTGGCGGCGTAACTCATCCTGGATTGAAGCTGACAGGTTGAAAGGCGGCAACGAACATGCCGAATCGCCTGAATGCACACCGGCCTGCTCGATGTGTTCCATGATTCCCCCAATCAGCACGGTTTCGCCATCGCAAATCGCATCCACATCCACTTCCACGGCGTCGTTCAGAAAATGGTCCAGCAGCACCGGTGAATCGTGCGAAACCTTCACCGCCTGGTGCATGTACCGTTCAAGATGTGCTTGCTCATGGATGATTTCCATGGCTCGCCCTCCCAGTACGTAACTGGGACGAACCACCAGCGGATAACCGATTTCGCTGGCGGCGGCAATCGCTGCTTCCGCATTTCGCGCGATACGGTTTGGCGGTTGTTTCAACCCAAGCTGATGCAGCATTTTCTGAAAACGCTCCCGATCTTCGGCACAGTCGATCATGTCCGGGCTGGTACCGATAATTGGGACCCCGTTAGCCTCGAGATCACGCGCGAGCTTCAGCGGCGTCTGCCCGCCATATTGCACGATTACACCCAACGGCTTCTCCACCGCGACGATCTCGAGTACGTCCTCCAAAGTCAAGGGCTCGAAATAAAGCCGATCCGAAGTATCGTAATCGGTCGAAACCGTCTCGGGATTGCAGTTGACCATGATAGTCTCGAAACCATCCTCACTTAAGGCCAGCGCTGCGTGAACACAGCAGTAGTCGAACTCGATACCCTGACCGATACGGTTGGGGCCACCTCCCAGTACCATGATCTTTTTCCTGTCGCTCGGCAGCGCTTCACATTCCTCTTCGTAGGTGGAATACATATACGCAGTACGTGTAGCGAACTCGGCGGCACAAGTGTCAACCCGCTTGTATACCGGGCGCAGGCCGAACTGGTGTCGCCGGGCGCGAACTGCCTCCTGTGTCACATTCATCAGCTTCGCCAGCCGCTGATCGGAAAAACCGCTACGTTTGAGTTTACGCAATGCCTGCAGATCAAATGTATCCAGCGGT
>CAJDVB010000041.1_pt1 | contig 10742 bp, 12 predicted proteins | sample 7391231 | NCBI WGS metagenome assembly CAJDVB01 (sample SAMEA7055679, study PRJEB34461) | soil metagenome | biome: terrestrial ecosystem; feature: Peninsula; material: soil | place: Antarctica | collected 2016
CCAATAAACCCAACTCGTTTCATCGATCGCCTCTCTCCAGGAAACTGAACCTGGTCTCTTTCAACCATTTATCTATATGTTTGCCAAGACCGCATTGCCCATTGACGCCGTGCCGACCTTTTTCGTTCCCGCCTCATAGATGTCTTCAGTACGATACCCTTGAGCCAGGACTTTCTTTACCGCACTCTCAATACGGGAAGCTGCCGCTTCCTGATCGAACGTATAGCGCAGCATCATCGCCACCGATAATATCGTTGCCAGGGGATTAGCCACGTCTTTGCCGGCAATGTCGGGAGCGGAACCATGTATCGGCTCATAGAGACCCTTGTTTCGGGCATCCAGCGAGGCCGATGGCAACATGCCGATCGAACCGGTCAGCATGGAAGCTTCATCCGACAGGATATCGCCGAACATGTTGCCCGTCACCATCACATCGAACTGCCGAGGATTGCGCACCAACTGCATAGCGGCATTATCCACCAGCATGTGCGAGAGTTCCACGTCCGGATAATCTTTCGCTGTCTCGGTCACCACGTCGCGCCATAGCTGAGTGCATTCGAGCACATTCATCTTGTCCACCGAGCAAAGCCTGCGATGACGTTTACGCGCCGCCTGAAAAGCCACCCGGGCAATTCTGCGAATCTCGGTTTCGCTGTAGATCATGGTATTGTAACCAACACGCTGGCCGTCGCGACATTCAATGCCCCGCGGCTCACCGAAATAGATATCGCCCGTCAATTCACGCACGATGAGAATATCCAGGCCGGCCACCACTTCGGGTTTTAACGTCAAACCCCGTTCCGGCCGCAGGTGGCGCGGCAGCGTGTCAAATTGGGGACCTCCAACGGCACCCAGGATCACGGCATCCGCACCGGCCACAAGATCACGTGTCGCTTCCGGAAATGGCTCACCAGCCGCTTCTACGGCACAACCACCCAATAAGCCAGGTTCCAGCTCAAACTTTAACCCATCGCTCCTTAATGCTTCCAACACTCGCACAGCTTGGGCGATAATTTCCGGACCGATACCGTCTCCGGCCAGGATTGCGATTTTCATAAAATCCTTCGTCTTAAGCCGGAAGAAAAATCATGCAAACAACCAGGGCTGTGCAGCCCGGTGCTTCTCTTCAAAGGCCTTGATTTTGTCCATATTTTGCAATGTCAGACCAATTTCATCCAGGCCATTCAATAAAGTATGTTTACGGAAGGGATCGATATCGAAAGAGAAAGATTTACCGCTGGGCGCCGTCACCGATTGATCCTGCAAGTCAACCAGCAGCCGATAGCCCGCAGTTGCCTCTACCTCGGTGAACAACTGATCCACGCCGGACGTATCGAGCACAATGGGAAGCAGGCCGATCTTGAAACAGTTGTTGAAAAAAATATCAGCGAAACTGGGCGCGATGACCACTTGAAAGCCATAATCCTGAAGTGCCCACGGCGCGTGTTCGCGACTCGAACCACAGCCGAAATTTGAGCGCGCAAGAAGTATTTGCGCACCCTGGTAACGCGCAAGGTTGAGTATGAAATCCGGATTGGGCTTGCGCCGAGCGGCATCCATGCCCGGTTCGCCGTGATCCAGATAACGCCACTCGTCAAACAGGTTCTGCCCGAAACCAGACCGTTTGATGGATTTCAGAAATTGCTTGGGAATGATGGCGTCGGTATCGACATTAGCGCGATCAAGCGGCGCCACCAATCCGTCGCAAAAAACAAATTTATTCACGAGCCAATAACTCTTGTATCTATTGTGCCTGTCTTTGTATTGCTTCACCACCACTCTGGAGATCCTTACCCACGCCTTGCATGGTATTACATGCGGACAGACCAAAAACAGCGATCAAGGCAACCATTATTGAAAACGCTCTCATTGCAACTCCCATTTTGTTGTAAAAAAAAGAACCCATCTTTATTGCCCCGGGATTTTAATATATTTCCCGTACATCGACAAAATGTCCTGCTACCGCGGCGGCTGCCGCCATGGCCGGGCTCACCAGATGAGTGCGCCCCCCCGACCCCTGCCTGCCCTCGAAATTGCGATTGGAAGTAGAAGCACAACGCTCACCGGATTCAAGCCGGTCATCGTTCATCGCGAGGCACATCGAGCAACCCGGCTCCCGCCATTCAAAGCCGGCATCAAGAAATATCCGGTCTAGCCCTTCCTGTTCCGCCTGCTGCTTTACCAAGCCCGAACCCGGCACCACCATCGCAAGCTTGATGCTCGCGGCAATATGTCTCCCCTTCACCACCTTCGCCGCAGCCCGCAGATCTTCAATACGCGCATTTGTGCAGGAACCGATGAATATCTTATCCGGACGAATTTCGCTGATCGGGGTATTGGGAGCAAGTCCCATATACTTCAGCGCATGCTCCATGTCGTGGCGCTTCACGATATCGGTAATCCGCGACGGATCAGGCACCTTTCCGTCGATAGCCGCAACCATTTCGGGAGACGTTCCCCAGGTTATCTGCGGCTTGATATGTTTCGGGAGACGTTCCCCAGGTTATCTGCGGCTTGATATGTGCTGCATCCAGCGATATCGTCTTGTCGAAGCTTGCACCCTCGTCGCTTTTCAGCGTGCGCCAGTAAACCACCGCTTTGTCCCATAGATCACCTTTTGGTGCAAAAGGGCGTCCCCTGAGGTAGTCGATAGTGGTATCGTCCACCCCCACCATGCCTGCGCGCGCCCCCGCCTCGATAGCCATGTTGCAAAGCGTCATCCGGGCCTCCATGGAGAGTTCGCGTATGGCGCTGCCGGCGAATTCAATGGCATAGCCCGTGCCGCCCGCTGTACCGATCTCACCAATAAGGGCAAGCGCGATGTCCTTGGCGGTGATGCCATGACCAAGGTCGCCCTCGATTGCAACCCGCATCGTTTTTGCTTTTTTCAAAAGCAGGCACTGTGTCGCGAGCACATGCTCCACCTCCGAAGTGCCGATACCAAAGGCAAGGCAGGCAAATGCACCGTGCGTACTGGTATGCGAATCACCGCATACCACCGTCATGCCAGGCAGTGTGGCGCCCTGCTCGGGACCAATTACGTGAACAATACCCTGGCGCAGGTCATTCATCCTGAATTCAGTGATGCCCAGTTCCTCGCAATTCTGGTCAAGGGTCTCTACCTGGAGACGCGAGATCGGGTCGCTGATGCCGTGGTCACGCCGGGTGGTGGGCACGTTATGATCGGCTACAGCCAGGATCGAATCCAGCCGCCAGGGCTTGCGTCCAGCCAGCTTCAATCCTTCGAATGCCTGCGGGCTGGTGACTTCGTGCACAAGGTGACGATCGATATAGAGCAAGGTCATGCCATCCGGCTTATCGGATTCCTCATGTACCACATGGCTTTGCCAGAGTTTGTCGTATAGCGTTTGCATTTCTCAGAATTCGAATTTAATCGAACCTCTATTCCGGTGGAATCTGAAATTATCCCATAACGGGACAGCAAGAAACAGTGACATGAGCATTGCGCCGTGTTTACGTTACCGCTCAACGTCCATCTTCCACACCACCAATATCAACCCAAGCAGAACAGCGGCCGCGCTCACGGTAAATGTAAGGCCCGGCCCGAGCGATTCCCAGGCATAGCCGCTGAATACCCCCCCAATCGTACCACCGATGCCGAATGTAAGGCTGGTGTAGAGCGCTTGCCCCTTGCCTTGATGGCGCCCGCGAAAGAGTCGATGCACGAACATCATGGCCGTCGCGTGATGAGCTCCATAGGTCGCAGCGTGAAGTATTTGCGCCAATAATATGATGACCGACCAGTCCACTCCCCAGCCGATCATCAAAAAACGCACTATCGCGCAGCTCAGGCTGAAAACCATAATCTGCTTGAGGCCGAAACGGTGCATCAACTGGGGCATCAGGAAAAAAATGCCTATTTCACAAATTACGCCGATAGCCCACAGCCAACCGACCATGCTCTTGCTATAACCGTTTTCTACCAGATAAATGGAATAGAAAGTGTAATAGGGGCCATGGGCAAGCGCCATCAACAAACAGGCAGCGAAAAACGCCAGCACTTCCGGACGCTTGAATATTTGCCGAATGGAGTGACTAGCGACAGCATGGATCACTATCTCGCCTTCCGGGATCTGGCGCGAAAAGATGACAATACCCAGCTTAAATCCGAGCACTGCCCACAATAGTGCAGCAATATTCGTTGAATCAAGCAGATAGCCGACGCTTGTCACCGCGAAAATAAAGCCTACTGAACCCCAGACTCGGATACGCCCATACTTTGCGGTGCTCTCACCAAGGTAGGAAAGCGTGGTTGCTTCGATCAAGGGCAAAGATGCGCTCCAGAAGAAGCTCATCAGCGCCATGGCTACGAATAGCCATGTAAACGACTCGCCGAAAAAAACCGCACAATAACTTATCAATCCTGTAATGGCGGCCGATCGTACGATCAGCAACCGCTTGCCGGTGTGATCGGCAAGCCAGCCCCAGGCAGCCGGCGCAAAAATACGCGTCACATGCAAGAGGGACATGAGCACACCAATCTGAAAGGCGCCGAACGAAAGGGATTTCAGGTAGAGGCTCCAGTAAGGAGCAAAAGCACCGATGAAAGCGAAATGGAAGAAATAAAAGCCAGAAAGACGCCAGTAAGGGATCGGTTGCATCTGACGGAGTTTAACAGCCTATAACGGGCAGCATACTAAACGCCAGGACCCAGGTGATCTGGTGACTATGCGAATTTTTGCCCATATATAATGGTGTTCCAATTTATTAATGATGGAACTGAAGTAGCTGAAGATGAAGCATTTGAAGCTATATCAGTTTTTTATAGCAGCAGGGTATCTCGACCAGGCATAGTGAGACAGTGAACAACCATTTAATTGCACATTCAACTGCCGGGAAGGCTGACCCCGCGGATACATTGGGCAGTGAAGTTCTACCAAAGATCGCCTCGGACCGAGCGTATCCAACGAAATACACGGTGTCAGTGCGTACGTTGTGCGAATTCACTGCTAAACAAGGTGACCTCGATCTGCGCTTTACCCCCTCACCTTCAGCGCAGGAAGGCATCGCCGGGCATGGGATCGTCACATCGCGACGGCTACCGCATTATCAGACAGAAGTGAGCCTGTCCGGTGAATTCCGGCATTTGCTCGTTCGAGGTCGGGCCGACGGTTTTGATCCGGCGCAGAACCAGCTCGAAGAAATCAAAACTTTCCGGGGCGACCTCGGCACCATGCCCGACAATCACCGGCAGTTGCACTGGGCACAGGTCAAGATTTACGGGTGGCTGCTCTGCCAGAAGCTGGGCTCCTCGAGCATTCGCCTCGCACTGGTGTATTTCGATATCATCAACAGAAAGGAAACGCTGTTGAGCGAAACATACGACGCCGATTCACTCAAGCAGTACTTCGAAGACAAATGCGGCCGCTTTCTTGGCTGGGCTGAGCAAGAACTGGCTCACCGCGCGTCACGTGACCGGGCGTTGACATCCCTGCGTTTTCCGCATGCATCCTTTCGCCAAGGCCAGCGCCAATTGGCTGAGGCTGTGTACAAAACCACCCTTCATGGCCGCTGCCTCATCGCTCAGGCACCCACCGGCATAGGCAAGACAATCGGAACGATGTTTCCCCTTCTGAAAGCCTGCCCGGAACAGAAACTGGACAAGGTTTTTTACCTGACCGCCAAAACGTCCGGTCGCAAACTTGCGCTCGATGCACTCACACACATTAAAAATAACGAGCAGGCATTACCGCTGAGGACGCTTGAACTAGTTGCACGGGATAAGGCATGCGAACATCCCGACAAGGCATGTCACGGGGGATCATGTCCGCTTGCCAATGGGTTTTACGACCGTCTGCCACAAGCACGAAATGCCGCATTGGCAGTTGGCACGGCGGGCCTGGCCGTGCTGGACAGGAATGCACTGCGTGCAATTGCCGGCGAGCATCAGGTTTGTCCTTATTATCTCAGCCAGGATCTGATCCGTTGGTGCGATGTGATCGTAGGCGACTACAATCACTACTTCGACCTGAGCGCCATGCTGTATGGACTAACGGTTGCTAACCAGTGGCACGTCACTGTTCTGGTGGACGAAGCGCATAACCTGCTTGAGCGCGCGCGCAAGATGTATACGGCGGAGCTGGATCAAGCCAGTTTCAGAATCGCCCGCCGCTCCGCGCCGTCAGCACTCAAGAAGGTCCTGGATAGGGTCAATCGCTGCTGGAATGAATTGCACAAGGACCAGGCACACGCTTACCAGGTCCACACTGCCCTGCCGGATAAATTCATAACGGCATTGGAGCAGGCCATTACCACGATCACGGATTATCTTGCTGAAAACCCAACGAGCATACATGGGGAAGGCGAACTGCAACGCTTCTACTTCGATGCGCTGCACTTCTCTCGCGTGAGTGCGCTATTCGATGAGCACTCGTTATTCGATGTCACGAAGGTGGCGAAAATTACAGGAAATTCTGAAAACCGCGTCTCAAGAAATACGCGGTCCAATGGACTACTCTGTCTCAGAAACATCATCCCGGCAGTTTTTTTAGCGCGGCGGTTTGCAGCCGCACAATCCACCGCGTTATTCTCCGCCACGTTGACCCCACGGCATTTCTATAGCGACACACTGGGCTTGCCTGAAAATGCCGCGTGGATCGACGTGCAGTCGCCCTTCACCGCCGAGCAGCTAACGGTTCAGATCGTGAGCGATATTTCTACCCGCTATCAGCATCGCGACGATTCCGTTTCACCTATCGTTGATTTGATATCCAGGCAATACAAGACAAAGCCCGGCAACTATCTGGCATTCTTCAGCAGCTTCGAGTATTTGCAAAAGGTAACCCTCTCGTTTAAAGCAAGGTACCCCGACATCCCGGTCTGGGAACAAACGCGCCGGATGAAGGAAGTGGAACAGGATCAATTTCTGGCACGCTTCACCCTTACGGGGCAAGGCATAGGATTTGCAGTATTGGGCGGGTCTTTTGCCGAAGGCATCGATCTCCCCGGCGAACGCCTGACAGGTGCTTTTATCGCTACGCTGGGCTTACCACAGGTCAATCCGGTCAATGAGGAGATAAAACAACGCATGAACGCAATCTTCGGCGCTGGCCATGATTATACTTATCTCTTCCCGGGGATACAGAAGGTGGTACAAGCCGCAGGCCGTGTGATTCGCACTCATCTGGATCAAGGCGTCATTTACCTTATTGACGACAGGTTTACACGGCCCGACGTTCTTTGCCTATTACCGGATTGGTGGAAAGTCGAGCGATATAAAACAAAAGAGGCAAGATAAACTTGCCTCTTTGGCTCCAACTCAAGAATCAAGCCGTTGCGCTGATCCGGCGCATGCGGCCTCGCCTCTTATTATGCGATAGTCACCATCGGTCTCGTTTCTTACATGATCAATGCCGATCGGCGCCACAGGTATTATTCTTTCGTTATTTTGGCGTCGTGTAGTCCTTGGTGGACTTTGTATCCGAGTAGCTTGTGTCAGTGTATGATTTTGTTCCGTAGTAGGCGTTAATGGTGTTCTGCCAGCTCGGGTCCGCCATATCGGGCCAGTTGTCCTTATCGAATCCCGGAGCGGTGTCGAGGCGTTTCTTATCCACATTGAGTATGAAGCGCTTGTTCTCCGTATCCAGCTTTAACGCACTCCAGGGCACAGCAAAAAGCTTGTCGCCCATGCCCATGAATCCGCCAAAAGACAATACCGCGTAAGCGATTTTGCCGTTGTTCATATCCAGCATGATTTCCTTGATGTCGCCGAGGTCCTCATCTTTCTGATTGTATACATCCTCTCCAATGAGCGTATCGGCACCCATCAACCGAGGTCCGGGACCCTCGTTTTCGCCCTCGCTTTTGTACATGCCGTAAGTATCACGATCTTCATAACTCATGGTTATCTCCTGTAAAAGTGGTTTAATTCCAGGCTTTCGGTTTCGTTTCGCTTCTTAACGAGAACTTCCCTGATTTCAATCCCTGACCGCTTCGATTAGCTTCAAAAGCGATTCAGAAGGGGACAGAATGCTTGAACTCCTAAAACGGGTCAGTGCGGTAACGTACAAAGATAGCCGTTGTCCGACACACCCATAAATATTCACCAGCGGCAATCAGTACTACCCGCAAGCAACCGCGCCCCTATGTCTGGCAGCGCACAGAATGCATATCGGTGTTTATGGAAAATGCACAGCAGAGTTAACAAGAATTGACGAGAATTCGCATGCATGCGTAACACATTTGCATAAAAAGGTTCACGAGTTCACGAACCATTTCTCATAAATAATTTTAAGAGAACAGCATCGCTTTTTTTGTTTAACCAGCTTTCAATCCGCGTCGATAACGACTTCAAAAAGACGAGATAACCCATGCCTGAAACTTTCAGCCAACACATCGGATCTTCGCTACCGCTCAAGCGGCCCCGGCGGTATGACGAGGCGCACAATCAGGCCTTGAGGCTTGCTGAAATGCCTACCATAGATGACCAGACAATCCAGTTCATGCCTGACTTTGGAGCATTTATTTCAACGCCGTCCATGCGTTTAGCTCGCACCGCTCCAGATGCGTTGGCATTTCTCCACGCACCACGTTTACTGATGATGGGGCGGGCACATGATTGCACCTGAACGTTTGAATCGAATCTCGACCCCCACACCCATGCCGGGTCCGGCTCCGGTAATAGCAGGAGACGTGCTCCTGGGCCTCACACGCATGCCTAAGAGCCTGCCGCCGAAGCTGCTCTACGATGCTCAGGGTTCGGCTCTATTTGAAAAAATTACCTGTTTGCCCGAGTATTACCCGACGCGAACGGAAGCCGCCATACTGATGACCCATGCCGATGAAATATGCGGCCGGCTCGGCCAGGACGTTTCCGTCAGCGAACTCGGCGCAGGGACAGCGACCAAGACGCGTATTTTGTTGCGTTCACTATTGCGACAGCAATGCAACGTGAATTATTTTCCGCTCGATGTATCCGGCGTGGCTCTGCAGTTGGCTAAGGATGAAGTGGAAAGAGAAATGGGCGCAGTAAATGTGCATCCCCAAATCGGAGATTTCGAAGACCTCGGATTTCTGAAACGACAGCCCTCGCCGCGTCTGGTCTTGTATATCGGTTCGAGTATCGGCAATCTGGAACATAACGAAGCCGTTGCGCTGCTCCGAAATGTAGCACAGCACCTATCGAGCGGAGATCAGCTACTGCTTGGGGTAGATCTCGTCAAGGACGCGAATGTCATGCACGCTGCGTATAATGACAGTGCTGGAATAACCGCTTCGTTCAACAAGAATCTTCTCGTGAGAATCAACCGCGAACTTGGCGGCAAATTCGAACTGGATTCTTTTAGCCACGTATCTTTCTGGAACCACAAAGCCTCCCGCATCGAATTGCACCTGGAAAGCATATATCCTCAATCAGTCAGAGTCGACGCGCTGGATACCACGTTGCAGTTCTATCAAGGTGAGCGCATTCACACTGAAAACAGCTACAAGTATACGGTTGAGCGTCTGAAGGACCTGCTCCGGAGCGGCGGCTTTGAGGTGGAACATACCTGGACGGATCCCCATTGCTGGTTCGCGGTAAGCCTGGGCGTGATAATATAAACGGCATTTTTTGGCTGTTTCCCGTTAGCGCTGCAATAAGCGCTCCGCAGTATAGCGATCAGCAAAATCAACGTAACAAACTCCGATCGGCTTCATGATGACATCCACTAAAGGCTGGGCAGCGAAATAGTGCGCCCAATCAAGGCCAGTATTAACCATTACCATGAGGGAAATTGATGTTTGAGTGGGTGACTAGCCCCGAATCGTGGGTAGCATTGTTGACTTTAACTGCGCTGGAAATTGTTTTAGGCATAGACAACATTATTTTCATTTCGATTCTTGTCGGGCGCCTTCCTGAAGCTCAGCGTAATTTCGCAAGAAGGATGGGGCTTGGCCTGGCCATGCTTACCCGCCTTGGTTTACTGTTCTCCATTACATGGGTAATGGGTTTGACCGAACCGTGGTTTACCGTACTCGGTAATTCGGTTTCCGGCCGGGATATCGTGCTGATCGGGGGCGGAATGTTCCTGCTGTTCAAAGCGACCCATGAAATCCATAACAGCCTCGAGGGCGCAGGGGATAATGCCAAAAACATCGCCGTTACCAGCATGGGCATGGTGCTGATACAGATCGCCATCCTGGACATTGTATTTTCGCTGGACTCGGTCATTACCGCTGTCGGGTTGGTGGAACATGTCACATTGATGGCCATTGCCATCATTCTGGCAGTGTTGGTAATGTTGATGGCGGCAAAGCCCATCGGTGATTTTGTGGACGCTCACCCCACCATCAAGATTCTTGCTCTTTCGTTCTTGATACTGGTAGGGATGACGCTCATCGTCGAAGGTTTCGATGTCCATATCCCGAAGGGTTATATTTATTTTGCGATGGCATTTTCGGTCGGTGTGGAATTTCTCAACCTTCGAATGCGTAAAAAAACTGCGGAGACGATAAAATTGCACAGGCAGATAGATAACATCGAGTGATTGCCGAGTCTGGCATGTAAGTACCCACATATCGTCTGGCCCTTATATTTTCTGTGTTTCCGCTCACGCCGTCCGTTGATGTAATAACTGAACCTGGTCAGAATAGGTTAAATCGGGCTAATTATTGCCTTCGGCGCAATCCATTCAAGCTCACGGCTTGACTACATATTAAACTCTTCCGCTGATGCTCGATTGGCAGAACGGCCAACCGTTTTCTTCCCGCTTCGGCGACGTCTATTTCTCAAGAGATTCCGG
>CAJDVB010000017.1_pt1 | contig 10704 bp, 14 predicted proteins | sample 7391231 | NCBI WGS metagenome assembly CAJDVB01 (sample SAMEA7055679, study PRJEB34461) | soil metagenome | biome: terrestrial ecosystem; feature: Peninsula; material: soil | place: Antarctica | collected 2016
ATCAACTCCGTGGTCAACCAGGGCTTTGGCGGCGGCAGCGGTAGCGATATTCCCGCCGATAACCTGGATTTGCGGAAACCTTTTCTTTACCCACTGTACCCTGTCAAGTACGCTCTGTGAATGTCCATGCGCAGTATCCACCACGATCACGTCCACGCCCGCTTCGGCGAGTGCCTCCGCGCGTTCTTCACTGCCGTCGCCTACGCCAATGGCCGCGCCTACGCGAAGACGCCCAAAGTCGTCCTTGCATGCATTGGGGTGTTCAGATGTTTTGATTATGTCCTTTACGGTAATCAGTCCACGCAATTCGAAGTTGCTGTTCACCACCAGGACTCGCTCCAGGCGGTGCTTGTGCAGCAACGTCATCGCTTCCTCGCGGCCGGCGCCTTCGTTTACCGTCACCAGCCGCTCTTTCAGCGTCATGATGTTCTTGATGGGTTGATCGAGGTTGGTTTCGAAACGAAGGTCCCGGTTGGTGACGATGCCGACAACTTTCGATCCTTCCACTACGGGTAAGCCGGATATTTTGTATTTGCGGATGAGGCTGAGTACATCACGCACTGTCATATCCGGCGGGATGGTGATGGGATCTTTCACTATCCCGCTTTCGAAGCGCTTGACGTTGGCTACGTGGGCTGCCTGGGATTCCGCCGACATATTCTTGTGGATAATGCCGATACCGCCTTCCTGAGCAAGCGCGATAGCAAGCGGCGCCTCGGTTACCGTATCCATTGCCGCTGAAACCAGCGGTATATTAAGGGAAATTCCGCGGCTAAGACGCGTTGTCAAGTTAACGTTGCGCGGTAAAACCACCGAGTGGGCGGGAAGCAGTAAAACATCGTCGAAGGTTAGAGCTTTCTCAACCAGTCTCATGGCATTGATCCTTCACAAAGCGGCATTATAACGAACACAGGGGATTGTGGCGAATGAACTATGTCGATATTGACGATCCAGTATGTCCGAAGCAGCATGCCGGGTATGCCAAATGGATGCTCGGACAAAGTCTTCTGTCCGAAAATTTTTGCGGCCGTATGCAAGAGTTAGCCCTTGACGATGCGCGTTAATCAATCTATAAAGCAAGTGAGTACGCTGACTGGCAACAATGTAGTTCTGGAAGCCCTTTCCAGTTTCAAGCGATTCTCAATACCACGTCAACAGTATATTTTCTCGGGAGCAGTCATGGCTATCCGTCATGCATCGTCGGGCGAGCTGATCGATATCCGTCCGCTGAAAGACAGCCTCAAAAATACAATCTCAAACGCTTTATTCAAGTCCAACCATCTCGAAGTTTCACGTATGGTTCTTCTTGCCGGCAAGGACGTGCCTCCCCATCAAATAGCGGGGGAGATGACAATTCAATGCCTGGAGGGGTCGGTTGAGCTTATGGTTGCGGGAACGACGCGATCTATGCGGGCGGGCGACCTGGTTTGTCTTGCAGGCTGCGAGACATATGCGCTGAGAGCGGTCGAGGATTCCTCCCTTCTGGTCACGATGCGGCTGCACGTCGCGTAGCGATTTTTATGACCGCTCCTTCCTCACAAGTGGAAGGCGTAATTTGTCGAGGCCGCTTGCATGCCTGAGATACACCTCGACAAACAGCTCTCAAGAAGTGGGAGAAAGATTGAAATGAGCGGTCCTGCATTTTAACCGCGAGTATTAGCCATTAGCCTACGGAGCCGAACATCATGGTAAGCAAATTCAAAGTCGGCGATCATGTCACCTGGAACTCGGAAGCCGGACACGTCAGCGGAAAGATTATCAAAGTGCATACAAAAGAAGTCGACTACAAGGGTTATACGCATCATGCCAGCGAGGATGAGCCGCAGTATGAGATCAAGAGCGACAAGACCGATCACATCGCAATGCATAAAGGGTCGGCGTTAAAAAAAATAAATGCCTGATAAACTACTGATAGTTTCACCGCAGGCACGCCCGTAGGTAACGGAGATACAAAAGGCATTGGTGAGTTTGGGCTAACGCCCGACGTTCTGGTAACTTGATGCGAGAAACAGAATATCCTACCCTTGAAGGGTTGTTGACGGCGGTGCGCGATTGCCGCCTTTGCGAGGACAAGTTGCCGCTGGGCCCGCGTCCGGTAGTGCGTGCCAGCGAGACAGCTCGCATCCTCGTCGTGGGTCAAGCGCCGGGCATACGTGTACACGCTACGGGAATTCCGTGGGACGACCCGAGCGGCGAGCGCCTGAGAGACTGGATGGGGCTGGACACCGACAGATTCTATGATGCGTCCCGGATTGCAATAATCCCGATGGGTTATTGTTATCCGGGGCGAGGAGGTGGCGGCGACCTGCCACCGCGACCGGAATGCGCGGCCTTGTGGCTCGACCATCTGCTGGCTAAGCTGCCTAAGGTCGAATTGACTTTGCTGATCGGTCTGCATGCACAGCGCCACTTTCTGGGCAATCGCCGCAAGCGGTCATTGACGGAAACGGCAAAGGCGTGGCGCGAGTTTGCACCGGAATATCTCCCATTGCCACACCCCTCGGCGCGCAATACGCCCTGGTTCAAGCGCAATCCCTGGTTTGAACAGGAAGTCTTGCCCGTGCTGCGCGACCGGATCAAATCGCTTCATCCTTGAACCTGAATCCGTCAGTTGACCCCGTCTCATTGCATGCCTGATCTGGCTGTGTAACCTCACAGTTCAGAATGCGGGTTGAGTGGTCGGCTATAGTCTATCGAATGACGGACGGCCGATCTCGCCGCGGGATTCCAGGCGCGCGAGCAATAAATAAAAGTACAGCATTCCCCGCTGCCGGCCGAGTGTCGCCAGGACGCTCTCCGCATCGTACGGCGCAGTGCCCGAGACAAGCGCAATATTACTTGCCACGCTGGTGTCGTTGGCGGGGAACACATCCAGTCGCCCCAAGCCGCGCAGCAAAATGACGGCCGCCGTCCATGGACCGATTCCCTTTATCTGCCGAAGGATGGCTGCCGCATCATTACTCTTGCATTGCTCCAGTTTGGCCGTATCAATCCTGCCGGATGTGAGCGCTTCGGCTACGCGCCGCAATGTCGCGATTTTGCTGGCGCTGAGCCCGGTTTTGCGCAGAAGATCCTCGGTTGCACGCGAAAAGCTTTCCGCAGCCGGAAATACATACAATGGCACAGGTATACCCTCAGCTTTCACCGATTGTCCCAAGGCAACGATCAAGCGCCGCATAATCGCAGTGGCGGATGGCAGACTCAGTTGCTGAAATACTATCGCGTTAACGCAAGCTTCCCAGAGAGTGGGATAGCGGGGCGGTTTTACACCGTGCATGCGCTGGACCAGGGGGGCCAGCCATGGGATGGCCACAGCCGAATGCTCGAAGTCCATCAGATCATGATCGCAGCCGAGCATCATGCGCACGAGACCGAACACATCCGGCTCGTTATTCGTATCGCCATCGACGGTGGCGGACAATGAGTCCTGCCGGTTCTGCATGACGCGGACGATCACAGGCTCTGGCGAACCGACGAGTGCGCGTACGTATTGTCCTTCCGGCGTGAGTAGATCAACGATATTTGTCGAGAGGCGACGGAGCACGCTTACCGTAAGATCAAGCCGGTAGGGCGCTACGACGGGAATCTCGTACATTTTCATTGGTATCCCGCCCGGGACAAAAAAGAAAGAGAAGGCTTTTCCTCTAATTTTGCCGCCCTTCAAGTACCATCATCCTCAATGGAAGCGCGTCCAATGATCTGCCCTAAGCTTCTCGGCTTCTCGGCTTCTTTGGCTTCTTTTGGCTTCGTTGCACCGATCTGCGTTTACTTGCCTGACAGTATACGGCGACTGACTCGCAGTGTACGGCTCGAAAGCCAGCCACGCATACGCTCAGCGCTTGAGAGCTGGCGGAGGTGTATTCACATGGACGAATTTGCTGAAGGCATCGTCAAGCTGCTTCTGGTATAAATCAAACTGGGGGTTTTTCATGTATGCGTCCCCAAGGTCGAGCAGTGTCGTGTTAAAGCTCTCGTCGCCTGTTTGAAGAGACAGCGTTATCGATCCGTTCGCGGCGAACCGGTTAGCCCAACGTGCGCGCACCTCTGACCAGAAATCAGACGTTCCCTTCCAATAGGCCAATGCGGGTCCGAAGTCGTAGCCTTCAATGCGCCGATAGTCGTTGAAACCGAACTCTCGGACCAGCGGTATATCCTTGCCATCTTGCATGCGTATGACTTTAGTATTGTCCTGCTCGTGCGCCCAGCCCTGAGGGGTAATCGTTTGGCGGTTTTCGGCATTGATCAGCTGATAATCGCTGCGCTTGGTGTATTCGCGCCGGGGTAGCGGTCGCCAGGTACGCCCGGAGGTCCAGGTCGATATTCCGTATTTGTGATTCCATTTTCCGTCGCCGGCATACCGCGGGCCATCATTGACCTCGTAAACCAGTTGCGTCCAGGTGCCAGGTATCTCGGCCGCATTGCGCTCGCGCTCCTCGAAACGTTGATCGCCCACAAATACCCAGTGCCTGGGTGACTCATATACCCAGTCCTGACGCCAGTGCTTCGTGATGGTACCGCCACCCATTACAAGGATGTGTTGCAGCGATATCTTTTTACCGGTGTCTTCAACCAGCACCACAGACTCAAAAGCCATGCTGCGCTTGGGCTTTTTGCGCTCATAGCCTGGTTTCAATACCACCGTCTCCTCAAACCTGAACTGGACTTCGTATCCGCCCTGCGTTGCGAGAATGGCACGGCGATCACAATCGAAGGGGTTTTCACCAGCAGCACAGCCAGCAACTGGACGTTCTACTGTCTGGTACTGGGATGAGTCAGATTTTGCCAAACGGGGTTGACCTGCGCACGCGGTGAGGAGCGAAAGTGTGAGCAAGCATATTGCAAATGAAAACGAGCGTGTCATGAGTTCTCCATACTGGGCTCTGTTTGTCCCAATCTCGATTTGACATCCTTTTTTCCGCTGTGGCATCTTTTTACAACGTCTGACGTCAGATACCCGGCCTGATCAGGCCGGCCGAGGACGAAAATCAGGATTTTTCGGCAACAACATGGTGTCGGTAATGATAATGATAATGATAATAATAATCACTGTCAATAAGATGGGGAAGCGCTTCGGTGGAGCAAACTCCCGAAAGCAGCAGGGGCTCTCATATTCTCAAGATGTGGAAAGACGTGGCGGGGTTTATTTTTTGTGATAAGACGGCGAAGAATTTTACCGCTTATGTTTCCGTCTTCCGGATTGATTTGAATTCTTTCGCCCGTCTCCTGCGGCTCTCTTTCGGATCCACCATCAAGGGCCGGTAGATCTCTACACGATCGCCCTCACACAGAACCGCTCCATGTTTGACCAGCCTGCCGAATATGCCCAGTTTGTTGTAGGCAAGGTCTATTTCAGGGAAAAGATCGATGATTGCGGAAAGTTCCACAGCCTGCCTCGCTGTTGTTCCGGAAGGCACACTTATCTGCCGCATAATCTGGTTCTCCGGCAGAGCGTAGACGACTTCGATCTCGATCTTGTGTTCATGAACTTCCATAAACCTCTTCCGCACGTTCGATGAATGCGTCCACAAGATTATTGGCGATTATGAAAAATACCGGGCCTACCAGTTTTTCGAGAATCATGTGTGCGAACGTATAATGCAAACGAAATTCTATCTTGCAAGCGTTCTCTGCCAAAGGCGTAAATCGCCAGTGACCATCGAGGTTCTGAAACGGGCCGTTCAGCAGCGACATGGTGATCAATTCCGGCGGATGCCTGATATTCTTGGTAGTGAAGCTATGCTTGATGTGGTGGTAATCGATCTGTATCGTTGCGTGCGTAGTCGAATCATTTTGCGCAGTGACAGATGAACCACCACACCACGGCAAAAACTTGGGGTAGTCTTCCACTGCGTCCACCAATGCGAACATCTGGCTCGCAGAGTGCCCTATCAGTACTGACTTTTCGATTTCAGCCATAAGATAAACTGCCCGGATCGAACGAGACAGTATTGAAAGCTGTTAAAATACACGAAACCCGCATGGAACTCACCCTTTTTCTTCCCATACATGAGCATTGTTCAGAATAAAAAAGCCTTTCACGATTATTTTATCGAAGAGAAGCATGAAACGGGCGTAGTTTTCGAAGGTTGGGAGGTCAAAGCGATCCGCGCGGGACGGGTTCAGTTAAAAGAAGCTTACGTTGTCATCCGTAATAGTGAACTGTTTCTGATCGGTTGTCATATCAGCCCTTTGTTGGCGGCTTCCACCCATATCCAGCCGGATCCGGTTCGTACCCGCAAGCTGTTGTTGCATGCCGAGGAAATTAAACGGCTTATCGGCAAAGTGGAGCGTGCGGGGTACACTCTGGTGCCGCTGGATATGCACTATAAGGCAGGTAAAATCAAGCTTGAAATCGGCTTGGCCAAAGGCAAGAAGCAGCATGACAAACGCGAATCCGAGAAACAGAAAGAGTGGGTGCGCGACAAACAACGTCTAATGCGCGCGAAATAAATCCTCGAATCCCCTGGCTTGAAACATCTTTAGACGGCGCGATTCATTCGTCATCGTTAATTTCCGCATACAGCTAACTTCCAATTTTATCATGCACAAACCCATTGCTATCTGGTTGCTTGTTTGCTGCGCTCTGGTATTTGCCATGGTGGTTGTCGGCGGTGTTACCCGGCTCACCCATTCAGGACTGTCCATTGTCGAATGGCAACCCATCGTTGGTACCATGCCTCCGCTCGGTCAAAGTGATTGGGACGAACTTTTCGAAAAATACCATCAGACGCCTCAGTATAAAAAGATCAATGTCGGCATGAGTCTGGAGGAATTCAAAGGCATTTTCTGGTGGGAATATTTTCACCGCCTGTTGGGGCGAGTCATCGGATTGGCCTTTTTTGTGCCCTTCGTATATTTCCTTGCGAGAAAAGCGATCGACCGGCCATTGGGCCTGAAGTTGGCCGGGATTTTTTTTCTCGGAGGACTGCAGGGTGCAATGGGTTGGTACATGGTGAAGAGCGGATTGGTGGATAACCCCCATGTTAGTCAATATCGACTGACAGCTCATCTGGGGCTTGCTTTCGCCATTTATGCGGCTATGTTCTGGGTGGCATTAGGGCTACTTTATCCCGTTGGCACATCATTATCCAGCAGCGGATTGGGCGGTTTACGCCGTTTCTCGACTGCACTGACCACCCTGATATTCATAATGGTTTTATCGGGAGGTTTTGTGGCGGGTATCCAGGCGGGTTTTGCCTACAATACTTTTCCCTTGATGAACGGCCATATCATTCCGCCCGAAATATTCATGCTAGAACCATGGTACCGAAATTTCTTCGACAACATGGCAACGGTTCAATTCGACCACCGCCTAATTGCCTGGATGCTCGCGATCCTTATTCCAATTTTCTGGCTTAAATCCAGAAAATTGCCACTTTCAGGTTCGGCTCGCCTCGCATGCACGCTGCTACTGGTTATGCTTGGCATACAGATAAGCTTGGGAATCTCCACATTATTACTTGTCGTCCCTCTGACGCTGGCGGCAGCTCATCAAGCGGGCGCGGTGCTGTTGTTAACCGCAGCGCTCTGGGTAAATCACCAGTTACGCCGCTAACCGATAGATTTTGCAAGCCTGCTTGTGGCTGCCTTTGGGTTGGTGAAGGCAATTGAGAATCGCTGACGAACGTCAGGGAAGTGATGGTGCTTTAGGGCTAGGGAGCTTTTACCAACGGATGGGGTTGGGGATGAACAGCCGATTCTCGTGGAGAAAGTCGGACAAAACCAGAGGGTAGGGCGGCAGTAGGCGAATTGCTTCGCTACTGCCGCCCTACAATACTTTTGTGTATCCTTAGTTGGTCGATATGATCTTGCTTTCCCATCAGTTTGAAATGCACATGAAGATGCTCAAGAACACGGAAGATAAAGCCCAATGCGCCAGCGTCCTCCTGGCGGTAAACGGCTGATATCCGAACGCCAGACTCCGCTGTAATCCTGCGTCATCCCACGTAGGTCGGGCTATGCCCGACGATCAAGAAACGATGTCGGGCATAGCCCGACCTACTTTCGTGCATAACTGGCGCTTCGTATCGCTTGGACGTTCTCCGTCCAGAAACATAGGGCAAGGGGGCCTATACCCTGGTTGAACGGTTGCTTCCCGGCTAGGGTAGTTGCTGATCAATTACAACATTGATGCCCTTGTCGCCAATCCTGACCGGTTGGCTGAAACCTTGCAGATCGCCACTTTGTGGCATGGGTGATCCGGATTTTGAGATTCTGGCGCCTACCACCATTTCATCCGCAAAAGTGGAAAGCTGCACGCCGGATCTCGCCATCGCATCGCTCAGCGAAAAATTCGCCGGTAAATCCTTGACCTCCATGCGCAGGGTCGCAAGCGGCGCCTTTGGCCCCACCTTGGCGCGGGCGAAGATATACAGGCTATCGTTAGGCGAACCCTTGCCAGCGAGCGCGGGGCTCAACGTCACCTTGCCGGAAAGCGTGCCTGACGAAGTCGAGGCTGCTGTGCCCGCAACCGGTTCGGGCTTATTGGCGGGAGGAGGGGGCCGGTTGCCGGATGGCTGATCCTGCGCGCTTGCCATTAAACTGCCTTTTCCTGAAGCCAAGGATTTCGCTTCTGCAATACTGTTTTTAACCGACTCCGTCAACTCCGACTCGGAGGGGGGAATAAGCGCCAGTAGTTTTTCCCAGTAGGCGGCAGCGTCCTTGAACCTTCTTCGCTCAAATTCAGCCGTGCCTGCCAGTGCCAATGCCTTGGGATTGCCGGGATCGAGGCGCAGTGCTTTATTGATCAGCTCGAGAGGTTCCCCCAACAGGCTGCCGTTATTCGTCATTGCCAAGATGTCAGCATAATCTGTAATAATTTCTGAGTTGTCGGGGGTCAGGGCAAGCGTCTTCTCATAAGCATCCTTTGCTTCATTGAAGCGCTGCATCATTGCATAGGTTCGTCCCAGCATGAGCCAGCCTTCCGCGTCATCAGGCTGGTTTTTGAGCCGCTCTATGAGGTTTTCCAGCACCGCCGAAAAATTTGGATGACCTTCCTCCGCGGACATGGCGGCCTGCTCGATCGGCGGCTGTGGTAATAAAGCTTTGGTATTGCCCAGCCAGAGATAAAGCGAAACCGCCAGCAGCGGCACGGCGAGAGTTGTTAAGGTGATGGTTGCAACATTGCGGTTCCCGCGCGTTGCCGCTGCCTCCATAACCTCTCCGTCGGGAATATCCTGCAACATCCGGTGCTGTAACTCGCGTTTGCTTTGTTCGTATTGCTCATGAGTCAGAATATCATTGCGCAAGTCGCTATCAAGTTCGGCCAGTTGATCGCGGTAAATGCTGACATTGGTCGCGTCGCGCGCCACGCCAGCCTGGCGATCTCTTTTACTCCACAGCGTAGGAAGAACGAACAGCAAGGCACCGACAATAAATATGCCGGCGACAACCCAAAATGACGTCATGCGTTATTACCCTTGCTTTCCTTTAGCAGGGACTCAGCCTGCTTGCGTTGTTGTTCGGATAGCATTGGTTCTTCAATCTGATTGCGGCGACGCTTGAGATAAACGACCAGCAGTACCGCGCCAACCAGAAGAAAGATAAACGGACCGAACCATAAGAACATGGTAGAAGGCTTGACCGGAGGGCGATAGAGCACAAACTCGCCATAGCGCGCCACGAGAAAGTCGACAATCTCCTTGTCGCTTTTGTTTGCGTGCATCTGCTCGCGGATTTCGCGCCGCAGGTCATTGGCAAAATCAGCCCGTGAGCCTGCCAGGGATTCGTTTTGGCATACGAGGCAGCGTAAATCTTCGGACAACGCGATCATGCGCCTCTCGATCTCGGGATCTTCAGCCACCGGCGCTGCTTCCTTGGCCCAGCCGTAAGGTACCAGAAGCATGAGGGCGAGCAACAAGACGAGCTTTTTCATACTGACAAAACTCATCCTTGCAGCTCCTTTACCAGCGGCAGAATTTTCGTTTCAAGTGCTTCCACCGTTACCGGACCAATCTGTTTGTAACGGATGACTCCGTTTTTATCGATGACATAAGTTTCTGGAACGCCATATACACCATAGTCTATGCCTGTCCTGCCCTCCGGATCTCTGGCACTTGCGGTGTAGGGGTCGCCGAATTGCCTGAGCCACTGCAAGGCGAGGTCGCGCTCGTCCTTGTAGTTGAGGCCGTAGACCGGGACTATTCCCGACTTGGCCAGCTCAACCAATACCGGATGTTCCTCGCGGCATGAGACACACCACGAAGCCCATACGTTCAGCAGCCATACCTTGCCAAGATTGTCTTTGGACGTGAGCATCTTTTCCGATTCGTGCAATTGCTCCAGGCGGAATTCAGGGGCCGGTTTTCCGATTAATGGCGAAGGAACCTGCCGGGGATTGAGATTCAGGCCAATAAGCAGAAACACAACAAGGACAATGAATGCCGCCAGCGGCAGCAGGAAACGCATCATGCCTTTCCGCTCCTGGTAATCAAAGGCGCCCCGACTGCGGTTCCAGCCTTGCCAGGCTTGCCGGCTTTGCCCACCGCTTTCTTGGCTTCAACAGGTTCGCGTTGCTTGCGTGAAGAGAGACGATAACGCCGGTCGGTCACAGCCAGGGCGCCGCCAAACGCCATCAACAGGCATCCAAACCAGATCCAGTCAACAAACGGTTTATGGTAAACACGCACCACCCATGCTCCGTTTTCCAGCGGTTCGCCCAGAGCAACATAGAGATCACGCCAAATACCGGTATCTATCGCCGCT
>CAJDVB010000030.1_pt1 | contig 10670 bp, 9 predicted proteins | sample 7391231 | NCBI WGS metagenome assembly CAJDVB01 (sample SAMEA7055679, study PRJEB34461) | soil metagenome | biome: terrestrial ecosystem; feature: Peninsula; material: soil | place: Antarctica | collected 2016
CGTATTCGAAGAACCATCGATCCGGCCGCGGGATGGGTTTCAGGGGACAATAACCGGCTTCAGCAGGTCATCTGGAACCTCCTTTCCAATGCGGTTAAATTCACTCCCAAAGGCGGGACCGTAGAGGTTATAGTCGAGCGGGTCGCTTCTCATCTCCATGTTATCGTAAAGGATTCGGGGATGGGCATCAAACCCGAGTTCCTCGCATACGTTTTCGACCGTTTCCGCCAGGCCGACTCTACACTCACCCGAAATCACGGCGGCCTCGGCCTGGGATTGGCCATCGTGAAGCAGCTCGTGGGACTTCACGGAGGAACGGTTCGGGCGGAAAGCGATGGCGAGGATAAAGGGTCGGCGTTTATCATCAGCCTGCCGCTCGCTCCCATCAGCGAACGAAAAGACCAGCGTTCCGCAGCGCCCACGCAAATTGCCTTTGAGAATGGGCATATCACGCTTCCCGGCGTAAGGGTACTGGTCATTGATGACGAACAGGATGCGCGTGAACTCATCAAGGAAGTGCTTACGCTATTTCAAGCCGACGTGATTACCGCTGCCACCGCCGCAGCGGGCCTGGAAATCCTGAAAAACCAGCGGCCCGATGTGATAGTAAGCGATATCGGCATGCCGGAAAAAGATGGATACCAATTCATTCGCGAAGTAAGAAATCTTCCCGCAACTGACGGTGGGAAAACGCCTGCTATTGCCTTGAGCGCATTTGCCCACTCCGAAGATCGGACGAGAGCGATAACTGCCGGTTATCAGATGCATCTCTCGAAACCTGTCGAATCGCATGAACTGGTTGCCGCCATTGAAAATCTGACCGGCTCGATGCGAAAGCCAAGTGTGCAGGGGCATAGCTAGCCGGTCTTGTTTTGAACCGGCCCTTTCCGCTTGAGAACTCACCCGCCACGACAATGCTTTGGTGTCACGCAATACCTGCATGGCAAAATAGCCGGGTTTTATATCAGCCGCTCCCGCGCCATGAATCGACTATGAGCAACCCACCATGAGCAGCCGACTATGCGCCGCGTAATTCTGCTCGGCGTGCTTGTCCTATTTTCCTGCATCGCGGCTATATTGGTGGTCACCGTCAGTGTTGGCGAACTTCTATCCGGCGCGGCGCCTACTGCCGTCAATACGCTATCAATCGATTTTCCGGTCGAGCCGGTACAAATACCCCTCAGCACCCATTCGAGCGAGGAAAATTCCGGTGTGCACGGCTGGCTGGCGCGGGGAATCCGAGATGGCGGCGCCGTGTTACTCGTGCATTCGATCCGGAGCAATCGCGTCGAAATGCTGAGCCGCGCTAAATTCCTGAATGAGCAAGGGTACAGCGTTCTCCTCATCGATCTCCAGGCACATGGCGAAACGCCGGGAGACCGGATCACCTTCGGCTTGCGTGAGTCGGAAGACGTGGAAGCCGCAGTAGCCTATCTGCGTAATACTTTCCCCGGCGAACGGATCGCAGCTATCGGGGTCTCGCTAGGGGCGGCCGCGATCGTGCTCGCGAAAAATCCGTTGCGGCTTGACGCGGTGGTGCTCGAATCGCTCCATCCTACCATCAAGGAAGCTGTCGAAAACCGCTTGAAGCTCCATCTTGGACAGATCGGCCCCGTTTTTTCCCCACTCCTGCTGTCACAACTATCGTTTCGTCTGAACGCATCTCCCGATGAGTTGGACCCCATCAGCCGGATCGGCGATCTCAACGCGCCATTACTACTGATTTCCGGCACCGACGATCAGCATACGACAATGGCGGAAGCCGAACGCCTGTTTGATGCCGCTCGGCAGCCAAAAGAAATCTGGATCGTCCCCGGAGGAGGACACTTCAATATGCACGCCTATGCAGGTAAGGAATATGAGAACCGTATATCCGATTTTCTTCAATGGTACCTGCGCAAGCGGGATTAGGATAATTGTGTGTACCACAGGTCGTGGAGGATTTGCTGAAAGCTGACGGATGATAGGCTCAACAGCGGTGTGAGCAATAGCACCAATACCATCTACGCGAATTGAAGGTAGGTCGGGCTCCGCCCGACATCATTTTTACGATCGTCGGGCGGAGCCCGACCTACAAAAAAGGAGCGACAGCCCGAATAACCCATACGCGACAAACCCGCCAGCAATATATGAAGCGGGCGGGCGGTAATGGCAGGTGAGACTCTCTAGTAAATTATGAGCAGGATCATCTCTGCCGCCGAGCTTATATTTACTTTGGGCTGAGCCATATCCAACGAGTTAGCCTGGTGAAATCCTTGTATTCCTAAAGTGGCGTCAGAAAAGAAACCCCGCCCGCGCCCACCGCTGTGCCATCCCGAAGCCGTTGCGCAAACCGATTCCCTTGCGTTTCACTGTCATCGCCAATAACACGTCCTACCCTGCTCTTATGGAAGCTCGATAGCTGCTTCCCGAATGGAATGACAACCCGCGTATCATTCCCATACAACGTGTCATGCAGCTTCGGCAGTTCGTGCCAAGGCGCGGTAGGTCTTGTGTGGTGCGCGTTGTGATAGCCGAAGTTAAGGGTAAGAAGATTCAACCACCGGTGGCGAGTCGATATCAGGTTGCTGAACGTATGAGATTCCTCATAGCCCCGGTCGCCTCTATGCTTCATCAGGTCGGCATCGCTGCCGAGCGCCGGAACAAGATCATAATTGTGTTGAAGCGCATCCATGAAGCGTAAAATCGTTAGGAATATAGCATAGGCCAGCAAATAGCACGCATAAGCCAGTGGCGAATGCAGGAATACCATCAGAAGCAGGCTGAAACGGACAACGGTTATCCCGATTACCCGGGCCCGTTGGTCTTTTTTTTCATTGAAGAGGAATGGCGCGAGGATGAGCAATCCATGCATAAGGAACTCGATGACCGGCACATACAACCATTCCAGCACCTCCACAGTACGGCGCAGAACCGGATGGCGCGCAAGATAACCCCTGTAGTCGATTAAAATAACATCCGCGTTATCCACATGGTGCCTCATGTGCGTCACACGCACATTGTCATACGTTGCATAGCAACCGCCAGTGAGCCAGTTTAACCCGCGAGCCATTGAGACATTGTGGCACGGCGACTTGAACAGCGCGTTGTGGCCTAAATCATGAATAAGATAAGCCGCTATCGTCATCCCATGCGCAATGGCGAGCGTACCAAGCACCATCGGGATCGGGTGCAGGGAGAGGATGAGCGCAGCCCCCCCAAAATAGGAAAACTGGCAGTAAAGGAAGGCCAAAAGGTTTGGGCGCAAGCTGCCTGAAAGGCGAAAGTAGGTCTTTTCAATTATGTTAAACATGGCTTGGCGCTCCCGGACGACAATATGCGGCTTTCCATTTTTAATATATTTCTTACCTTATAGATCGTAATTATACATGCAAAATTGCATGTAAATAAGAATTATAATTGCGACGGTAGATAATGGCGGATATCGCGAAGCAAAAAAAAATCTGAAGAGAAATGAGCAACCCGAAAAAACAGGCGGACGCCAGGCGCCGCCAATTCATACACCTGCAAAATGATACGGATCAGTATTGGATGGATGTTCTGGGAGACACGCTTTTCCACGACCTGAACTACTACGACCTCTTCACGCGGATGTGGTTAAGGTTTAACGCCGCCAATGACACAAGGTTCCACAAATCGGAACTGTATCAGCTCATGCCAAACGTCAGTCAGCGAACCGCGATAAAATATATTCAGATTGCCATCGATCACGGTTTGCTCATCGAGCACGTGGATCCCGATGACCTGCGCTCCAGGCGCATTACAATGTCCAGTGACCTCAAGCGTAAAATCGAGCTTTTTCTGGATTATTCGATATCGGTGTTCGAGACATTACCGCTGCCGGTTCCCCGGTAGCAGTATCGTGGCAAGTGACGGTTCGTACAGCGGCAGAGATGATTCCGCCCATAATTTAAATACCCGGGTCTCACTGACCATTACCACCCATGTCATATATCGCTGGCGGGTTTGTCGCGTATGGGTTATTCACGCTGTCACTGCTGTAGGGACTGCCATATCGCCCATAAGGGTTATTGATGGAATCTTCGCTGTACTCGCTCCCGTAACGGCCATACGGGTTGCTTGTCGAGTTGGGATCATATGGGTTGGCGCTGAGATTACCCAGATACTTGCCGGTTTGACGGTCCTTCAAATGTGGAGGCTCAGCTTGGGCAGCGGTAACCGAGAGCGTGAAAAAAATGACCGAAATGATAAATTCTGGTCTCACGATAGCTCTCCTTTTTTGTAGGTCGAGCTCCGCCCGACATTATTCTTACGATCATCGGGCGGAGCCCGACCTACCTTGGTGCAATTTGCGTAGACGGTATTGTTGGCCACTGTCGGCACCCACTGTTGAGTCTATCGCCCTTTGGTTTTCGGCAATCCTCTACCGCCTGTGGTGCGCACAATTATTAGTAGGTCGGGCTCCGCCCGACATCATTTTACGATCGTCGGGCGGAGCCCGACCTACCTTGGTGCAATTGCATTGCAGTACTGTTCGCTATTGCCGGCACCCACAATCAATCATCACCGATTATCAGTATTTATCACACAGCCACACACCAAAATTACATCCACCCGAACCGCTTCGCATATGTTGCCAAGCCTGGGCTTAATGTGCCATAACGAACGGAACAATTCCGGTTTATGTTCAACGATAGGCATCATCGCTTATTCTGAACAAAAAGGAAAATATCATGAATACGATTTCTGTCTGGCGCGCTACGGCCCCTCAAGCCGGCTTTCCAACACTTCAGGAAGAGATTACGGCCGATGTGGTTATCGTCGGGGGCGGCATTACCGGCGTTACACTCGCCTTGAATCTGGCCGAGCAAGGCACCTCGGCCGTGCTGCTGGAAGCCCGCACCGTGGGCTTCGGCAGCACAGGTAACTCAACGGGCAACCTGTACGAAACCGTCAGCAAGGGAATACATCACATCATTGACCGATGGGACAGCGATACGGCCCGCGCGGTTGCTACCGCCCGTCGCGCAGCGGTGGAACAGATCGACCAGCGGGTACGTAAATTCGATATCCCCTGTGCTTTCCGCCGCTGTCGCCTCTACCGTTATGCCACCTCCGAGAACGCGCAGGACTCGGTGGAGAAAGAATACCAGGGATCGCTCAAGGTAGGACTATCCGTTCATCTCGAAAAAACGCTGCCCGCTCCTCTTGCGCCGCCCTCAGGGCCCATACTGGCGCTGGATAACCAGGCGCAATTTCACCCGCAGGCTTATGTTCGCGGGCTTGCCCGCCAAGCTGCAAGTCAGGGCTGCCGTATTTACGAAAACTCGACGGTTATCGATGCGGATAAAGACAAGCGCGTCGTTCGTACAGACAAAGGCAAGGTAACAGCCAGGGAAATCGTGTTTGCCACTCACTCACCAAAGGGCGTACACCTGGTACAGGCAGAGATGATTGCGAACCGCGAGTATGGGCTCGCCGCACGCATTGCCAGGAATTCCTTTCCCTCCGGGATCTTCTGGGGCACCGGCATCGAACGATTGTCGATTCGCAACGTGGATGTCGATGATGCCACATTCCTCGTCTGCGTCGGAGAGGAGCACAGGACGGGTCAGGAAAACGCGAAAATCAGCCTGGACCGGCTCGAGTCCTCCGCTCATGCCCATTTTAATGTACGTGAAGTGGCGTTCAGGTGGTCCGCGCAGAATTACAGCACAGCCGATGGCTTGCCGTATATTGGCCGCGATACGACAGGCTGCTTCATCGCTACCGGCTTCGAGGCCGATGGTTTAACCTATGGAACGCTGGCTGCATCGCTGATCGCTGACCAGATTGCCGGGCGCGACAATGTTTTTGCCCCACTCGTCAAGGCGAGCCGTTTCTCCCCGCTGAAGGGAGCCAAGGGCATAGCCGAGGAAACGGCGAGCGTGGTGAAATCCCTCATCAAGGACTACGTGACCAACCGGGAGACGACGCAATTATCGCAGCTCATGCCGGGCAAAGGCGCGATGGTGGAGTTCGAGGACGAATCGCTGGCAGCATACAGGGCCCCTGACGGGACATTGATTGCGGTCTCGCCGGTATGCACGCACATGAAATGCAAAGTGCACTGGAATAGCGTCGAGACAAGCTGGGACTGCCCTTGTCACGGCAGCCGCTTCGCGCCCGACGGGTCAGTGATCGAGGGTCCTGCGATAGAACCGCTGGAACGCAGGTTTCTGACAGGACAGTAATCAAAATAAAGCGTTCCGTCCTGCATTGAAGGTGTAAGCAAGATCGCCGATCAGAAGAACCGGTTCGGCGTCGAGACAGCAAGGTAAGTTGGGGTGAAGCACGAACACCGGCATTTCAAATACGGAACTAAACATCGTGGTTCCAGCGCTACCCCAATTTACAGGCGGCAGGCCCAGCCAAACCAGCTCGCCGCGGCTCTGAAAATCCTCCAGCGCACGCAGGATCATCTGTTCAAGTACTTTTCCGAACGCCTGGTCCGCCGGAAAAACCTGAACATCGTCGGGTATGCTCATATTACCGATAGCGGTATGAACAGCATGCTGGATGCCCGTGCGGCTGAGCGTCTTTCCATTTACGCTGATGAACATCGACAGCTCATAAGCGTCGGTAATCAGTTTTCCCACCATCCACAACGGAAATCCTGTGCGGGATGCCTCCACCGCAACAGTGCCGCTGTCTGCAACGTTGTTCAGCACGATCCTGATTTCGCCGTCTTCCTGCTCCGGTCCCAGAGAGAGCTCATCTATGGGATAAATCAAGCCAGTGTCCCTGAGTATCCGCGCTGAATAATCCCTCAAGGGAACCTCTCCCATGGGAAAGCGTACGCCATTCCGCTGAAATTCGACAACAAGCTTCAGCCGAAGCGGTACATCTCTCTTTTTGATATCCTTGTAAGTGACAGTCGGAAATGAACTTCCTAGAAACGACCGTGGCGACGCGCATCCGGCGAGTACAAAGGAGACAATGACATATAGCAATATCACGTAGCGGCCGAGATTCATGAGAAATGGTCCGTATGGGTACAGGAGAGTGCTGGCTATAGCAATGTCGAGGTTAACCCGTTATCCTTCATGCTGCAACTTTCTCAGCTCGACCTATGGAATCGCGGGCGGTTTTATCTCATATAAATATCTAGATTATGAATCGGACAACGACTCCTTATTGCGCGACGTTCGGATTTGACAGCACACGAATCAGGGAAGTACTTTCCATATTGGGATTCAATGCGGAGCATGGCTTGCTTGCCGAGCGTATGCGCGCTGAAGTGATAACTGGAAAAGCCGATGAGCTGGTCGATTCCTGCCTTGCCCCACTGGCGCGTAGCCGGGGCTTTACGCTGATCGAGCGAAATATCGGTATCGAGTCCTTCAAGAGAACCTGGATCGAACGCTTGCAGTACTACGGCCAGGACTTTGATACCGCCGAGTATTTTGGGGACCGGCTTGCGAGCGCCGCTGCTTATGCACGCGCGAAAATTCCTTTGGGCATTTTTCAGGTACAGCACTGCCTTATCCAAGAGGTACTGATAGATCGTCTATCGGTTAAATTCGCGGAAGCTGCTTCAACCGCCCGGCCTCTCATAGATTGTGTTTTGAAGCTTTCATCCCTTGATTTATATCTCACGGCCGAGGGCTACCATTTGCCGGAAGTTGCCGAACTGCAAAAGTCGCTGGACAACCTCCGCAAGGAAACATCCCGATTACACCAGGAGGCCTCGATCGATCAACTCACGGGCTTGATGAATTATGCCAGTCTCATGGAATCTATTGAGCATCAGGTTAACGCCGCGCACGCGAACCAGCATAAGAGTCAAAAGGGTCTTTCGGGAAATATGTGCCTGATCATGATCGATCTCGATTTATTCAAGAAAATCAATGATACCTACGGGCACGTCGTTGGCGACTTTGTGCTCCGGCACGTCGCAAGCCGAATTCAGGCGGCAGTACGCGATTTCGACATGGTAGGCAGGTTTGGCGGGGAGGAATTCGTCATTATCATGGCAAATACTGATCTGGAATTGGCAACGGTCATTGCCGAGCGCGTGCGTAAAGGAGTGATGGACACACCTTTACATCTAAAGGAGCTGACCATCCCGGTAACTATCAGCCTTGGCGTCGCAATGCTGAGGCCGGACGAACGCAAGGAATCATTGCTTGAGCGCGCGGATGTGGCAATGTATGAGGCAAAGAGCGCCGGGCGTAATCGCGTAATAATTGCGAAAGAGGCTGACGATATCAGAACGCTCCCCGAGTTATAGGAAGCCCCTGGCTGGAGGCTCCATCAACCTTAACCGTTCAACCGGACCGTCTGCAGCGTATCCATTTTGTCGCCGGTAGCACCGGAGGCAGACAACAGCACAGCCAGATCATCCTCTCGCGCCAACCCATGCGCAAACAACCACTCTCGAGCTTGTGCGAGGCAAGCCTGGGGCTCCGCTCCCTTATCGGGCGCATTGACAACGAGCGGCGAAATACCGCGGACCAGTGCGAGACTTCTATACAATCGAACGGAATCAGCGACCATGACAAGCGGCGCCTGGGGGCGGAAGCGGGCAACGGACAGCGCCGTCTCCATGGATTGAACAGGAGCAATGATGGCCCGGGCGCCGAGACGGGCGGCGAGCAGGCACGCCGCAAAACTCAGGGCGTTTCCTGCTTCGTTCGGGCTGGCTGTCTCCGCTGGGTTCATCCGGTCTCGCGCCATGCGTCCGCCATACACCTCCTCGGTTGCGGTAAGCACACGTTGGAGAAACCGCACTGCCGCCACCGGGAACTCGCCGACGGCTGTCTCCGCTGAAAGCATAACAGCATCCGTGCCATCCAGCACAGCATTGGCCACGTCAGTCGCCTCGGCACGCGTTGGATGCTCATGCTCCACCATCGACTCGAGCATTTGCGTAGCGGTAACGACGGGTCGACCTTGAGCATTAGCCGCCGAAATAATGCGTTTCTGCACAATCGGTATTTTGGCAAGATCAGTTTCGACGCCCAGATCGCCGCGCGCCACCATCACCCCATCAGACGCTTCCACGATCGCGTCAAGATCGTCCAGCGCGCGGCGCTTCTCTATCTTGGCCATCAGCAGCGGTTTGCCCCCGGACCCAGGGGGAAAACAAGCCCTTACCCGTGCAAGATCGCCAGCCGATTGCACGAATGAAACGCCAACCCATTCAGCCTCTTGTGATACTGCGAACGCGAGATGCCTTCGATCCTCATCGGTCGGAATCAGCATGTCTGTGGTGGATTCCGGTATATTAATGCCGGACCCGGAGCGGACAGTGCCACCGATGCGCACTTCGCACTCGGCCCGGCTTGGGTTTGCAGTCCAGGAATACCGGTTCCCCGATTCGCAATGCCTGAAGCAACTCACGGCTCCGCACCGGCAACAGACAGCAATTATCTGCACTGACCCCCTTTGCCTCGTCACCCGCCTCCATGAGCGTGACTATCGTTCCTTCCTCCAATTTACAAAAACCATCCGGAAGATCGGCCAGGCGGAATTTGGGACCGGGCAAATCCATGAGCAAGGCCACTGACTGGCCAAGCGCATGCGCCGCCTGCCGGACCTGCCGAATGCGCCGTGCATGGTCGGCATGATCCCCGTGCGATGTATTGATGCGCGCGACATCCATTCCGGCCTCGATCAACCGCTCGATCACGCCGGGCCGGTCCGTCGCCGGACCCAGTGTGCATACAATCTTGGTCCGCTGCCAGTTGGATTGAGTCATATTTGCGACAGGTTCAGTAGAGTACCGATTTTGATATTCTCGGATGGGTGGATAACAACTCCTGTCTGATGATCCAGGATGAATCGATAGTACTCCTGATCTCGTTCAGGTTGATAGTCTTGATGGCGGGACCAAGCTTGCTTCATGTTATCTCGGCACATACGATACCCTTGCGGCCTCTTTTTTCCTCCGGGCAAGCATTGATTTTTGCCCTTCTACGTAATTTTACGTAGCCATCCTACACAATTCGGCGCTTTTCCGATGGGTCGATAAACCGGAGAAAATAAAAATACCAAGGCGAAAATACACGCCCAATCGAGTGTAGCTTTCGAATTCCTTGGTTTGACGTGAACAGCAATGACATTGTTTTAGTCCCCGTAACCGGCAGTGGTAGTGGTAGTGGTAGTGGTAATGAAAATAACTTCGAGAACGATTTTTTTCGAACCGATAATCCTGAGGTACGCATGTCGAACCCCCGGCAAACCGCTGGAAGAAAACTCCCTCAGTGGGCAGATATTCTAATTGCAATGGCGCTGGGCATCGGCACCGGTTACATGATATTTACCCATTATTCTACCGATAACGCTGCACAAATTGCTGGGTGGCAAATATTGCCCATCCCGCCAAAAATATAAAATTAGCTTAAAGAGGGTCTAAGCCCAAGCCTGCGGAATTATCATTTTCTCGACACGCGTACCGGGCGGCGCGCCTGGCAATGCGAGCTATCGACGTTGGACAGCGCTTTCTTGCTGGCCGGAATGTTGACGACCGGACGTTATTTTGACGCAGATACGAGCTGGACAATCAGCGGGCTGAGCGCGAAGCTGGCCTTGATGCCCGGCAGCGTGCCCGAGATCACGCTCTGCTCAAGCCGAACAGGGCCTCGGCGAAGAGCACGACGACGAGCGCCACGAGATCGCAGTCAAATTCAAATCCTGTGTGCGGCAGCAGACAGACACCTGCGCCC
>CAJDVB010000090.1_pt1 | contig 10593 bp, 8 predicted proteins | sample 7391231 | NCBI WGS metagenome assembly CAJDVB01 (sample SAMEA7055679, study PRJEB34461) | soil metagenome | biome: terrestrial ecosystem; feature: Peninsula; material: soil | place: Antarctica | collected 2016
CGGTCTCCCGGACGACCGCGCTACTACGGAAGCCCTGGACGGGCTCCATCCCCCGCTTCCTATCATCGTTATTCCCAAAGTCTATTGGCAGTGGACGGGCGAGCGGGTGTGCGTGCAGGACTACATCGAAGGCATACCCGGCCGCGATCTCGCCGCTGTCGATCGTGCGGGCCTTGACCGAAAGGTTCTTGCCCGGCGTGGTGTCGCCGCAGTGGTAAAGATGATTGTCCTGGATGGGTTGTTCCATGCCGACCCGCATCCCGGCAACGTGTTTTATTTACCTGGCAATCGCATCGCTCTGATCGACTTCGGCATGACCGGGAGGCTAACGGAGGATCGAAGGGGCCAATTGATCCAGCTTTTGCTGGGTCTGGTGCAACATGAGCCCGCGCAAGTCGCCGATGTGCTGCTCGACTGGGCAGTGGACGGGGAGGTTAATGAAGAAGCGCTGACAGCCGAAATTCAGGCGTTCGTGGATCAGTACCTCGGCGTGCCTTTGAAACAGCTTAAGCTTGGCTTCATGCTGTCCGATCTGGTGGGCATCCTGCGGGGGCATCAGCTTTATCTGCCGCCGGATCTGGCACTCTTCTTCAAGGCCTTCATTACGCTCGAAGGCATGGGGCGAGAGCTCGATCCGGATCTGGATATGGCCGGCGAAGCGCTGCCAGTTCTTCGTGACGCGATAAGTGCCCACTATGCGCCCTCAGCAGTGGCGAAACGCGGCATGCGGACGGCCACGCAGATAGCGAGCCTGATAGCGGATATGCCTCGGGATCTTTCCCGGTTGCTGCGCACCGCGCGCCGCGGCAAACTGGATATCCAGGTTGACGTTTTGCCTCTCAAGCATCTGGGCGCCCAGCTGGACAGCGCCGCCAGCCGGCTCACGGTCGGCATCGTCGTGGCGGCGGTTATTGTGGGCTCGTCCATCGTCATGACTGTTTCGGGGGGTCCCACCTTGTTGGGATTACCCTTCTTCGGACTGCTCGGCTACCTGTTCGCGACGGTCGGCGGAATCTGGTTGATGTTTTCTGTTTCGCGCAGCAACAAAGCGGATCGGGAGAGAAGGCCCTGAAGTTTTTCGAATTCTTCCATTCGAGGAGTTGGCTTGCAATACAGCTCAGCCTGATCCCTGCATGCATGGATATGTTTCGAGGCTTGCTTGATACCCGCAACGGATGCGGGTAAGGTGAGGTTCTTGCATCGCCTATTGGATGGGGGTCTTACAAATGGCAATCACGCTTAACCATACCATTGTGCCTTCGCATGACAAGACCGAGTCGGCGAGGTTCTATTCGAGAATATTCGGTTTCGACTATTCTGGCGAGTTCTCGCACTTCGTTGTTGTGAAAGTGAACGACACGTTATCGCTGGATTTCGCCAACAGGGAGAAATTCGAACCTCATCATTATGCATTCAAGGTTAGCGAGCAGGAATTCGATGAGATATTCGGACGCATCAAAGCCGAAAATATCAAGTATGGCAGTGGTCCATTTGAGCCGGAAAACATGAGTATCAATCACAATGATGGCGGGCGCGGCGTTTATTTCCGCGATCCCAGTGGTCACCTTCTGGAGATGCTGACCATTGATTACGCCATGTGATCAGAAGGATTGAAGGAGCTTCCATACGGCGCAAAGCGCTTCGCTTATTGTCGCCCTACACTTTATTACCCGTCGCTTGCACGGTGCAAATCCTCAAGTTCATCCTATAGAGGCGATGAGCCCCGGTAGTATTTATTGTTAATGGCCCGCCATCGACACCCCTTCGTCGGCTATCTCATGCCGTAGTTCATGCACAATATCCTGCAACGCGCTTCGAAAATCTGGATCCTGTAAATGGCGGATTTTTAATGTGACGATGAGCTGATTGCCGTTCCTTGTCCTGCTCCAGTTTTCCATTTGCAAGTTTTTCTGTATGGCTTCAGCTCGCCTGTCATCGGTAAGATAGAAGAAATCGCAGCAACATTTCCTCCCCGAGCCCGAAGCTGGCGGAGTTCGGCAGGATGCGCATGCGGCGAACAGCGCAGCGGAGGGTGCGGCGAGCGGTTCGAATCCGAGTTCCGTCGTGTTTGCGGCCGAGTGCGCATTTGCCGGTTTGACGCCAGCAATTAACGCCGCATAGTTTTTGTTCGTGCTGTGATTACCGTTTTTCTCAGGAACTTGACCGAGCGTGGCGGCGCAAACCCTGACTTGCAAAAGAAGCGTTTGCAACCCGAAGCCTCTCCACTCTTTTTTCACGTAGCACATTCCCAGCTCTTTCCCGGTTGGGTTTGCAAGATCGAATACGCCTGCGCCAGCCATGAAATTGCCGACAGCGTTCTCTATAACGAAAAATAGCCCGTTCTCAACGGCCGTTTTGAATTCGTCGTAGGGCCGCGACAGGAGGTTAGCCGATTCTTCCAGTGGCAGATTTTTAATCGCTTCGTGATACTCCGTCAATATGTGACCAACATCACCAACGCCCGCCGCGCGGACAACTGCATGGATTATCGTCAATGTATTGCGTCCTTGTCGCGCTGCTTGCCCTCACATGATTACTGTTGCTATTTCGCCGTTGCACCCCCGCGTGCGAATTCAGATGCTTAGGACATCCAGATAACCTCCTCGTTCCTCCATGAACTGCGCTATATAGGGGCGCCGAGGCAAGAATCAATCCGATGAAATTTTTTCCATTGGCAAATGCCTAGATATTGGTATTTATAAGTAATTGCATTTTTCTATATACTCCATTGACATTAAACTAGAATTGAAATATAAGTAATTGCGTTATTCAACTATACTGCTGAGAGGGATATGCTTCAATGGGGATGAAATAAGGCATGGTTACCATAGAGCAATACCGGTGGATTTGCACGAAGTGGACCGACGACCCCGAGGAATTCTCATGGCTGGTCCAGCATGGCGACATCGTGGGGTTCTCGCAACGCGCTATCGCGGATGAATTCGAATTTGCGCCGTCAACGGTTTCGCGCTGGGCCGCGGGCGAAGCGCTTCCCCATAAGCGCATCCAGAAACTGGTCATTGGTGGATTGGAAAAAAAGGCCCGGCGGCTCGAAAACGCAGCCGCCAATGCGACGCTCTTTCCAGGGAAAACCCATAGTCATGAGCCATCGCAGGGGTAAATCTCCCATAGCGCATAACTTTTTCGCCGGTCTGCATGCATGAGCGCATATGAAGTCAATTTCGATGGCCTGGTGGGCTTAACGCATAATTACAGCGGATTGGCTACGGGTAACATTGCCGCGGCAGAGAACGCGCTGACAGAATCCAACCCCAAACAGGCGGCGCTCCAAGGGCTGGAGAAAATGAAGCGCCTCGCGGATCTGGGAATACGGCAAGGCGTATTGCCTCCGCAAGATCGCCCGGCGGTCGGCGTACTTAGGAAACTGGGTTTTTCCGGTAATGACGCTTCGGTTATCCGCCAGGCCGCAGCGGTGGCGCCGGGGTTGCTTCGGGCGTGCTGCTCAGCATCGAGCATGTGGGTGGCGAATGCTGCCACGGTTTCCCCGAGCGCGGATACGGAAGACGCCAAGGTCCACATCACCCCGGCTAATTTACCCTCTCAATTCCACCGGAGCATCGAGGCGGCAGCCACATCGGTAATCCTGAAACGGGTCTTTGGCGATGAGCGGTTTTTCGAACATCATGACCCGCTCCCGCTGAACCTGTATTGCGCAGATGAAGGCGCCGCCAACCATATGCGGTTGTGTTCGAATCACGGTGAGCCCGGGCTGGAGATTTTCGTATTCGGCCGATCCGCAAGGCGTGATGCGCCGCAACCGCTGAAGTTCCCCGCGCGCCAATCATTGGACGCGTGCGAGGCGATATGCAGGCTTCACAAGATCAAGCCCCGAAGGCAACTGTTTGTCCAGCAAAACCCGGCGGCCATCGATGCCGGCGCGTTTCACAATGACGTGGTCGCGGTGACAAATTGCAATGTTCTGCTCTATCACGAAGTGGCATTCCTTGATTGGCGGAAAACCGAAGAAGCCATGGTTGAAGCCTCCAATTGCCCGGTACACTTCATAAAAGCTCGCGAATCGGATTTCCCGCTTGCCGAGGTAGTCAGCACTTACTTATTCAACAGTCAGTTGATCAGTCTTCCCAGCGGTGGAATGATGATTCTGGCTCCTTCCGAATGCCAGAATTCCGAGTCGGCGCGGACTTTTCTCGAACGTACTGCCGGTGATGCGTCTAATCCCATTTCGCATGTCGAATATGTGAATTTGCGTCAGAGCATGAGAAACGGCGGCGGACCGGCTTGCCTTCGACTACGTGTTGTCCTCACCGAACCGCAATTCGACGCTGTCGCCAGGGATAGCCGCACCATCCTCGACCAGAGCCTTTACGACGAGCTGAAGGCGTGGATCGAGAAGCATTATCGCGAGCGCATCTCCCCGAATGATCTGGAAGATCCCGCGCTGTTGCGCGAGAGCCGCACTGCGCTTGATGAACTTACACATATTTTATCGCTGGGGCCGATATACGATTTTCAGAAGGTGTAGCGTTGCGGCGATCGAGCTGTTCTTTGCGACAGGTCTGTCGCAGTTTCAGTTTTATTGTCGGGTTATGATGTGACTGATCCGATATCCACCGGGTTTCGCGAAGCAGCAGAAATAGGTGAAATAGCAGATAGGTGCAGGCGTCAAACCGTAACCATCGTTTTTGTCTTGATTGGGTTGCGCTTTGCTTCACCCATCCCGCGAATATTGAATATTGAGTGGGCTGACCCGCTTCGGAACATCCATTATTTCTGAGCCAGCGCTGCTGGATCAGAAATCGTCTGATGCGCTTGAAAAGCGAAATCAACCTCATAATGATTCTTCTGAGCTATTGTGATTGAAGGTTGCAGACAGTAAACTTCTGGCGAAACCCGTCCAAATACGTCGAATTAAATCCGTTGCTCCTGCGTTTGCCAGAGAAGAACGGCTTATTCGAGTGAGAGGCCGCTTATGAAAAATAAACTCTGGTTCGCCAGTCTGTTCATCATCATGACGCTCATGGGTTGCACTCACGTGCCGGAAAGAGGCAAGACCAGGGCCGCATCATACTCGCGGATGGATACGAGCGCGTCCAGGCAAATCGACCTGAGCGATTCGAAATCGCTGAAAGCGATTCTCTACTCCCAGTATGAGGAATGGAAGGGCACGCCGCACCAGATCGGCGGCTTGAGCAGGGACAGCATAGACTGCTCCGGGTTCGTCCATTTAACATTCAAATCGAAGCTGGGCATTGTACTGCCAAGATCGACCGACTCGCTGGTAGAGTTGGGAGTACATATCGATAAAGACGAGTTGCGTACAGGCGATCTGGTCTTTTTCAAAACAGGCATATCGCTCAGGCACGTGGGAGTCTATTTGGAACATGGCAGATTCATGCATGCATCGACCAAACAGGGCGTCGCCATTTCAAATTTGAACAGCGCCTATTGGAAATCCGCATATTGGAAAGCGAAGCGGCTGGAAATGTGACAACCGCCCGGAAGACTAGTGAATAGTGAATAAGCGCCAGCAATATCAGTACGTCGATTACCAAAAAACTTCGAGGTTTTGTAGGTCAGGCTATGCCTGACATTTTTTTGACTGCCTGTTTTTTAAGTAGGATAGGTGGAGCAAAGCAACCCATCAGCATACATATACCAAAACCAACAAAACGAATGATGGGTTGCGCTTTGCTCCACCTATCCTACAGAAGTGATGTTACGTGAGCGGGATCGCGACAACATATCTTTGAGTCATTCTCGGTTTTATTGTCAAGCATAATCCGATCACCCTGTTTTCCTTACGACTACAGGACCTGGCGATAATACCGACGCATGGGAATCGACAGCCAGGTAGTTCCACCGGCAGAGGCGTGGTATGCTTCGCCGCTATGCTGCCATCCATCGAACAACGCCTGTCCCTTGAACTCGTCGCCAAGCCACCGCAGATTGTCGCTGCTATCGCCCTTCTGGACGAAGGCGCGACGGTTCCATTTATTTCACGATATCGAAAGGAAGCCACAGGCGGGCTGACCGATACCCAGTTGCGGTTGGAAGACAGGCGTGCTGCTATCGTCGCGTCCATTGAAGAGCAGGGCAAGATGACGCCGGCCTTGCAGGCTTTAATCATGCAGGCGGAAGACAAGACGCGCCTGGAAGATCTTTACCTGCCTTTCCGGAAGAAGCGCCGCACCAAGGCTCAAATCGCGCTGGAAGCCGGGCTTGAGCCGCTGGCGGATGCATTGTTGACCAACCCGATGCTGCAACCCGAAGAAGAGGCGGGAAAATACTTGAAGCCCGCTTTCGCCACTGAGCAGGGAGACAATCCCGGTGTGGAAGATACCAAGGCAGCACTTGAGGGCGCACGGCAAATCCTCATGGAGCGCTTTGCCGAAGATGCGGTGTTGCTCCAGTGGCTGCGGGAATATCTGCTGGTACATGGCATGGTCGAGTCCCGAATCGTCAAGGGAAAGGAGGAGGCGGGCGCCAAGTACGCCGATTATTTCGATTATTCCGAAGCGATCAACACTATCCCTTCGCATCGCGCTCTGGCTATGTTCCGGGGCCGCCGCGAAGAAATCCTGCACGTTGCGTTGCGGCTGGATTCTGAAGCAGAAAGGCCGAAATGGGATGCGCCGCATAATCCCTGTGAAGCTCGCATTGCCATGCAGTTTGGTATCAGGAACCAGAATCGTGCGGCTGACGCATGGCTGAGTGACACGGTACGCTGGACCTGGCGGGTGAAAAGCTTCCTTCATCTTGAAACTGAACTGATGGGCGCGCTGCGTAAGCGTGCTGAAGCCGAGGCGATCGATGTCTTTGCGCGTAATCTGAAAGCGCTGCTACTGGCTGCACCTGCCGGGCCGCGCGTCACGATGGGCCTCGACCCCGGCGTACGTACCGGGGTAAAGGTCGCGGTAGTGGATGCGACCGGCAAGGTCATGGATACCGGCGTTATTTATCCGCACCAGCCCAGAAACGATTGGGAGGGATCGCTTCATGTTCTGGAAAAGCTGGTTGAAAAATATCAGGTATCGCTGATTTCCATTGGTAACGGCACGGCATCGCGTGAAACCGACAAGCTGGCAAGAGACCTGATCAAGCTGCGCCCGGAACTCAAACTGACCTCCATCGTCGTATCGGAAGCAGGCGCGTCAGTCTATTCTGCTTCGGAATTCGCCTCGCGCGAATTGCCCGGCATGGATGTATCGCTGCGCGGTGCGGTTTCCATTGCACGCCGTCTGCAGGATCCGTTGGCCGAATTGGTAAAGGTCGATCCCAAATCCATCGGCGTAGGCCAATACCAGCACGACGTCGCACAAACCCAACTGGCGCGTTCGCTCGACGCAGTGGTCGAAGACTGCGTCAACGCGGTTGGAGTGGACGTCAACACCGCCTCATCGCTTCTTCTGGAACGGGTCTCCGGGCTTAACAGTACCGTGGCGCAAAGCATTGTTGCGTATCGCGACATGAAGGGCGTGTTCACCTCGCGCGGGGCTTTGCGCAACGTGCCGCGCTTGGGTGATAAAACCTTTGAACAGGCGGCAGGTTTTCTCCGCATCATGAACGGCGATAATCCGCTGGATGCCTCCGCCGTGCATCCCGAGGCATATCCACTGGTGGAAAAGATCATCGCCGACCTCAAGCAGGATATCAAGTCGCTCATCGGTAATGGCGAACTGCTCAAATCATTGAATCCAGCCAGGTATACGGATGAGAAATACGGCATACCCACCATCAGCGATATTCTGGGTGAGCTCGAAAAGCCGGGCCGCGACCCCCGTCCGGAGTTTACTACCGCGACATTCAAGGAGGGTGTGAACGAAATGAAGGACCTGCGCCCGGACATGATCCTGGAGGGCGTGGTGACTAATGTCGCTGCGTTCGGGGCGTTCGTCGACGTTGGCGTGCATCAGGATGGGCTGGTGCATATTTCCGCACTTGCCGACAAATTCGTGAAGGACCCGCATACCGTGGTCAAGGTAGGGCAGGTCGTCAAGGTCAAGGTGGTGGAGATCGATGAAAAGCGCAAGCGGATTGCGCTGACGATGCGCCTGACAGATAACGCGGCACAACCTGCCAGGCGCGACGGCGTGCGGGAACAAAGAGCCAAGCCGAAAGACGATTCAGCTCGGGCTCAGCAGAAAAATGCGCAGAAACACGAGCAGAAGCGGGAACCCGTGGCAAATACAGCGATGGCTGCAGCGTTTGCGAAGCTGAAGAGATAAGGGATTGATACCCATCCAATCTATTGTACGATATGGCTTGCGGTAATGCCGTATCTGGCAAGTAGATCGTATTGAACTGCATCGGGCCCACATCGCCCATATTGTTTGAGTTGCGCACCCACTGCCCCGCTCTGCCGCTTTCCTTTTCTGCTACAGCCAGAACGATATTTGCCGCGTGCTTCCAACGAATAAATCGCGCTTTGGATAACTTGGAGGTGGTAGCGAAATGCCAACGCCGCGATGATGGTTGGTGGTAGTGCGGCCAATAGCAGCCCCAGCGGATGTACCGTTTCATCTTGGCTATTCGCTCCAGCCTCCCCAGAACAAGGACGGGGGTGACCGGTCGAGCCAAGCAACAGGGTAGTGTGAGAGACCTGGATACAACCGACTCCATATAGCCGCCACCACGGCCAGACTGAGGACACCAACGAAAACCGGCTGCCAAAGTGCCGATAGGCTGGAATGGGTGTAAATCATGATGATAGGGTTGGCACCCGCTGGAGGATGTACTGTCCTGGTGAGGAGCATATACCATAAGGCCAGCACCTGAGCGAGTACGTAGACCCATAGCGAATCGCCAAAAAACTGATAGCAAGCGATACCAATGAGAGCACCCCCCAAATGCCCGCCGAACAGAGCCCGCGGCTGTGCAGCGGATGCACGGGTGAGGCCAAACAAAAATACGGCAGAGCCGCCTAACGACGCAAAAAAGAACGGTGAGTCTGGCGGCGAAGTAAATAACAGGGCCACTGCGATACCAACGGCAACACCGAGTGCGCACCACAACAGGCGAGCTATGGGAGAACAATGCACGTTTATGGCCCCCTATCTAAAAATCGCCATCGTAAAAATGATTTATAGCACTGACCCTATCCCTGAATCAGAGTCAGCAAAAGTGGCTCAGAGACAATGGCAGCTACTACTCTAGCGAGCCCAGAGAAACTGTTGCCTTGGCTCAGGATTCATCCGCAACCAATTATTGACCGCATCATGGCCGGTTTGGTTTAATAGAGGCAAATCCAACATTACATTTGATTAAAACGCTCAGATGTAACTTACGGTGGCTCAGATGTAACTTACGGTGGTTTTTCGATATAACCGATACAACTCTAAATCTACATACGTTCGGTATCGCACAGTATTTTCTTCTGGCGAAATTATACTGTAGGGAAAACCAATCAGAAATCCGGCAGCCTGTCGGACTTAAAGGAAATGGGCTGCAAGCGCGTCTGGCCAGTTCATGTTTCGCTGCTAATCCGGCAGCCTGTCGGACTTAAAGGAAATGGGCTGCAAGCGCGTCTGGCCAGTTCATGTTTCGCTGCTTTTTCGATCAATAAAATAATTATTGGCAACAAAATTTCCGTAATCTTACCCAGTCACTTTTTCGCTGCGATTCTTTAAGTCTCACAGGTTGCTAGAGCAGGGCGTGAGCGCAAATCAACAATAAAGCATCGGAATTTTTACAACCGAGCCTACTTCGAGCGACCTTTCGACAACCTTGTCACGCCAACTCGATGGAGAATTCGCGGGCGAGTGGACTTAAAACAGTCACGTTGGCAAAGTCGGTTACAAAAATCGAGGCTTTACCATGCCAGACAAAACGCTCAGATATCTTATTGTTTCAGTAATTGTATTACTTCTCATTTTTCAAATAGGTACTTTAATTTCAGATCTATTTGGTACGTTATGGGGCGCTTTGTCCGCTATTGCTGTAGTGGCGGTTCTATTTTTCTCGACGCATCTCACCAGAACCCGCCAAGAGAACAGCTTCTGGTTCTTTCTCCTAATATCTCTTTTCACTGTCGTTTCGATTATCTTGATGAGTTGGAATGTAATGACGGAGGAGGTAAGCTGGTTTGAGCGTGTGGTAAGGCTCACACCATTTATTATCGGGTTCGGCGCACCTATTGTTTTGCTATTGGTCGTCTACCATGAACTACGCAAGAGAACCCTTAAGGACAATCCGTAAGCCCGCGTTAATTTCCTTCTTTCGTGGGCTCCGCAGTCTGCCCGGTACACGCCGGACGAGGCGCTAGCGCACTACCGGTTCTGAGTGCTGGATTGTGCTAAATATTTACAGCAGTTTACGGCCTCAATCTATCTGCAGCGGGCTGTCGATCACCTTAGAAAGCAAGGGCACCATCCGGCGCGCTCGGAGATCTTGCTCATCTGCCGCTGCCGGGGTGGAGGAGTACATCAACCTGATAGGGATCACCAATGGGATACGTCGCCGACTTCGGGCCAGACCAGCTTCGGCCGCTCCGGACTCGTATACATGGCTGCACCCCAGCAGCTTAAAGTGCTTTAAAGCGCAAATCGTTTCTTCACCTCGATAAGAGGTCATAATTCAAATGTCACTTCTCTAGCAGTTTGCGGATAGATTTCA
>CAJDVB010000019.1_pt1 | contig 10473 bp, 10 predicted proteins | sample 7391231 | NCBI WGS metagenome assembly CAJDVB01 (sample SAMEA7055679, study PRJEB34461) | soil metagenome | biome: terrestrial ecosystem; feature: Peninsula; material: soil | place: Antarctica | collected 2016
CAAAAAAGACTCGCAGGGTAATGCGCAATTCGTGGGCGAGGATCAGATCGACCATACGCCGGGAAATGGATCTGTGCGCTTGAAACTGGGCGAAGCGTTCGATGTGACTGCCGATAAAAAGCAGACGGATTTCAAAAGATCAGGCGGGGAAGGGCGCCATGATGGCGTAGTCGAGGTTGCTTTTCAAATAGTATTGAAGAGTGCAAAAAAGGAATCGGTTACAGTAGTGGTACGAGAACCCGTACCAGGAGACTGGACGATGGTTTCGGAATCGCAACCGCATATCAGGAGAGCATCCGGCATCGCGGAATGGAAAATATCAATTCCCGCGAACGGCAAGGTCATGCTGACTTATCGCGTACGCATCGACCGTCAACCATAAACCTGAATCCGGCAGTTGACTGCTCGTTTTTCAGCTCATTTGTCAACCAGCCCTATAAACCGAAAAGGGCTTTTTGTACCCTGTGAGCTTCACCTCTTGGTGAGTCCCCGTTCAACTGTCGGATTCAGGATAAAGCGTAGCAGTTGAAATTTGATACGACAGATAGTGCCTGATGAAACCTGGCTGTAACCCAACTTAATGGCAATTTGTTCAGCATCCTTCCAGACCGAAGCACCGAAGCTTTCAGGTCAAAAAAACGGAGTCCGAAGACTCCGTTAAATCACTCACTCGGCAGAGGTTACGCTGATCTTCTTTGGCTGGACAGCTTCACGTTTGGGGATTACGATTTCCAGTACCCCGTGATTTGATTTTGCCGATATCGCGTCCGGATTTGCGGTATCGGGCAAGCTAAAGCGTCGGTAAAATGAGCCATAAGTCCGCTCAACCCGCTTGTATCCTTCTTTTTCAGTTTTGGCTTCGGTTTTCTTTTCGCCCTTGATAGTCAGCACACCTTCTTCCATGCTGATATCGATTTCTTCCGGCTTAACTCCTGGAAGGTCCGCCTGGAGAATGAATTTATCAGGATCCTCCTTGATATCGACTGCTGGGGCCCATTCGGCGGTAGCAGTCGATCCCTCGCCTTCCCCGCCTTCGCGCGCGCGGTCCAGTTCTCTATGTAATTGATGCAACAGGCTCCAGGGTTCATAACGGGTTATAGCCATAATGCCTCCATATTGTTGATGTTGTACCCAATGCTGAAAGATTGAATCAGCACTTAACAATCAATATAGGTGCATTTACCGCTTTTTCAACCAGTTCGGATAAATTTTGGCACTTGCTCTACGGCTCTGCGGGAGCAACGCCATGTTCTATTTGAGGATTGAAAACACGCTTGCGGATACGCTTACCATGGCTTTACCGAGATTGCCTGCGGACGTGGAGGAGAAGGAAAAGGAATCTGGCGCGTTATGCCAGCGGCAACTCACCGTTGTGGATTCCGATGCCTGCAATCTGTTCGACTGCTTTAACAAAGCTGGCATTCTCACGCAGTTTTGCGATCGAATCGGGGTGGGGCCTTCCACGCATGCGCGCAAGGCGAATAATACCGGTGGCCGTAATGTCATATTGTAATTCCGCCAGTAGTATATCCGCTGCCTCCGGATCATTGCACACCAGGACCATATCGCAACCCGCCGCTAGTGCTGATTGTGCGCGTTGCACCACATCTCCGATAACTGTTGCGCCTTCCATGCTCAAATCATCGCTAAAAATGCATCCTTCAAAGCCAAGTTCTCCGCGGAGAATGTTTTTCAGCCAGACCTCGGAAAAGCCTGCCGGGCGAATGTCCACCTTCGAGTAAACCACGTGCGATGGCATGATGCCCGCAAGGCCAAAATCGATCATTTTGCGAAATGGGACCATGTCATTTGCTTCGATTTCTGCGTAAGAACGTTCGTCGACCGGCATTTCGATATGGGAATCCGCCTGAATATAGCCATGCCCCGGGAAATGCTTTCCCACTGCCGTCATGCCGCCGGATTTCAGGCCGGACATAAGGCTATGCGCCAAATCGACGATCGCCTGCGGTTTACGATGAAAGGAACGGTCACCGATGACGCAGCTTTGCCCATAATCCATGTCCAGTACCGGGGTAAAGCTGAAATCCACGCCCGCCGCGCGCAGTTCTGCCGCCAATACGTAACCCGCGTGCTGCGCCAGATGCCGGGCCTGGCCAGGGTGTACGTCCCAGATTCCACCCAGTTCCCGCATAGGGGGTAGCCTCGTGAAATCCTTCCTGAAACGTTGTACCCTGCCGCCCTCATGATCGACTGCAATCAATAATGGTGGAGTTCGAAGTGCATGAATCTCGGCGGTTAGCTCCTTAAGCTGCATGAACGATGAGAAGTTGCGCGTAAATAAAATGACGCCGCCGACCAGCGGGTGCCGGAGTTTTATCCTGTCGTCGGCAGTAAGTTGCGTGCCTTCGATGTCGAGCATGGCAGGGCCGAGCGACATAACGTGTCTCTATGAATTCAAAATTTCGCGAAGATAAGGTGCAAGAAATGTTCGAGTTGCCACATCTTATATTTTGACAAATTCTTGAGTCACACAAGAAATTTATATTATAAAGTGGCCGCTATTTTTCCAGAATAACAAAAGCACAGGCGAGATTTAACTCGTCGCTAATGGAAAGGTGATGACTGATAATGCCTTTGTTCGTAAAGAGCGTACTCAATGCCGGGTGAAAGGTAAAGTAGGGTTTACCCAGATCGTCATGGGTTATCCCGATATGGGTCAAGCTTACCGGGTAGCGCATACCCGTGCCGATCGCTTTGGAAAGAGCTTCCTTGGCGGCAAAACGCTTGGCCAGAAACATGGCAGGTTGGCTGCTCCTGATATAGTCAGGCCATTCGTCATTCGTCAGCAACCGTTTGGCAAAACGCTCGCCATATTTTTCGAGTAATCGCGCAATACGTGATGGCTCGACCAGATCGGTCCCGATTCCATAAATCACTTGCGCGCTTCGATCATCAGCTTTTTCATCTCCCGTACAGCCTGTTCAAAACCGACAAATAGAGCGCGGGCCACGATTGAATGGCCAATATTGAGCTCGGATATATCGGCCATCGCCGCGATGGGCTGTACGTTATGATAGTGCAATCCATGGCCGGCATTGACCTTTAGCCCTTGGCGCAGGCCTTCCGCTACCGAGATGCGAACCCGCTCCAGCTCATGTTGTTGCTCGCCTGCGGTTTGCGCGTCGGCATAATGACCGGTATGAATTTCGATAGCCGGTGCACCGGAGTCTGCTGCTGCTTCGATCTGCGCACGATCCGCATCGATAAATAGCGATACGCGGATGCCGGCCTCCGCCAATTTGCGGCAGGCGCGTTGCACTTGATCGAAGTGCTGCAGTACATCGAGCCCGCCCTCGGTTGTCAGTTCCTCCCGCCTTTCAGGCACCAGACAAACATCATGGGGTCTGATGCGTAGCGCAAAATCGATCATTTCATCGGTTACCGCGCTTTCGAGATTCATGCGGGTTTTCAGCGAGCCGCGCAAGAGTTCCACATCCCTGTCCTGGATGTGGCGGCGGTCTTCGCGCAGATGCAGCGTAATCGCATCCGCTCCGGCAGATTCTGCGATTAACGCCGCCTCTACAGGGTCGGGGTAGGACGTGCGTCGCGCCTGCCGGAGCGTGGCGACGTGATCAATATTGACGCCGAGTTTTATCATAATTCTTGCGTGTCTCGATAATTGCGTCTGCGCGCGGTTGCCGAAATGATAGCGCATGCAGCAGCTGGGCGTTTTGCCACTGTATCACGCCAATCACTCGATCAGCGCGTAGGAAAAACCTTTGCTTGCGCAGGCACAGCGCTGACTGGCTTCTGGCAAAACCAGAGCTGACCAAGGTTGCCGATGAACCTGTACAGGCCCAGCGTTTTACAATAGCCTAGGCGATGATGCTCAAATAAAAACTCACTATACTATAGTAGACTGTATTGGAAGGACAACATGCTTCGTGCGCTATTCCGATTACGGTGGTAAAAGGAGTATGAGATCCAGCTTGGTCGCACGGTATCGCTAAAAAAATGACCCGTTCGGAAACTGCAGGGAAGAGAGCGAGCAAAAAAAATGTCGGATCCACGAGTTTTCTTCGCGGCTGAGCGCACACTTTTAGCATGGGTGCGCACAGGGCTTACTATAACAGCGCTCGGTTTTGTGGTGGCCAGGTTCGGGCTGTTTTTGAACCTCATAGCAGCCTCAACTGGAATTTCGGCAGCGGCGTCTCATTGGTCTTCGGAAGCGCTTGGCATTATTCTTGTGCTGGCCGGTTCCGCAGTTATCCTGGGAGCTTTTCATAATCACAGGCTTTACGTGCGTTCTCTCCCACCGGAGGACTTGCCCAAACTGGCCATACCATGGCTTACATCATTTCTATCTGTATCTATCGCCGTGGTGGGGGTTCTGCTGGCGGTGTATCTTTTATTTCAATAGATTTCAATAGATTTGGTTAAAACCACCGTCTTTAGACGGTGACTTTGATTTTAAATGCGTTGACTCACGCGCGTTTACCTTGATGCGGTTAGACGACTTTAGTCGTCTGCATCAAAGCTGCGCTAACTTACCTACTATCAGTAGATGGTAGTTTAGTCGCATGACGCTCATCCATGACCAACATAATTGGACATTGATTAAATAATCTGAAGCGGGTGCTACGGTTTCGAGACTGATTTCATGACATTAACTTGAAAGGAATATCAGTCATCTCAAGCGTGCAAAATTGAGCGCAATGGACCTGCTTGAGGGTTATGTCGGCCTATTCCTGTATCATGCTGTTATCTTACCTAATCTTACCTATAACGACTTTACGCGAAGTTTACATCAGTTGATGTATCTCATTGAAGAGCATTAGAGGAAATTGACTATGTTCCCAATCAAAAGGATAGTGGTGGCTACCGATATGTCCCCATTCGCGGCCAGGGCGGAAGCACGTGCAGCCATGTTGGCGCATGAGCTTGGAAGCGAATCGCTGGATCTCCTGCATGTCATCGATAATCTGGCATTGGAATCCTGGCGTAACCTTACCCATCCACTCCTGGACACGGAACCGCAGCTTATGGAATCAGCTCGCAAACAAATGGCCGAGGCTGAGCACAGGTTGTCCGTAAGTTATGGTATTCCAGTCACAACAATAACACTGAATGTCGGCCGTACCCATGACGAAATTGCCCACTATGCAAATATTTTGAACGCAGGGTTGGTGGTTCTCGGCGCGCACGGTGGCGGCTTTATACGAGAACTGTTCATTGGTTCCACCGTTGATAAGGTATTGCAAGTAATGACGCGCCCGCTGCTGATTGTCAAGCAGGAACCGGTGGTTTCCTACCAGCAGGTGCTGATAGCAGTGGATTTCTCGCAATCTACGAGGCAAACAATAGCCTATGTTACCGATATCGCTCCACATGCAAATATCACCTTGTTACATGTATTTGAGGTGCCACTCGAATCGGCGCTTCATTTTGCTGGCGTGAGCAATCAGCAGATTCAGCTTTACCGTGCCGAACTCCGGGTGCAAAAGAACACCGAGATGCAGCGGCTTGTATCCGAGTTCGAAATTGCCGGCAAGCCTTTATCATATGCTGTTGAATCAGGCTCGACATTGCCTGTAATTCTTGAAAAAGCGGAAGTGCTCAGGCCTGATCTGGTGGTCGTTGGGAAGCATGGACTATCGGAGAAAGAGAGAGTGCTGCCAGGCGGGGTAACAAAACAAGTGCTTCAGGGAATGAATTGCGACGTATTGGTAGTGGACGGCGTAAGTTAGTATTAGGATGTGGCAACGTCACTTGCGCTTGACGGGCAAAGAATGCAGCGTATCAGCAACGTGCCTTCTTTATTTATAGACCACGTTCAACGGTATTTTAAAATGTGAAACGCCATTTTCATCCGGCGGCGGCATCTATTCCACCCGCACGTTAACCCGGACCGTTGAAAGCAACAGCGTTGTGATATCGAGCGTAGCTTCACGCGTCTCGCGCATGGCGAAAAAATTGTCTTCGGAGATACCGTAGCGCACATGTATGTTACGCAAACGCTATTCAGCGATGGTGGTTTCCCCCAGAAATGGTGGGTGAGAGGCGGCTAGTCGTGACACATGAACTCGCGTCTCCGGCGGTTGTTCCATCAGTTTGCGTATCGATCTAAATATTCGGTTGTATCTATTTTTTTCCGTTTCAATTGATCATTATGCTTTCCTATATGGAGCGCTTCGGCTTGCTGGTTTTAAGCGTTCACATGCGTTGAGTTTGGCGCAAGCAAGAGCGATTATCCAGAGAACATATCAAAGTTGCTGAAGGTCTTTCAGCAATTGGCGCGTATGGAGCGGTTTGTCGCCGAGATAGTGGTTGAGTATATAGCGCATCAGCGCCTTGCTCTGTTGCCGTGTCAGCGTGTCGGAATAATCGCCCCGCTCCATGTCCAGAAGCGTTTTTCCATCCAATTGCAAGCCCTGATCGCAGTGATGTCCATTCAACGGTACCGGCCCGCGCTCGATTTCGTAGCAGTAATCTTTATTGACATCGATGGGATTGCCGGAGGCGGCGTCGCGCTCAAGTGTCAGGGCATACCCGAGCTCTTGCAGCAGGCGTTGTTCAAAGCGCCGCAGTATGGGAATGTAATCTTTCTCGTTGCTCAGCGCGGACAGTGCCTCCTGGTAATATATGAATAGTTGTTCATGCGGATCGTTACGGTGCAACAGGCGCACCAGCAACTCATTGAGGTAAAAACCACAGATCAGGCCTGTCCCCTGCAGCGGCATCTGGCCTGCCTGCCATTCGGCCTTATGCAGCGTGCGGAGTTCCGTTTTTCCACCCCAACTGAGCTGCAGCGGCTGAAAAGCCCGTAATAGACCTCTGAACGCGGATTTTGGACGCTTGGCTCCCTTTGCCACCAGTGGCACACGCCCAAAATTGCGTGTAAAGGCTTCCACCACGAGGCTGGTTTCAAGGTACGGGTAAGTATGCAGCACGAATGCGGGCTGGGCGTCCTGACGCTGTTTATCCGCGATCATTATTCGTCAGCCGGGTTTACGCATACCCCAGGGTTTTCAATACCCGCGCGTCGTCAGCCCAGCCACTTTTAACCTTTACCCAGATCTTGAGATATACTTTACCGCCGAAATTTTCCTCCATATCCTTGCGCGCGGTGGTGCCGATCAGCTTGAGCTTTTCCCCGCCCTTCCCAATGATGATCGCTTTCTGATTGGCCTTGTCCACTATGATGGAGGCGTCAATTTTGCGCAGCTCTCCCTCCGTCTTGAATTGATCGATGACGACGCTGGTTGAATAAGGAATTTCCTCACCCAGCAGCCTGAACAATTTTTCACGAACCAGCTCGGCGGCGATGAATCTTTCATCGCGGTCGGTCGCCTCATCTTCGCTGAACAATGGCGGGTTTCGCGGCAAATACGGTCGAACCGTGTCTACGAGTGCCGATAGCTGTGTTCCTCGTTCAGCACTTACCGGAACGATTGCGGCGAAAGGAAACTCCTTTGACATTTTTTCGAGAAAGGGAAGCATCTGCGATTTGTCGATCATCCGGTCTACCTTATTGACAGCAAGGATCACCGGCCGGTCTTCAGGCAGGAGCTTGACCACCATTTTGTCGCGGTCATCAAAACGCATCGCCTCGATAACGAATATCACCGCATCCACATCGCGCAGGCTTTGGGTAACTATCCGATTCATTGCGCTATTCAGACGATTCGTATGCCGTGTCTGAAAACCGGGAGTATCGACAAAAATAAACTGGGACCGTGCATCGGTAAGAATGCCGTTGATGCGATGGCGCGTGGTCTGTGATTTTTTTGATGTGATACTGATCTTTTGCCCGACGAGGCTATTCAACAGCGTCGACTTGCCGACGTTGGGGCGTCCAACGATAGCGACATAGCCACAGCTATGGTTGGGATCGGTAGTATGGTCGAGGTCGATATTCATGCGGGAAATGGTTGAAGAGAAATGGAGAGCCGGTGATGGCGAGCATGCAGCGCAAAAAAACATAAGGAATTTCCCGCCCCATCCGCGGTTTGCTTAACGACGCGAATGAAGCTGCTCATAGGCTTGTTTCGCTGCTTCCTGCTCCGCGCTCCGCCTGGAGGCACCTTCTCCCACAGTGCGGATGTCAAGTTTTACAATCATGCATTCCACCTTGAATTGCTGCTGGTGAGCTTCGCCGGTCGTAGCGATAACAGAATATTGCGGCAGCGCCAGCCTGAGGCTCTGAAGATATTCCTGCAGAAGCGTTTTAGGGTCTTTGCCCAGCGTTTGCGCATCCAGTCCTTTCAGTAAGGGAGTGAAAAGCGCTGTGATGACTTTCTCGGCTTGCGCAAAACCTCCGTCGAGGTATATCGCGCCGAGTACTGCCTCCAATGTGTCGGCGAGAATAGAAGGGCGCCGCTCTCCGCCACTTTTGAGTTCTCCATCGCCAAATCTGATCAGCTTTCCCAATTCAAGCGTCTGGGCTCGCTCGGCCAGTGCTTGCTGATTGACCAGGTTGGCCCGAACCCGCGATAAATTACCTTCCGCAAGATCCGGGAAATGCCTGAATATCAATCCTGCAACGGCACAGTTGAGTACACTATCGCCGAGAAATTCGAGGCGCTCATTGTGCGGAAGGCTATGGCTGCGGTGGGTCAGCGCCTGACGCAGCAGTTCCGGCCGGTTAAAGATGTAGCCGATTTTCCGGCAAAGTTCATCACTGTTCATATCCTGGCAAGTTTTATGCAATCCTTGATCCGGATTATGACCGCAATTGCCGCTGCGTTATCGTATGGCACAACTTACCCGCCGTGATTCACCTTGGCTCCGGTTAACAGCCTGTCGGACTCGAAGGAAATCGGCTGCAAAAGCGTCTGGCCGGTTCATATTTCGCCGCTTTTTCGACCAATAGAATAACTATTGGCCTTCAAAATCCTCAAAATCTGCCTTCGCCCAGTCACTTTTTCGCTGCGATTCTTCAAGTCCGACAGGCTGCTAGTCAATCGATAACCCGATACGCTTGAGATCATTGAAATTCCACCAGATCATGAATGCCTTGCCGACAATATTGCGCTCCGGAACGAATCCCCAGTACCGGCTATCGCTGCTGCTGTCCCGGTTGTCGCCCATGGTGAAGTAATTGCCTTCAGGCACCTTGCAGGTAAAACCATTGTCATGGTAGCTGCAATTCTCATGGTGGGGGAACGGACGCACGCCGGCAAGCTGTATGGGGGGAACTTCCGAATTGATGAGAATCTTATAACTGTGATCTCCCAACGATTCGCTAAACCGACGGCTGTAAACGTAATTCAGGCCGGATTCTACATAAGTATATTCCCCGTCCGGCTGCGTTTTAACTGGAATATCATTTACAGAAAGCCTCTTGTGGCGATAGGTGACGGTATCGCCCGGAACCCCGATGACGCGTTTGATGTAGTCCATTGAGGGGTTCTCCGGGTAGCGGAACACCATTACTTCGCCGCGTTGCGGCTCTTTTACGTCCAATAGTTTGAGGTTGACGACTGGCAACCGAATGCCATAAGTATATTTGTTCACCAGTATGAAATCACCTACCAACAGGGTTGGAATCATCGAGCCGGATGGGATTTTGAAAGGCTCCACCAGAAACGATCGTAGACAAAAGACAACCAGGATCACGGGGAAAAAGCTTTTGGGATACTCTACCCACCAAGGCCCCTGCGCTTCCGGCGCGCGGTGGCGGCGCAGCGCGAAGCGATCGAGCAATGAGATACCGCCGGTTGCTATCAGCAGTATCAGCATGATGAGAGGAAAGTTCATTCCGCGTCCCCGAGTGATAGTATTTGGCGCCGTATTGAAGGCAAAAACTGCTCTGGCTGGCGTATACAGGCCTTTTCAATACGGATGCCCATCGTTTGCTATTTGTCGCCCACTTGCAGAATAGCCAGAAAGGCTTCTTGGGGAATCTCGACATTCCCGACCTGCTTCATTCGTTTTTTTCCGGCCTTCTGTTTCTCGAGCAGCTTGCGTTTGCGGCTGATGTCCCCGCCATAGCACTTGGCAAGCACGTTCTTGCGCAATGCCTTGATACTTTCTCGCGCGATGATATGCGAGCCGATGGCGGCTTGTACCGCAATATCGAACATTTGCCGAGGAATCAATTCGCGCATTTTCTGCGCGAGTTCCCGCCCCCGGTACTGGCTACTGGCACGATGCACAATGAGTGACAGTGCATCCACCTTTTCGCTGTTAATGAGAATGTCCAGCTTGACCAGATCGGAAGCTCGAAATTCCTTGAACTCGTAATCCAGCGAGGCATACCCGCGGCTTGTGGATTTTAACTTATCGAAAAAATCCATCACTACTTCATTCAGTGGCATTTCGTAGGTGAGCATCACCTGCCTGCCCATGTATTGCATGTTTTTCTGCGCCCCGCGCTTGCTGATGCAAAGCGTAATGACCGCACCCACATACTCTTGTGGAACGAGGATGGTAGCGGTAATGATCGGCTCGCGGATTTCCTCTATTTTCGACAGATCAGGCAGTCTTGACGGATTCTCGATTTCAGTTGTG
>CAJDVB010000020.1_pt1 | contig 10469 bp, 8 predicted proteins | sample 7391231 | NCBI WGS metagenome assembly CAJDVB01 (sample SAMEA7055679, study PRJEB34461) | soil metagenome | biome: terrestrial ecosystem; feature: Peninsula; material: soil | place: Antarctica | collected 2016
AATACAGAAGCTAAACCGGGGCAGCGCCGTGCCGCTGCGTGTGAAAGGTTACCCTCTTAAACTCCACTCAATATTGTCTTGACTTAGGGGTCCACTTTACATTGAGGGAAAAAACTGGAGACTGATTCAGCATTTTGGAACGCAGGAAGGTTTTTTCGTCAGGGACCGGGCTGGACCGCCGAAGTCATGGAACTGGCGGACTCTTGGACCAAATTGAAAAAAAAGAAAAAATTACACCCACACCATCATGCCCATTTCAAATGGATGCGTCAGCAAAGGTTGATATGGATAAACGCGTATGTAATAGTCCAGCTTTCCGCATAAATCCGGAGTTAGGCTCAGTGAATACAGGTGCTCGCCCGATTCTTCGATGCCGCTGAATTCAAACCTGATATGATTGAACTCGCGCAGCGTGACCTTGTTGCGCTGACGGCAAATCAACATTTCCACTATCACGTCCTCGGGCTGTAAACCATTCAGCCTTACCGCGACATCGAACTGTGCGGCATCACCAAAACTGATACGCTTGCGTGGCGTATCCAATCGACGAATCGCTACGCCTTCCCATGTTTTCCGCACGAAAGCTTTCCAGGCCGCGACTTTCTTCGCACCGCTGAAATCATCGGCGGCATAAAGCGCGCCCTGCTTGCTTGCCGGTACATAAAATTTCTGGGTGTACTCGCTTACCATGCGCGCGGCCGTGTAACGCGGCAGCAACGACATCATCGAGTCCTTCGCCATTTTTACCCAACCCGAGGAGTAACCCAATTTATCGCGGGTATAGTAGAGTGGCACCACGTGGTCCTGCAGCGTTTCGTAAAAATCCCTGCTCTCTTCCTTGTCGCGCCGAGCCAGATCCATATTTTCCGGTCCGGGCTTGATCGCCCAGCCATTCCTGCCGTTATAGCCCTCCCCCCACCACCCATCAAGTACGCTCAGGTTGAGCGTTCCATTTATACCTGCTTTCATGCCTGAGGTCCCGCTTGCCTCCAGCGGATATACCGGGCTGTTGAGCCACACATCGACCCCGGCCACCAACCGCCGGGCGAGACGTAAATCGTAATCCTCAACCAGCAGAAGTTGTCCCGCGAACTCAGGCAGCTGGGCAATCTGGTTGATGCGGCGAATCAGGTCCTGCCCCGGGACATCGGCCGGATGTGCCTTACCCGCAAAAATGATCATGACCGGGCGGTCCTGATTGAGCATGATCCTGCGCAACCAGTCGAGGTCATCGAATAGCAGTGTCGCGCGTTTGTACGTGGCAAAACGGCGCGCAAAGCCGAGCGTCAGAATGTTCGGATTTATGGGATCAGTGAATCTCAGCAGGCGATCGAGATGCGCTTCAGAACCATGATTGCGGGAAATTTGAACCGCGAGACGAGCACGTATGCTATATAACATCTGGGATTTCAGCGTTTGCCGCACGCTCCAGAACAGGTGATCGGGAATGGCGCTGATACGCGACCAGTAATCGGTATCACACATATGGTTACGCCATTCATAGCCGAGATAGCGATCGAACAAATCCGGCCATTCCTGAGCCAGGAAGGTCGGCACATGCACACCATTCGTGATGTGGGCCATCGGATTTTCTTCCGGCTCGATCTGTGGCCATAAATCCCTGCAGATTCGGGCGGAAACGTTGCCGTGTATCTTGCTCACGCCGTTCTGAAAACGCGAGCCATGAATGGCAAGATTTGTCATGTTGAAATCGTGGCTGCCTCGAACGCGGCCCAGCGCCATGAATTCTTCCCGTGTGATTTCAAGATCACGGTAAAACCCTTCGAAATAAGCAGCCATCATGTCATCGCCGAAGTGATCATGCCCTGCCGGTACTGAGGTATGGGTTGTGAACACCGTGCTTGCCGCCACTGCCTCTAGCGAGCTCGCGAAATCCAGCCCTTGCTGCACCAGATCACGCATACGTTCCAGCATCATGAACGCAGCATGCCCTTCATTGATATGCCATATGGTTGGGTTGATTCCCACCTCCTTCAACGCCCGGACACCGCCAATGCCAAGCAGGATTTCCTGCTTGATGCGCAGGTTCCGGTCGCCACCATAGAGTTGATGCGTGATATCGCGGTCATCTGGAGAATTTTCCGCTAAATTCGTATCAAGCAGGTAAAGCGTAACGTGACCGATCTTTGCCTGCCAGACCTTGACGACGACCTTGCGTTGAGGCATTTCCACTTCGATTCGTACTTCCGAACCATTGTCGCCCAACACGGGCGCTACGGGCAGATCCTCAAAATCCGAATCAGTATACGTAACTCGCTGATTACCCAAATTATCGATGGTCTGGAAGAAATATCCCTGGCGGTAGAGCAAACCCACGCCGACCAATGGCAAGCGCAAATCGCTCGCTGCCTTGCAATGGTCGCCTGCCAGGATGCCGAGGCCACCCGAATAAATTGGAAAGCTCTCATGAAAACCGAACTCGAAACAAAAATATGCCACCTGATCATCAGGGTACAAACCCGTCGTTGCGCCGTTTCGCACCGGTTCCGAATGATATGAATCGTAAGCCGAAAGAACACTGTTGTAATTGGCGAGAAATACCTGGTCCTCGGCGGCTCTCAGCAGCAGAGACTCATCCACGCGCTTGAGAAAATCTTTGGGATTGCGCCCCACTGTCGCCCAGAGACTGGGATCCAACCGGGAAAATAGCGAGCGCGTAGAGCGATCCCAGCTATACCAAAGATCATTGGCCAGTTCCTCGAGCCGCGATAGACGGGGAGGTATTTTTGGATTGACAGCAATAGTAAATACGGTGCCGGACATGGGTAAGTTTTGATTAGTGAAGAGTTGCCTCAACCCGAAAGCCGAGGGGAAATGGCGTAGCTGGATTTAACCTAAGTCCGGCAGTTGGACGGGGGGAAGTGTACGGTTTTGGGGTGCAGAGTAAGGCTCAACGACGCGGAATGGTCGTTCCATTCCAAGAAGTTGCAACGCAGCCATGTGCCGAAAAAACTGTGCAATTCACCCCGTAGCGGCCTCACCCGAAAGGTGAGCGTCAAATAATATGAAATATTATTATTAATCATAACACTGTTCTATCAAATGAGCGGACAACTACCGGATTTAGATTTAATCAGTGCTATGCTCGGAGAAAGTGCTCACGATAGTATCTCATCTCGGCAATGGAGTCGTAAATATCCGCCAGTGCCTCGTGCTTGCATTGCTTTGTCAAGCCTGCCGAGATTTCCGGTTTCCAGCGTTTTACCAATTCCTTCAGGCTACTTACGTCCAGATTACGATAATGAAAATAGGACTCCAGCTGCGGCATCCAGCGCGCCAGAAAACGCCGATCCTGGCATATCGAATTGCCGCACATGGGAGAGACTCCCGTGGCAATATAATCTTGCAGAAAGGTGATCATGGACGCCTCTACCTCAGCTTCTTTCAGGCTGGAAGATCTCACCTTGTCCACGAGGCCGGATTTTGCGTGCGTAGACTTATTCCAGTTGTCCATGCCGTCGAGCACCGCTTCGGGCTGGGATAGAACCAGCACCGGCGCTTCCGCCACCAGGTTCAATTGAGAATCGGTTATCACGAGAGCAACCTCGAGGATATGATCATCCTGCGGACTAAGCCCGCTCATTTCCATATCTATCCAGATGAGGTTGTTGTTGTCTTGTGCCATAATTAGATCACTTTGCTGAATTTTCAACGTGTAATTGTGTCATATCGGTACTGACCCGTCACCTTTCATTGCATTGCCGCTTAGACCATCCATAAACTATGCAAACGTTCACGATTCTCTTTCTTATCTCCCTGACGCTTACTTTTTTAGCGCGGATATGGCTGGCAATACGGCACATCCATCACGTTCTCGCCCATCGCGATCAGGTGCCTGACGATTTCTCTTCGCGAATTACATTAGCGTCACATCAAAAAGCGGCTGACTACACCTGTGCCAAAACGCGGCTGGGATATATCAGCATAACGCTTGATACGTTGCTTTTGCTGATACTTACCTTGGGCGGCGGATTAAATGCCTTGGCGGATTTCTGGTCAAACTGGTTTAGCGACCCGTTGATACACGGCATAGCCCTCATTGTCAGTGCGGTCCTACTGATGGGCGTAGTGGGAATTCCGGTAGGTTATTATCGAACTTTTGTTATCGAACAAAAATTTGGTTTCAACAAGATGAATCCCCGCATGTTTTTCCTCGACCTGATCAAGCGCGCGCTACTGGGAGGACTGCTGGGCTTCCCGCTGCTACTCGGTATTTTGTGGTTGATGCAGAAAATGGGGCCGAGCTGGTGGTTTTATGCCTGGCTTGCATGGATGGGCTTCAACGTGGTGCTTCTCGCCATCTTCCCGACCTGGATCGCGCCGCTTTTCAATAAGTTCACCCCGCTTGAGGATGCTCCGCTCAAGGCACGTATTGAACAACTGATGCGTCGATGCGGCTTTAAATCCAGCGGTCTTTTCGTAATGGATGGTTCGCGGCGCAGCAACCACGGAAATGCTTATTTTACCGGCTTCGGCAAGACGAAGCGGATTGTTTTTTTCGATACGTTGCTTTCTCGTCTGGATACGCCCGAGATCGAGGCGGTGCTAGCGCATGAATTGGGACATTTCAAACGACGCCACGTTATCAAACGTATCGTATGGACGTTCGCCATGAGCCTTATATTTTTATGGGCGCTGGGCTACTTGATGCAGCAGGATTGGTTTTACGCGGGATTAGGCGTTTCCGTTTCACCCGCGTCTTCCTCTGCCATGGCACTGCTGCTGTTTTTTTTAGTGATGCCCACGTTCACTTTTCTGTTTCAACCTATGGCAAGTCTATATTCGCGCAAACATGAGTTCGAGGCTGACGAATATGCTGCAGGTAATGCCTCGGCCACCGATCTCATACGCGCACTAATAAAACTTTACCAGGATAACGCCGCGACGTTGACCCCAGATCCCTTGCATTCGGCATTTTATGATTCCCATCCGCCCGCCGCGATGAGAATAGCGCGTCTGCAAAACCTGGCGCATAATTGAACTTCTGGAGTATCAGCTATTTTTTACACTGACCAGCAGGAGTTACAATGAACGCCACTGCCGACGATCTCACTAGAAAGCAATGCAAACCCTGCGAGGGCAATATGCCCCCGCTTTCCCCCAATGAAATAGCGCTGCTGATGCAGCAGCTTGAGGGATGGGAGTTTTTCGATAAGATAATTAGAAAAAGCTATAATTTCAAGAACTACTATCAGACCATGGCTTTTGTTAATGCCATTGCCTGGATTTCCCATCGCGAAGATCATCACCCGGACATTATGGTTGGCTACAATAGATGTAAGGTCGAGTATACCACCCATGCAATCAATGGGTTATCCGAGAATGACTTCATTTGCGCGGCAAAAATCGATACCCTATTCAACATTTGAGAACAATCCGGCAGGTTCCAACCGCGTCGCCGATTACCGGACAGATAGTCGCTGCATTCGGCAGATCTTTTCTCGTTAAGACCGTAAGCGGAGCAGCGCTATCATGTGTAATGCGTGGAAAAAAAGGTGGCGTGGCATGCGGCGATGTGGTGGAGATTCAGCCGACTGAATCAGGGCAGGGCGTAATCGAAAACATAATGCCTCGCAGCGCCCTATTGTATCGTAGCGATGCTTTCCGCGAAAAACTCATCGCCGCCAATGTTACGCAGGTTATTATCGTAGTGGCTGCGGTGCCGAGTTTTAGCGAAGAATTGATCAATCGCTGCATCGCTGCGGCTGAGAGCCAACGCATAAAAGTACTGATCGTACTTAACAAGGCAGACCTGATCCAGCCCACAAACACTGCTTCCAATATCCTTTCCCTCTATCGGGAACTTGGCTATTCGTCGCTGCAGCTCAGCGCAAAGACAAATATCGAACCACTACTACCCCATCTGCACGGTCATCTCAGCGTACTGGTGGGCCAGTCCGGAATGGGAAAATCTACTCTTATCAATGCGCTCATTCCCACGGCGGAGCGCGCCACTTCCGGTATTTCCGTTGCGCTCGATACCGGACGACATACTACTACTCATGCGCGACTCTACCACCTCGACGACAATAGCCGGATAATCGATTCTCCCGGCATGCAGGAATTCGGTCTTCACCATATAGACAGGGATGCGTTGGCGTGGGGATTTGTTGAATTTCGCCAGTACATGGGACTATGCAGGTTCAATAATTGCCGCCACGCGAATGAACCCGGCTGCGCGCTGTTACAGGCTGTTCAGGAAGGCAAGATCAGCGCCCGGCGCTTCGCTTTTTATCAAAAGCTGGCTAAATAACTCACCCTATGTAACTTCATCCCATAAACAGGATAGGTCCCGTGAACAGGATGGGCTTAACTGACACAATGTCGATCTAAATAAAAAGACCAAGCATTCTGGAAAAAACAGCGGGAGGTACTTAAACATGTACCTCCCGCAGAATTAATGTTCCCAAAACGCAAACCGCTTTCGTCTTAGACCTCGTTGACCGCCGCCCGACGCACATCCGTATCGACCTCGAATCGCGCTAGAGGCAAATCACCGTACAACAGCGCTTCTCTCTCGGCGCAACGCTCTACATTCGCGTCGCCTTGCGCTTCAAATATTCGCAGCCATTCGATGTACTCACCCGGCAGGTCATGTTCAATAGCGCCCAGGACAACCATCGCTTTATGCCAATGATAAGGGCGGAGAACCGCCTCTTTGTAGCTTCCGGCAAAAGTCAACGCAGTGTGTGTGCCGGTTGACGTAACGACCGGTATATTCAATTCGCTATAGCCTGTTCCGAGACCTTCCGCCTGATTGAGGCTTTCTCTATCCTTTACGTTGATCTTATAGAGAACGCCATAAACCCGATTTCTCTGATTACCGGTTGCTTCGATATTGCTTTTCCCGGAACCGTCACGGCTGACCTTTCCAAAGGTAAACCTGCGTCCTTCAATGAAGCCAATGTCTACCGCTACCGCTGATGGCGCGATATTCGAGGCGTTTATTCTGCGAGAGAACATGTTCGCGCCATATGCGAAATAAAGAAATGTGTTAGTCGATGTTAGCATGATGGAAATGCCTATAAATAGGTTAGCTGGTTAAAAGTAAAACACCCAAGTTCTGCATGTGTAACTCGTCACTCAATGACAAATGTGTTACTGACTGTATGACAACCAGGGTAAGAATTACGCTTTCATGCCGATCTTTTACACCGAGATGAACACTTGCTTTGTTCATCTTATAAAGAAGCTCGACCACCAAATCGCACTTCCCTGACATTTTTTCCCTCTTGAACCGCTTGTCAAAACATTTATAAGCGGACTAAGGGTATTTAACTACTTCACAAATACTTAACATGCAGTATACACATTCTTCACAATTTCACAACTATTTTATGTATTCACCACAAATTCTTCACATACCGGGTAAAAATTTTTGGATCTTTCCGGATTTTCCTAGTGGGGACGAACCAGCAAGATTGAAATTTCGACACCTTTTACCAATTGCTCCGCCACAGAACCGGTGACCAAACGCTCCAGGCCGCGCCGGCCTTCCGTACCCACAACGACCAGATCAGCGCCCCATTCCGTGACGGCAGCAGCGATGGCTTCCGAGATCGCAGTCCGACCGTATCTTTCTTCCGCTTCCAGTAAACGAGTCTCCACTACGGGCGTTGCATTGGTAGTGGCCGTAGTCCTGGCACGTTCCAGCAGCGCCGCTCCGGTTTTTCGGTTATCCGCCCCATCATCGTCGATCCCTTTCATTCCCTTCGTCACGGTATGGACGATGCATAGTACCGCTGCATCGGTAGCCGCAATGTACTGGGCCTCTTCCAATGCGACTCGGGAAATTTCATCGTCGGCGATAGCTACCATGATCTTCTTGTACATTAGAACTCCTGTTATATGTGATTCATAAAAAGGGGCGGCATCAGTTGCCCGCCCCAATTGGAATTGTATTCCCCGTTAGCTAGTCAGCGGTGCCGCCTGTCGAAAATTTCTCGAAATATTTTTTTATGATGACCTTGCTCGGTATCTTGCCGGCCTGATGAAAAACCAGGTAGTTGATAAGCCCATGAACTGCCAATGCGACCAGCATGCCTTCGAAGATGCCTATCTTGAAGACCAGCAAGGCGGTAAGAACTGAAAGCATCAACGCATATTGTCCGTAGCTTGCGACGTGCCACAATCCCATGACCATTTTCCAGCCGGAGAAAATCATGATTGCGGCCAGCGAAAACTTCGGCAGATATTCAAGATAGTGCGAATTGAAGAAGAAGAAGAGAACGACCGAACCGACGACAATATTCGAAAACTTGGTATATGCACCAGCCAATCTGTTGGTGGTGCTTTTAGCCAATCCGTCCAAGTTGGTCATGCCGCCAAAAAAACTCGCGCCCATATTGCTTATCCAGATAGACCACAGGCTGTTATTGGTGTTGCATTTGCGTCCCAGCGGATCTATTTTTTCGATCGCGGCATTGCTCATTACCTGCTCTATCACATCGATCGTGGCAAGCATTGCCGCGAATCCCACGATGTACACCCACATCATTGCGCTCTCGATATGCGGTATGGGGAGGGAAAGCGTAAACGGAACATCCTCCACGAATAGCATGGAGAGCGGCATGAATTGAGCGAGCACGATACTTGCTATTATCAGCAGGAAATAAGGAATTGCAGGTTTCGTATCCTTGAATTTTGAAAACAGGTATACAAACGCGGCGAAAGCGACTATCGATATCAGCACGATCTGGATGCGTGCCTCGTTCCAGAATACATCGGCCGTTTCGAGGTCTGCCGGTATCTCATAGCAAAATGTAGCAAATTTGAGGCCTATCTTCAGGCCCACTCCCGCCAACAGCCCTTCTACGAGATAAACCGGCACCGCCTGCAAAATATACCGTTGCCAATTGTATTTCCATACGACCGCTTGCATGGTGGCTGTCAGGAAAATGACAAACGCCATATTTTCAATACCGAAGGCGTGAACGCCCATCGCCAGGGCAGGCGCGAGACCTGCCGCCACCCCCGGCACGCCGATAAAATTGCCCGGCTTGAGAAACGCATTGACCCATCCGATGAAGCAGGCAAAAACGACCGTCGCCAGCGCTACTTTGATAGGATACTCCGACATCATGGCGATGCCGATCGATAGTGGGACCGCCATGGTTCCAGTTATAATTCCAGCCTGAATGTCACGAGCGAGATACTTGGCCTGAAACCCCGCCGATCCTGGCGCGACAACTTCTTCCGCAGCGGCGCCGGGCGCATGATCGTCGGTTGACAGCGGCTTATCTAAAGTAGATGAACTCATGGTACCTATCCTTCCTTTTTAAAAAAATTTAAACATAACTTCAAACGAAGAAGAAACCGAGAGGAGGGTGACCTGCTTTCCGGTGGCTGTTCGACGTCTGCTCAATTTCGTCATAAGTTAAAAAACAGCTGATCTGGAAGTAACCTCAAGTCCTTGACTGGCTCGCCCACAATCAGATGCTGAAGCATTTGCTCAGCCGGCTTTAGCAGCCGCTTCGCAGCGGATTCAACGTTCAAATCACTACAAATTCATTAAGGCATTAAAAGCAACGCTAACATAGCATTAGCGATGTGAAGAATATGTATGTTAAATGTCAAGAAATTGTGAAGTTTTTAATATCCACTTCACATCATGCCAAAACAGGCATGTTCAGATGTGTGCTATTCCGCATGTAATTTCTTTATAAACAATGGACTAGATAATTAAAATGTGTATGAATATGACGAGTAGCAGATCGGTGTATTAGTGACATATGTCAATTTTATGTAGGTAAATTGGAACGCCCGTATACGGAGTAAATGACGTGTTTAAGTCAATTGATTTAGGAGGCGTGCGTCAACCGAGGAAAAACCGAGATAGTAATCGGGCCGAAGCTGGACATGCTTCTACTATGCTTGGCACGGCGATTTGTGCCGCCGACAGTGCTGCGGAACAGCTTGAACATCATCTGGATTCTGGAAGAGCCGGCGATAGTCACTGGCACCGTATTTCCCGTTCACGACGACTTGGAGGGTGGCGCATTTAACCTGAATGAGACAGTTGACCACTCATGTTTCTACTAAGCGCCACAACGGAAAAGGATTTTTTTACTAAATCCGACTGGGTGGTTCAGGTTTAAGCGATGGCCCGCTAACGCAACGAATATTGTTTATTTTTCGCTGTTCCTTGTGGACTGAATCGCATTCCCCCGATAACTCGAAGGCGTGTTGAGATGAGGTCAGGCATACTTTGCGTCGGGATAAACGCAGGTAGACGAGGGGCAATGGTAATACGGAAGGTCTGCCAATATCGAGGCCTGGCAGCGTCTCAGAAGGATGGCGTTACCCAGAAGGAGCAGGCACCGGAATGCGGATCGTGATATTTCGATATCACGATCCCGACTTCACGCTTCCGGATTATTTTTCTTCGGACCCGTTCTTAGCGATGGATGCATGGTCTTTGTATCCACTTTTACGTGGTGCGCCAGCTT
>CAJDVB010000083.1_pt1 | contig 10388 bp, 8 predicted proteins | sample 7391231 | NCBI WGS metagenome assembly CAJDVB01 (sample SAMEA7055679, study PRJEB34461) | soil metagenome | biome: terrestrial ecosystem; feature: Peninsula; material: soil | place: Antarctica | collected 2016
CCCCATATTCACGTCCAGCTCCATAACGAACGCCTTGAAGTGACGAATGCCATAGAGATAATTTCAGGCTACGACCTGGTTGTAGATGGGACGGATAACTTTTCTACCCGGTATCTTGTCAACGATGCCTGCGTGCTTGCGAAAAAACCATACGTATGGGGATCCATCTTTCGATTTGAAGGACAGGCCTCCGTCTTCTGGGAGGATGCGCCGGGTGGAGTGGGCCTGAACTATCGTGACCTGTACCCCGAACCGCCCCCATCGGAGATGGCGCCCTCATGTGCCGAAGGTGGCGTGCTGGGCATTCTCTGTGCCTCGATCGGCGCGATCATGGCAACAGAAGCCATTAAATTGATCACCGGTTTAGGCGAAACCCTGCTTGGAAGACTCGCTGTCTATGACGCCCTGGACATGACGTACAGGTTTATTCCCTTGCGGCGCGCACCTGTGAGAACGCCTATAACCGGATTAATGGATTATCAAGAATTTTGCGGACTGAAACCGGTAGCCACGGAAAACATGACTAACCCCTTCATAATCAGTCCGCTGGAACTCAAGAAAATGCAGGATAGCGGTAAGGATATGCGGCTCATCGATGTTCGTGGAATCGAAGAATGGAATATTGTACGTATAAAAGGCGCCAACCATATTCCCAAAAACAAAATCATGACCGAAGAGGTTTTATCCCAACTCAACAAAGAGGATTTCATCGTAGTGCATTGCAAAATGGGCGTCCGTTCGAGAGATGTTCTCGTGGAGATGAAAAAACAGGGCTTCACCAACGTCAAAAGCCTGGATGGCGGAATTCTGGCGTGGATCAGGGATGTCGATCAGTCATTGCCCAGTTATTAGCTGAGCGGCCGGCATCGGACTGACCGCTACTTCTGTCGCAGCCGCCTCCCAAGGCTGGCATCCAAATCACCAATAAAACAGATCGTTTCATTGGTTTTAGACCGGATTCCGGGCCCAGGCCTGGCATAACGAGTCCTCGTGTTTTCCCGCTGCCTGAATAAACAATGTCATGGAGGTTAAAAAATTATGCTGACCATACACACCAAACTCGTTGAGGCAATGATTGCTCAAGCACATAAAGATCACCCCATCGAAACCTGTGGAATCATCGCCGGTCCCCAGGGATGCAATCTTCCATTGCGGCTGATCCCGATGCGTAACGCGGCTCGGTCGGCGGTATTTTTCAAGTTCGACCCCAATCAGCAATTGCAGGTCTGGAGAGAGATGGAGGCAAGGGACGAAGAACCTATCGTTATCTATCACTCCCACACCGATACGCAGGCCTATCCAAGCCGTACCGACGTCAAGTTTGCGGCCGAACTTCGGTCCCATTACGTCATCATTCCAACAAATCCCATTTACGGAGACGAAATTCGCAGTTTCCGGATTTGTGACGGCATGGTGACCGAGGAGCGGATCAGAATGCTGGACTCATATAAATCGGAATGGGAATTGGCAATGGTGGCTTGAGCGCGTTGCATGGGTCCTGCAACGCGCTTTAACCTTAATACTTAAAAGCAAAATCGAATCCAGCCGCATCACATCCAATTGCGGTTTCTTCAAAATCATAAAACCAGAAAAAGGAATAAGCATGCAAGTTACCGTAAATATCCCAACCATATTAAGACCGCTTACCGACAATCAGAAACGCATCACAATTGCCGGTTTCAGCGTACTCGAAGTCATCGAACACATGGAGCAGCGGTATCCCGGCGTCAAAGAGAAGCTGATCGCCGGAGGAAAGGCGCACCGCTTCATCAATATATACGTGAACGACGATGACATTCGTTTTACCAACGGCCTTTCAACCAGCCTGAACGATGGCGATTCATTAACCATTTTGCCTGCGGTTGCCGGGGGATGTTGAACCGGCCTTGCTCCACACATGAGGGATGAGTATGAATCGCCCATTAACTAGCTGTGCAATAACGGGGCCGCTAAAAAGCGCTGCCCCGGATTTTGCCGCGATAGTGTCCTCGCTTCTTTACCAGTCCGGTGCGCTGGGCATGAAAATCGAGGCAACCGGAAATCGCTCGAACAATGCAGCACTTTCTTTTGAATTCAAGACCCCGCATACCACACCCATAACATGTAATGTAACCAGATGGGGTGATAGCTCCAAACAAGCTTCCGTGACAGAAAATATAATGCAGGCAGCTTGCGGATTGATGTCCGTACATGGACGGGCCAGCGGTAGATCCCAACCGCTGGGGTTGAATTACGTTTCCACCCTGACCGCCGCTTTGGCGCTTCAGGGCGGGATTAGCGCCTCCATTGGCCAATTGCGCGGCCTCTCGGTATCGAACAGCAACGTCTCGATGGCATCCGCAGCCCTGTTAAGCATGGGGCAGTATATCGCGGGCGCAACGGCTTCAGAGTCTCACGAGAGCTCACGGCCAAGCCATGTTCCACATCCGGCTTGTCTCCCTTTCATTTCGCTGGATGGCGTTATCTTTGAACTTGAAACGCTTGACGCCGGGCCTTGGCAAAAATTCTGGGCCGAGATCGGTGTAAGTTCAGCAGTCGCCGGCAAAGGATGGACCGCTTTTTTACTGCGATATGCCAAAGCCATTTCCCCTCTGCCCGATGAGTTATTCAGCGCAATATCAAACATTACGTATCACCGTATCTCCCAGATATGTGCCAGAACCGGTATGGCTATTTGTCCCGTGCGATCCATAAATGATAGAGCCCAGGACGAAGACAGCCGGCATGTGTGGCATCAGGGCCCGTGGGAGTTTCTTTTCGAGGCGAATCTCAAGGACGGGCGGTCAAGCCATTCCACCGGTAATTTACCGTTAAGCGGACTCACCGTCATCGAATCGTGCCGGCGGATCCAGGGCCCTCTTGCCGGGCACCTGCTAGCGCTCCTGGGCGCGGAAGTCATCCGAATAGAGCCACCGGGCGGAGATCCTTTGCGGGGCATGCCACCAATGGCAGGTGATTGTTCAGCGCGATTCGATGCGCTCAACCGTTTTAAAACTATTCGAGAAGTCGATATCAAATCCCTGGCGGGACAAACAGAAGTCAAGGAACTGGTGCAACGTGCCGACGTCTTTCTGCATAACTGGGCGCCTGGCAAAGCGGTACTGTTAAATCTCGACTATGAAGATCTGGCTGCAACCAATCCATCCCTGATTTATGCCTATGCCGGCGGTTGGGCAACGGACAGCGCCGCACATTCTCCCTCCAGCCAAATGCCCGGCACAGACTTCATGGCGCAAGCCTACTCCGGGATCGCCAAAAAGATCGCGGAAACCTCGGACACGCGCGGCGGATCCTTGTTTACGATACTCGATGTGCTCGGAGGCGTTGTCGCGGCACAAGGAATCACTATCGCGCTGCTCAATCGGTGTATGAATAATATGGGTGCGAAAGTCACATCATCACTAATGAGTGCAGCAACGCTTTTGTGTGCAGATGATTTCCAGAGCCTATATGCATTGCCGAGCTCCGGTCCAGCTTCAAAAAGCATTATTGACACCATCTATGCCACTAAGCGGGGAAAAATTGCGGTTGAATGTCGCGACTTAAAGACCGCGGTGCGATTAGCCGACGCCCTGGGTGCCGCTATCGTTATTGAAGAAGACAATTTTCAGGGTTGCTTGAGCGACTTGTTCCTGTCAAGAACGGCAGATGAGTGGGCAGGCATCCTTGAACATGCGGGCGTCCCCTCAGCCGTTGTCATTGAAGACCTTGCAGACCTGCAAACCATGGCACATCTGCAGCCGGCCCTGAGCCCCGGAGCTTATACGAAAGTCAATTCCCCCTGGAGCTTCAAATGAACCATTCAGGGATCACGGATCTGGTTCCTGCCGAGGTTCGCAACCAGTGGATCCGGAATGGAACCTATCCCAATAAATCGTTGTACGAGTTGTTCTACGAGCATGTGCGGCAGCATCCCGACACCCCGGCGGTGATGTCCCTCGACCACACCATCACATACGCAGGGTTATCGAACAAGGTGCTTCGCCTTACTGCAAGTTTCAAGGCGCTCGGAATTGTTCCCGGAGATGTCGTTGCATACCAGCTCCATAACTCCTGGCATAGCTGTGCCATCGATCTCGCAGCCGCGGCGCTGGGTGCGATCGTAGCGCCCTTCCCCCTCGGCCGCGGTCGCCTCGATATCCAGTCTTTGCTGGGCAGATGCGATGCACGTGTAATTATTATCGAAGGGCAATACGCCAAGATCGACCTGTGCGAACTTATCGAATCGCTGCGTCCAACCCTGTTGTCACTTCGTGTTCTCATCGTTGACGGTAAAGCCACCCGGAAAGGCTGGCACACGCTGGATGATCTATTTCTAACCGAGCCCATTGAAACGGATAAGTTGCCGACGGTTTCCCCCGATTCGCCCGTTCGCTTCCTGATCTCATCCGGGACGGAATCCGAGCCAAAATGGATTGCTTATTCTCACAACGCACTGGCTGGTGGACGGGGACGCTTTCTGCAACACATACATCCAGATGGCAGTTCCTTCAGAGGACTTTACCTGATGCCGCTTGGCACGGCATTTGGTTCAACCGCGACATTCGGTATTTTATCCTGGCTTGGTGGATCGGTTATCGTCCTGCGGCAATTCGATGTCGCGGCTGCCATTCAAACTATTGCGGAACTCAAGCCTGCCTATATCTTTGGGGTTCCGACAATGTTTCAACGCATCGCCGCCGATCCGGCATTATTGAAAATCGATACTTCCAGCCTGATCGCCATCATCAGCGGTGGCGCGAAAATCGATTCCGCCTCGATTCGTCGCTGTACCGAGGCGTTTGGATGTGGTTTTATCAGCCTATACGGTTCAGCGGACGGCGTTAATTGCCACACCGCGCTTGACGATGATCTGGAAACCGTTTTTTTCAAGGCGGGCCGGCCTCATCCCGACGTTTGTTCCATCCGGATTGTGGATGACCAGAAACAGGAGGTTCCGCAGGGTTGCGTTGGTGAAATCACGGCCAGAGGTCCGATAAGCCCAATGCAATATGTCAATGCTCCCGACCTGGACGCCCTATATCGAGACAAGGATGGATGGGTTTATACCGGAGACCTGGGACTTATTGACGATGACGGGTATCTGGTGCTTTCGGGGCGTAAAAAAGACATCATTATTCGTGGCGGCGTCAATATCAGTCCTGCACAAATCGAAAACATCGCGGTTTCCCATCCGGCTGTCGTGAGCGCCGCCTGTATACCGGTTGCCGATCCGGACCTGGGGCACCGCGTTTGCCTCTGCCTGGCATTGCGGGATGGAGCAGAACGTCCCTCGCTATCGCAATTCACCCGCTACTTGTGCAATCAGGGCCTGGAGACCGCCAAGCTTCCGGAATACTTGCGCTATTACCGGCAGCTACCGCTTAGCCCGGCGGGAAAGATCGATAAAAAACAGTTGACCGCGGAAATAGAATTTACCCGGCCTATCGCTGACCCCGGCGTTACTCATGGGGCTAACCAATGTTGAGTTCATATGAAAAATCAACTCATACGGCGTCGGCGAGAGCGCTGTCGAGCCAGGTGAGAAAGTTTGTCGATGAAATGATTATCCCGAACGAATCACGATTGGCTCAAGACGACGAAGGGTCAACCCGGCTCCAATCGGAACTGACTGAAAAGGCAAGGCGTGCCGGACTATGGGGTTTATTTTATCCGCACTCGCATGGTGGAAAAATAGCTTCACTTGAAGACTATCTGATCGTTGCCGAACAGGAAGGACGAACGGAATTCTCCCCGGCAATCTTCGGCAACCACTCCGCGCTTGATGCACATATGCTCCTGAAATTTGGAACCGATGAAGTCTGCAAGCGCTTTCTCGAACCCATGGCCCTCGGGAAAGCTACTCCGAGTTACGGCATGACAGAGCCGGGGCATGGCGGGTCTTTTCCCGGCCTGATAACGACATTCGCATATCTGTCGAATGGAAGCTGGATTATCAATGGCAGAAAATGGTTTGTCAGCAATACGGACCGGGCGACATTCATCACTGTGATGGCACGTACTGCCGGGGAAGACGTCGCTCTCGGCAAAGCCCTGTCGATGATTGTCGTCCCGACCGATTCGCCGGGATTCAGGATCGAGCGCCGGATCACCATGATGGGCCGCTCGCTGGATCAAGGCGAGATTTCTTTTAGCGATGTACAAGTCCCTGAGCATAATCTGTTAGGAACCTGCGGCAGCGGTATCGAATTAATGGGTCAGCGGCTGAGCGTCGGCAGATTGCTTCGTGCGATGAACTGGGTGGGACTGGCACAGCGATGTTTCGATTTGATGGGTACTCGAATCAATTCGGAGCGTGGCAGATCCGCTCGATTACCTGAGAAACAGTTGGTGCGCCAACACATTGTCAACGCGTATCAGGCTATTGCGAGTGCGCGCGAACTGATTCGGGTTGCAGCAAGAGGCGTCGACGCTCAGCGGTACAGATTCACGGTGCTGAAGGTGTCAGCGATCTGACCCCACTTTCCGGTATTTATAGAATCGCACGCACGTCACGCATTCTTGACGGTACAGACGAGTCGCTTATCAGTTCCGTGGGCCGCCGACTCATCAATTTATATAAAGAAGAGGGCGCATATCATTTTGCCTGATTCAATTTCCGCAAATCCGTCAAATTTCTCCGGCGACCTATTGTGCGGGTGCAGCATGCAGTGTCGGTATCGTTACCCGCTTGTATCAGCATATGGGGGTCGATATCCATTCGGCGGCGCAAGGTGCGAACCATGCCGGTAACGACCAGCGACGCTCGGCATGCAAGCATTGCGGGCGTTTGGCTTCGAGTAGTCCTGGTGTTCGCGATGACCTTGCCAATGCTGATTTTATATGCCATCAGCACGCTTGGGCCCCTCCTTGGCCATGACTTGCGCTTTGAGCCCGCATTACTGGGTTATCTGGTAATGAGCTCATTTGGCCTGGCAGCAATTTTGTCGCTGTGGGCCGGAATTTTCGTAGACCGTATTGGTTCACGTTATGCATTGATAGTGCTTTTCTTCACCATCGCATCCGCTTTTACGCTGATGGCATCGGTTGAAAATTTTTATGGCTTGGTCGCGGCCGCCGCTATTTGCGGCATCGCTCAAGCCCTTGCAAATCCGGTCACGAATTTACTAATCGCGCAGCAGGTTCCGCCGGAAAAAAGAGCACAGGTCGTAGGACTCAAGCAATCCGGCGTTCAGGTCGCGGCCCTTTTCGCCGGCCTGGTACTTCCCGGCATCGCAATTCAATATGGCTGGCGAGTCGCATTAGGCATGATTGTACCAGCGGCAATATTGTTCGGGATAACGGCACCTTTCGTCACCCCTAAAACACATACAAGGACGGGTAAGAGCTTCATGTTTTTGCCGCCGAATTCGCTGTTGCTGCGGCTGATGGGCATTCAGTTCTGCGTGGGCATATCGCTCTCCGCCTTCGTCACATTCTTGCCTACCTTTGCTACCCAGCAAGGCATGCCGCTATCGCTGGCCGGCACCTTGATCGCCGTTTTCGGTGTAATGGGAATAATCTCGCGCATGGTATTGACTCCCATGGGCGCAAAACTTGCAGACGAGTCGCTACTTTTACTCGTACTGATCGCTATTGCGGCTTGCGCGGTGATAGCGACAATGCAAGCGGGGCCGGAAAACCTTTGGTGGCTATGGGTTGGTGCAGCCGGCATGGGACTTACCGCGGTAGGCACTAACGCAATAGCGATGAGCATGCTGATCAGAGATCCAGCTTTTGGTCCCGTAAGTGCCGCGTCCGGCCTCGTTTCGGCTGCTTTCTTCGGCGGCTTTGCGCTGGGTCCGCCACTTTACGGTGCCTTGTCCAGTTATTCCACCGGCTTGTCGCTTGGCTGGAGCATGCAGGTCAGCTCGCTTTTACTTGCATGCGCCCTATCTTTGGTATTGGCGTCCGCCCGTCGCCGCAAAGTACAGGCACCCACTTGCTGATCTTTCACCAACCGGAATCCGGCAGTACCGATATGACTTTCAGCCGTATGGAGACCATTGACTCTCACGCTATGGGCGGCTTTCCCCTTTATTCACCGGGACATACCGATCGTTGGGTTGTCTCCCCGGGCGGTTCCTGGACCGGAGGATTCTGGGGGGCATGGTGGTGGTTGCGATCGCGATTAACCGGATCAACCGCGGATCAACGCAAAGCATCGGATATCTGCCAGCGCCTATCCTCGAAAATCAGCGCCGATTCCGTTAACCGAAGCCTGATTTTTTGGTATGGCGCATCTCTGGGGGCACTCTGGTTTGACGATGCCAATGCACGCAAACTTACCGGAGAAGCCATCGCCGCACTTGCGGCTTCCTATGATCCGGAAATAAATTGCATACCCCTTGGCACCGGAATGGGCGGTGGAAAAAACGGAAACAAACTCATTACGACGGATACCTTTGCTTCCTTAATACAGCTTCTTGGCCACAGTGACCGTGGTGATCACGCTCACATCTCGCAATGCCATGCGAATACGATATTGACGGCATGTCACGCAAGTGATGGCGTATTTCATTCCGTCGCACATTTTGAACAGGGGCGTTTTCGTCCCTCCGATCGAGCGGGCATGTGGTCTCGTGGTCAGGCTTGGGCCATGTTGGGATTGAGCCGGGCGGCAGCGCGATGGGGAGAACCCTACTTGACTCATGCTCAGTCTGCCTGTGAATATTGGAAGCGTTCACGTCCGGAACCTCTGCCTCCAAACCGGCTCGACGATCCTTTGGGTCTTTCCGATCCCTCGTCCACCGTGATCGCGTCTCTGGCAATGCTGTCCCTGGCTGATCTTGTACCGGATGGAACTCCATGGCGCATTCATGCCCATCGGCAGATCGCTGCAATCGTTCGCAGCCGATATTTCACGGGGCTTGACGAAAGTAAAACAATTTCAAACACGATCGCTTCGGGAAAATTCTGGGGCTGCTGTTACAAAACCAATGAAGGAAAGAATGCGCTGGTCGAATCGGCCTGGGGCAGCTTTTTTCTCATGGCGGCACTCTGCGTGCTTATTGGCGCCATCGAACCGAACCACTGCTAAAGGATATGAAATGATGAAATACATGCGCTTCCGCTTGATCAGCCACATGATGTCCCGCTTATTGCTGATCCTGACAATCTTTATTTCTTCTGGAGCCGTCGCCGAGGAAACGGAGCACGAATCTGTTCTGCTGCACGCGGCAAGAGTTTTCGATGGCTATAACATCAGAACCAACACGTCGGTATTAGTGATAAATGGGCGAGTTGCACGAATTGATACGCGCGAATCACTCGAGTCCAGTAATGCGAAGGTCATCGATCTGGGCGATTCAACGATACTACCCGGCTTTATCGAGCTGCATGCACATCTTTCATTTCAAAATATTCCGGCCGATACCGTCCTGAAGCATGGCATTACAACCATCCGGGATGTCGGCGGGCCCCTACATAAGCCATATGGCGGAGATGGCGCTTTACGTGTACTCACCTCCGGACCAATAATTACCGCACCGAATGGGTATCCTATCCCGATGTTGAGAGATACCAACATCGCAACAGCGGTTTCAACGGAAGAAGAAGCACGCGCAACCGTCCGCGATCTTATCAAGGGAGGCGCTGTCGTGATCAAAATCGCGCTGGAACCCGGCGGTGAAGCGGGTGCTCCGTGGTCCTCAGGTCACGGCCATGATTCCAGTCATGGTCATGGTCATGATTCCAATCACGGTCACCATGATCCAGCGGTTGCCGAACACGTGGAGGCCCGGCATCCACATGCGCATGATTCTTCCCATGCAAAACATGCATGGCCACTGCTGCCGGAAAATATCGTCAGAGCGATCGTGGATGAAGCGCATAAAAATAATCGTCAAGTGACGGCACATATTGCCGAGGTAAAAGGCGCGCAAATTGCAATCAATGCAGGTGTTGATGAGTGGGCTCACATGCCATGTGACGTTATTCCTGAATCGTTGCTAAAACAGGCAGTGGCACAGAATGTAAAAATAGTCGGTACGCTGGACACGCTATCGAAATGTTCCGGGATTGCAGGCAATGCCCGCAACTGGACGGCGCTTGGGGGAGAACTTTTATACGGCGCCGAGGTTGCGCATCCGGATATTCCGAGGGGTATCGATGCGCAAGAGCTTATGTATATGATGCAAATGGCGAAACTGGGCGTAATGGACGTGTTGCGTGCTGCGACTTCGAAAGCAGGCCAGCATCTGAGTTTGCCGCTGCTGGGTACACTGCAAAAGGATGCGCCTGCGGATATCATTGCAGTCCGGGGAGATCCTGCTCATAACCTGAAAATTCTGGAATATCCTGATCTCGTTATGTCTGGAGGCCAAATTGTAGTAAATAATTTCAAGAATCCGCGTGTTTCGCCATAATCATCATCAGTTTTTGGCGGTAGCGGCCGGGGCGGCGGCTTG
>CAJDVB010000143.1_pt1 | contig 10290 bp, 7 predicted proteins | sample 7391231 | NCBI WGS metagenome assembly CAJDVB01 (sample SAMEA7055679, study PRJEB34461) | soil metagenome | biome: terrestrial ecosystem; feature: Peninsula; material: soil | place: Antarctica | collected 2016
GCGGGGTGCAGCTTGGGGTCGAAGCCGAAGCGGGCCACATAATCCTGCGCGTATTGAACATCAATCGCCTGAAGAATGCGAATGGAAACCAGATTTTTGGATTTGGCGAGCGCTTCGCGCATGCGTACAGGTCCCTCGTAGGTATCCTCGAAATTTCGGGGGTCCCACTGATCGCTTCCTGTTTCCTCGGCGGTAAAAGAGAGTGGCGCGTCATTGACGACGGTGGCTGGCGTAAAGCCTTTTTCCAGGGATGCGGAATAAATGAACGGTTTAAAACTGGAGCCCGGCTGGCGCCATGCCTGTATAACGTGGTTAAACTGGCTCCGGTTGAAGTCGAACCCGCCAACGATGGCGCGAATTGCCCCGTCATGCGAATTTATTGCGACCAGCGAGGCCTCGACCTGAGGAAGTTGCACGATATGCCACACGCCTTTTTCGTTCTTCCGTATTCGGATGAGCGAACCCGGACGAATATATTGCTGACCAGGGCCTGCCTTGCTGGAAAGGGATTTCTGGGCAAACTTGAGGCCATCGCCGGTAATCTCGATGATTTCCCCACCCCTTCGGTATGTCTTGACCGATTTCGTGCCGGCGGCCAGCACCACGGCAGCCTGGATATCGTCGCTGTCGGTCACTTCTTGTAATGCATCTTCCAGGATCTCTTCGCGATCCTGGCCAGTTTTCGTCAAATTGATAAATGCTTCAGGTCCACGATAACCATGCCGGCTGTCATAATCCATCACGGCTTGCCGCACCGCCTTGTAAGCTGCGTCCTGATCCAGTTGCCGTATCGTGGTATAGACTTTGAAACCTTTGGTGTAGGTATCTTCACGATGGCGTTCATATACTGCCTGGCGCGCCATTTCTGCCACAAAACCGGCGTGCATTGCGAATTCCTGCGATTCGCGCTTGACCTGCAATGGTTGCTTTTCCGCCTCTTTGAACGCTGGATCGGAAATATAGCCTAGCTCGCGCATGCGCCGGAGAACATAAAGCTGCCGGGTCTTCGCGCGCTTGGGATTGACTACTGGATTAAAGCGTGAAGGTGCCTTGGGCAATCCTGCGAGCATTGCGGCTTCTGCAAGGTTGATCTTGTCCAGGTTCTTGCCGAAATAGACCTGTGACGCGGCGGCAAAGCCATAAGCGCGCTGCCCGAGATATATCTGGTTGAAGTAAAGTTCAAGAATCTCGTCTTTGCTCAGGCTGTGCTCAATTTTGAATGCCAGCAAAGCCTCGCTGAATTTACGAGTCAGTGTTTTTTCCTTGGTCAGGAAAAAATTACGCGCAACTTGCATGGTAATGGTACTGGCCCCTTGCCGCGCACCGCCGGAAGTGAAATTCGAATAGGCCGCCCGCAATATACCGGGATAATCCACTCCGCCATGCTGATAGAAGCGGTCGTCCTCAGCGGCCAGAATCGCCTGTTTCAGCTGTTCCGGCACCGAGCTGATCTTGACCACCTTGCGACGCTCTTCGCCGAACTCCCCGATTAGGAGACCTTCGGCGCTGTAAACCCGTAAAGGGATTTTCGGACGGTAATCGGTCAGCGCTTCAAGCGAGGGCAATGTGGGAATGGTAACCAGCGCGGCAAAGCCAGTCAGCAAGACTCCAATAAGACCTAGCGCTAAAAATGCGGCGAGCAGGTAAACCCACCAACGTGCTAGCATGTAAGAAGGATTTTGAAAAAGAAAGTTAAGACGAACATATGCAATTATAAGGTATTACGTGAAGCAATGCGGTAGAAGCGAACGCTGGGAACGCTACGGCACATTTTGAGGTGTTTTTCAGGAAAGCGAGGCGGGAGATCGTCAACGTGGAGGCTTGTCTGTTTACGAGGACGCAAAGGAAAATACCGCCGGATTTTTTGTCACGGCGACCAGTACGACATAGAGAAAAGTCAACTGAGCCGCAATCCACGCATAGATTCTTGTTTTACGGGTTTTGCCGAATCTCAGCGCCATCATTCCGAGGCCGATATAAACGAGCAGGCCGATGACTTTGGCGCTGAGCCATGAATCATGTATCGGATCCTGGTGAATCCTGATAGCCAGCACGATCGCACTCGTCAGCAGTATGGTATCCACCACGTGCGGTGTAACTTTTACCCAGCGCTGCTGCAAAGCGGAAGATTCGCGCATTTTCCATATGCTGCGCAACGAAAACAACAGGTAGCTGATTACCACGCTGGTGACATGAATCATTTTCAATGCTGCGTAACTCATGCTCACTCTCCGCGCAACATCCAGCCGTGGCTGCCAGCCACCGCGCCCGCAATAGTAATAAGGCTTAAACTAAGCAATATCCAATGCATGCGCCGCATCCGGCGAAAAGTCTTCTCGGCGTCGTGCTGCGCCGTTTTCGGGATCTGTTTCCGCAACACCAGCGGTTCCACCACAAACAACATCAAGGTAAAGATTACCCAGACCAGAACCATGGCATGCATCCACCAGAAGCGCAATTCGGTAAAACGGCTCCATGCGTTCAGAAAATGCACCATGTAGAACCCGCTCAAGCCGACGAGCAATGTGACGACGCGAGCCTGCGGTGCAAAGCGGCCTTCGATACGCGCAAAAAAATCCGTTCGTTCGGATGCCGATCTCATCTGTGCCATGGCTGGTATCAGCACCGTAGTGACCATCGCCACGCCACCAATCCATAGCACAACGCCCAACACATGGACCACTCTGGCGAAAACGAACTCATCCATAGAAATAATCCCCCGGTCTTTCCTGCTCGAAACGCTTATGAAAAACATTCTCGATCTCCCCTGCCAGCACAAATATGCCTGGAATCACCCCTGCTGTCCGCTTGGGTTGCTACTCGCTGATCTGCGGGTCGTTAGTGCTTGTGATTGAGTTTGGCAGCCTGGACGCTAAAATGTTCAAGTATTTCACACATAAACATGAAGCGGAGTAGCCGCTTCGGTTTGATTTCCGTCCGTTTGCTTATGTATTGTTTCAGGCGTGCCGTATACGGGCTCTGCGATATGCGCTGTCATCGCCTTTTCTCATTGAAGAAGCGGCGCAAACCAGCTATGTTTGACCAAACAGAATTAATCAAGAGCTTCTTAATCAAGAGCTTTTTAATCAAGAGCCTCGCAATCGAATGCATCACAGCTGGCAAGATCAGACTTGCTGCAAGCGGGAACTTGTGCCGATAGTTGGCGCAAAGCGCTGCGCAGGCCTTCTTCCAGAGTGGGGTGATAAAACGGCAAGCGCAGCATATCATGTACGGTGAGCGAACGCTCGATGGCCAGCGCCACCAAATGTGCCATATGCTCCCCGGCAGGAGCGCACATTTCGGCGCCGAGCAGCCGGCCGCTTTCCGGTTCGGCATAAAGACGCAGGAGGCCCTTGTTGCGCTGACCCACCCTGGCGCGCCCCTGGTGTTTAAAACTCGCTTCTCCCGTCAGCATTTTATTACCGTCGAGTGAATTGAAGCGCCTGCCTATCATTGCGATATTAGGATCGGTAAAGACTATTGCTAGCGGGACGCGACGCTTGAAACACATTGGGTCGCGACGGGTCGAATTGATTCCGGCGATATGTCCCTCATCCGCCGCCTCATGCAGAAGAGGTATCCGGTCATTGATGTCGCCAGCCATGAAAATGGGCAGATCGGCTATTTGCATAGTATGAGGATCAACCGGAGGCAGTCCGTGCTCATCGAGTTCGATACCCAATGTTTCCAGCCCGAGGTTGTCGATATTTGGCCGGCGGCCAAGGCTAACGAGAACGTTGTCAACCATGGCCTCTTTACTTCCGGCACTGACTTGCATACCATCGCTGCACGCATGCAGATCAGCCTTTTGCCCCAGATGAACGGGGAATTCCTGTTTCAAAAGTTCTGTCACTACGGCATTGACACCAGGGTCTTGCAATCCCGCAATGGCAGTTTTCTGGTCAAACGCCGCTATATTCACGCCTAGCCGCGAAAGTGCCTGGGCCATTTCCACGCCGACCGGGCCCAAGCCTATCACTGCCATGCGGGAAGGCAGCGTTTGCTGCTCGAATAATGTATCCGTAGTGAGCAATTGCCTTCCGAAAGCATGCCATGGCTCAGGCACGACCGGGCGTGAGCCGGTAGCGATGATAATGCTGCGTGCGCGGAGCTCGCGCCCGTTTACTTCCAGCCTTCCTGCTCCAAGCAAACGTGCGCGACCGGAAATCGCGCGCCCGCCCAGTGCCTCTGTGATCTTCAGCGTGCTGGCAACAAAATCGTCGCGCAGCCGGCGTACATGCCGCAGCGCAGCGGGAATATCGAGTGTGAGAGAACCTGCTCCCCGAATACCAAATTCCTCAAACGTGTTACGAGAGTGAAAGGCATTCGCTGCCTCGATCAGCGCTTTGGAAGGCATACAACCCACCCTGGCACAGACCGTTCCCCATGGTCCATCGTTGATGAGTATGAAATTGGATGTTTGCTTCTTTACTTCATTCAATGCAGCCAAACCCCCAGTACCGGCCCCGACAATAGCGACATCGTATGATTCATTCATGATGACTTCTCCTGCGATATAACGGCATTGAACCTAAGTAGCTGGCAAGTTGGACGGGTAAAAACATGACATGGTAACTAGCTAAAAGCTAGCTCAACCGGATATCCGAGATGCTTGTAACTTCAAGTAATTTCAGGTAAGTGACAAATGCGGCAGTGCGAACTGAAAGGCTCGCTGAGGTAACCAGTAAGCCAGCGCTGTTATCGCGGACGCAATCGCTGCCTTTTCCGGGAACGCTGTATTGCCCGGCGTTGTGTGTTGTGTGAAGGCAATCTTGCAGGGACGCCTGGTCTTTAATATAGCGCAAGTTGTTTGGGGCTAAGAGAGCGCATGATTTCGTCCCGAGCCGCTACAGCTTGCTGAACCCCGGCGGCAGCGGCAAGATTCAGCCATACGTAACTCTGTACCTGGTCGACAGCAAGACCATATCCGGTGCGGTAGATGAGGCCTAGCTCATACTGTGCAAGTCCGTAGCCTTGTTCCGCTGCCAGTTTAAGCCACTTCGCAGCCTCGGCGAAATCCTGAAGGGCGCCATTTCCAGTCAAATATAACAGGCCCAGCTTATATTGCGCATCGCTATCCCCCTTCTCCGCACTCTCTTGATACAACCGTACCGTAAAATAATGATCATCCGTTGGCCCTGGTGTCGCAGGAGAGGCTGGCCCTGCGTTACGCGTCGCTGCCGTTCCGGCAGGGGGTTTGCCGCCGGTGGTTGCCGCATTCAAGTGTTCTTCATGATCGCGTCCGGGATTGCCATTGCCGGGAATAGCGGGTTTCTCCTGCTCGATTTCAGATAAGGGCCCGACGTAATGGTCAGCCATGTTGTGTTCTATGATCAGCCAGACCAACGCAATCAGTAGCGCGCCCACGGTTAGTGTCGAGCCCGTAACAAGATAAGCATGGGGGTTTCGCACCCAAAAGCGCTCTCTGCAATCGCGGCAGCGCACAGGGCGAAGGAACAGCATGGACAATGTCCGTTCTTCGGGTCGGGCACGAGAACCATGCGTTCTTTGACTTCCGCACTTAATGCATTTCGGGTACATAATATTCAGTATTGTTGCTGTTCTACTCGAAAAGTGGGGTTCCAGTATCTCGCGGAGTCTAAGTAGCGGCTGACCGAACGTCAACCCAGGCAGCAATGCCAGGCACATCTCAGCGCAATTAACTCCCTGATGAGTTCGGTGGGCTGCGCATTCGAGCTGCCCATCCCCAACCTGATCCAGCGGATCGGAATGATTCCAGTATCGATGTCGATATGGATTACCCGCTTAAATGCCGGCGCCACCGTCATATACCTCATTACGTATTTGCGCCTGAGAGATAACACTGTCGGGCGGAATGCTGCGCGTAAGCCAGACGTTGCCGCCAATGGTCGAGCCGCGCCCGATGGTGATACGGCCAAGAATGGTGGCGCCAGCGTAGATAATTACATCATCCTCGACAATAGGATGCCGAATATTCCCTTTTACCAGCGCACCATGCTCATCCGTGGGAAAGCGTTTGGCGCCCAGCGTCACGGCTTGATATAGGCGCACGTGTTCGCCAATGATAGCAGTTTCGCCAATGACTACACCGGTGCCGTGATCGATGAAAAAACTGCCTCCAATCTTCGCTCCTGGATGGATCTCTATACCGGTAGCGGAATGGGCAATTTCTGAAATCATGCGTGCAATCAGCGGTGCACCCAGGCAGTGCAGTTCATGCGCGAGGCGATAATGCGTTATGGCCGTGATGCCCGGATAACAAACCAGCACCTCGTCGAGGCTGCGGGCAGCCGGATCGCCCTCGTACGCCGCCTGAATGTCGCTTTCAAGCAACGTTCGTACATGGGGTAATTGCCGGGCGAACGCCTGGGTGATGGTCGCAGCCCGTTCTCGGTCCGAATCGCTTGCGGTTTCCAGGCCGGAAGTAAAGCGCAGTTCACGGCGCACTTGAACCAACAGTTCGCGAAGCGTGACATCCAGGGTGTGCCCGACGTAATAATCGACGCTCTCATTGGTGAGTTCGGGTAAGCCCAGGCGGTTCGGAAACAACACGGCACTCAGCCCATCCGCGATCCCGACCAGTACCTTGCGGGAGGGCAGTTTAGGCGGCCTGTCGCGCCTTTGCCGGTTTTCCAGTGATTTCACACGCAAGGCGCGCAGCTCGGCCACAACCTTGTCGATTTCCAAACCTGTCTCTTTCGATGATGAGTATCCTGTTTTTCCCGATTTTGCCATCATTGCACCGAACCTTGACCATCGAGCGCATCCTCGAAGAGAATGGAACTCAAGGCACTGATCTATTAAATGAGCGGTCAACTACCGGATTTAGGATCATGCACCGAACCTTGACCATCGAGCGCATCCTCGAAGAGAATGGAACTCAAGTAACGTTCTCCCGAATCGGGAAGGATTACGACGATGGTTTTGCCTGCGTTTTCCAGACGTTTCGCATAACGTATCGCCACCGCCACAGCCGCTCCGCATGAAATTCCGGAAATAATGCCTTCTTCGCGTGCGAGGCGACGGGCATAGCGCAACGCATCTTCATTGCTGACCTGCTCGATATCGTCCACCAGCGACAGGTCTAAATTTTCCGGAACGAAACCGGCACCAATTCCAGGGATTTTGTGCGGTCCGGGTTTCAGCGGCCCACCCGCGCGCAGTTGGGTCAATACCGGGCTGGCGGATGGTTCAACGGCAACCGAAATGATCGTTTTCCCCTTTGTATTTTTGATGTAGCGCGAAACGCCGGTTATAGTACCGCCTGTACCCACGCCGGAAACAAAAATATCAATGGCGCCCTCGGTATCGTTCCAGATTTCCGGCCCGGTAGTGCGTTCATGGATGGCCGGGTTGGCTGGGTTGTTGAATTGCTGAAGCAGTACATACCGGCCGGGATCGGAAGCAACGATTTCCTCGGCTTTCAACACGGCGCCTTTCATTCCCCGCGCGCCTTCCGTCAATACCAGTTTTGCCCCATATGCGCCGAGCAATTTACGCCGTTCCAGGCTCATGGTTTCCGGCATGGTCAAGGTCAGCGGTATGCCGCGGGAGGCCGCAACCGACGCCAGTGCGATGCCGGTGTTGCCGCTGGTCGGTTCCACCAGTTCTTTTCCTGCAAGAAGCAGTCCGCGCTCTTCCGCGTCCTCGATCATCGCCGTGCCAATACGACATTTTACGGAATAAGCGGGGTTACGCCCCTCGATCTTTGCCAGCACTGTTGCGGGAGCACCGTCGGTAATGCGGTTGAGCCGGACCAACGGGGTATGTCCGATAGACAACGAGTTATCCTTAAACCAACGCGGCATGCTGCGACTTCCTTCAGTATGGGTTCCGGGCAAGCCTGTTCACAAATATGACGCACGTGAGGATGGACATGTTTGGAAGACAGAACTTAAAATTGTTTCAACCCACCCGATCCGTTCGAGACGAGCTTTCTTGCAGCCGTGGGTGAGGACGTACCCAGAAGCTGCGCGGCCATTAGAACGCCAGGTTTAATGTTTATTCAAGACGTATTGATTATAATACTCGGTTTATCGCAGGTTTTACGCCTGGCTTCTCTATAATATCTAGCTGAAATCATTGAGTTATTTTAACATGAGTATAAGCGCTGGAGTAACCATTTGACTGAGATCTATCCGGGGACGTAGGCGACGTCCAACTCTTCAGGCATTACTTTGATGTTTGCAGCCTGCTCCGGAAACGAGACCGCTTATTCAAGCCGGGCATCCAGCATCGGCAAGTATTGTAAACCACGAACGACGCTGCTTCTTGACACTGACACTACATTGAATCTCAAAGACAGGGCAGGGCGATTGCCCGAGTCTTCATGCAATTCTTATTCATATCGGCGAAGATGATCCCAATGACCCATAAGGCACGGCGTGAGTTTTATTGATCTCCCGGCCGTCAAGACTGCTCAGGGCACGGTGCGCTTGCCTGGCTCCAAAAGCATTTCCAACCGCATTCTATTGCTTGCTGCATTGGCTGACGGCGCGACAGTTATACGTGACCTGCTTATTTCCGACGATACGGCGCAAATGCTGGAAGCACTTGAGGCGCTGGGTGTGCCCATCGCCCGGATCAATGAAGATTGTTATCGGGTGCAAGGCATAGGCGGAAAGTTGCCTCTCCGTTTTCCCATCGGTGAAGCGGGTTTATTCCTGGGCAATGCAGGCACGGCTTTCCGGCCTTTGACTGCCGTGCTGGCGCTGGCTCAGGGATATTACCAATTATCGGGTGTACCGCGCATGCATGAACGCCCTATCGGCGATCTGGTGAGTGCGCTACGCCAGTGGGGGGCGGATATAACCTATCTGGGCAATGAAGGTTTTCCGCCGCTTCAAATCAAGCCAGGGTGCATCCACGGAGAGGAAATTACGGTGAGGGGCGATGTATCCAGCCAGTTCCTGACGGGTCTGCTGATGGCTTTGCCTTTATCCGCAATGCGTTTCAATCATACGTCGACGATAACAGTGGTGGGAGAGTTGATCTCGCGGCCTTATATCGAGTTGACCATAGCGCTGATGGCCCGCTTCGGCGTGGAGGTGGAGCGTGAGGAATGGCGCCGCTTCACTATGCGCTCAGGCCAGCGCTATCTCAGCCCGGGCGAGATATCTGTCGAGGGCGATGCATCCTCCGCTTCGTATTTCCTTGCCGCCGGCGCCATCGGTGCCGGTCCGGTGCGAGTAGAGGGTATCGGTCACGGCAGCCTTCAGGGAGATGTCCGTTTTGCTGAAGTGCTGGAAGAAATGGGAGCGCGCATCAGCATGGGCAATAACTGGATCGAGGCAAGCGCCCCTGTGTCTGGTGGTCTGCGGGCCGTTGATCTCGACTGCAATCATATTCCGGACGCCGCCATGACGCTTGCAGTGGCGGCGTTGTTCGCCGCTGGTACCACCACGCTCAGGAATATCGCCAGTTGGCGGGTGAAAGAAACCGATCGCCTCGCGGCAATGGCAAAGGAGTTGCGCAAGTTGGGTGCGGTGGTGGAGGAGGGCGCGAATTTTCTGCGTATCACTCCGCCAACCGGTAGACTCACCAGGGATGCAGCGATTGATACGTATGACGACCACCGGATGGCCATGTGCTTTTCGCTGGCGTCCTTTGGCGCGCCTGTGCGTATCAACGATCCCGATTGCGTCGCCAAGACTTTTCCCGACTATTTTGAAAAGTTCGCGGCCATTGTCAGTCCCTGACCGGCAGAATCCGGGTAAATTTATCGAGGCTGTTTTTCATGAATACGAATACTAATGATGTTCCCGTTATCGCCATTGATGGCCCTTCTGCTTCCGGCAAGGGCACCGTTGCACAACGGGTGGCGGCAAAACTGGGGTTTCACTATCTCGACAGCGGTGCGCTCTACCGGTTGGTGGCGCTGGCAACGATGCGTGCTAAGGTCGACCTGAGCGATGAAAGGGCAATTAGCGATGTTGCCGCAGGCCTGAATGTCGTCTTTAAGGATGAAGAAATCCGACTGGGCAATGAAAGCGTCACCGATGCGATCCGCACGGAAGCGTGCGGCAACTCGGCTTCCAGAATAGCCGCTTATCCGCTGGTGAGATCCGCGCTATTAGCGCGGCAGCGTGCATTTTGCCAGCTTCCCGGCCTGGTGGCGGACGGCCGCGATATGGGATCGGTCGTTTTTCCCGAAGCCGTTCTCAAAATATTTCTCACCGCAAGCGCTGAAACGCGAGCGCAACGGCGTCATAAGCAGTTGATGGAAAAAGGGATAGGTGCTAATATTGCCACCCTTTTGCAGGATATACGAGACCGCGATGCCCGCGACAGTAATCGGAGCGTGGCGCC
>CAJDVB010000021.1_pt1 | contig 10223 bp, 2 predicted proteins | sample 7391231 | NCBI WGS metagenome assembly CAJDVB01 (sample SAMEA7055679, study PRJEB34461) | soil metagenome | biome: terrestrial ecosystem; feature: Peninsula; material: soil | place: Antarctica | collected 2016
GCCTTTACCGCCAACCCGGCGCGCATTGGCGAGCCGTTCCTTGGCCGCTATGTGGTCTGGGAGAGCTCAGGTACCAGCGGGCTGCCCGGTATCTTCGTACAGGATGCGCAAGCGATGGCGGTGTATGACGCGCTTGAAGCCCTGCGCCGACATGCGCCCAGGCCGCTGGCGCGCTGGCTGGATCCGCTGTATCTTTCCGAGCGCATGGCCTTCGTGGGCGCCACCAGCGGGCACTTTCCGAGCTATGTGGTGTTCCAGCGCCTGCGCAAGCTCAACCCCTGGCTGGCGCAGACGCCTCGCGAGTTTTCAATTTTGCAGCCAACTGATGCATTGGTGGACGCGCTCAATGCATTTGCGCCGACGGTGATTGCGACCTATCCCACCGCAGCCGTGCTGCTGGCGGACGAGGCGGTCCATGGCCGCCTGCATGTCAACGTTCGGGAAGTCTGGACCGGTGGCGAAAACCTGGGCGCGGTCATGCGCGAGCGGATTGAGACGGGGCTGCGCTGCATTGTGCGCAACAGTTATGGCGCGTCAGAGTTTCTGACCATTGGTTGGGAGTGCGCTCATGGGCACCTCCACGCCAATGCCGACTGGATGATTCTGGAACCGGTGGATCAGCAGCACCGGCCGGTGCCCGCCGGCCAGCCTTCCTGCACCGTGCTGCTTACCCACTTGGCCAACACGGTGCAGCCGCTGATTCGATATGACCTGGGTGACCAGGTCACGATGTACAGCGAAGGCTGCGCCTGCGGATCGCCGTTGCCAGTGATCGAGGTGCAGGGGCGGTGCGATGCGCCGCTGGTGATGGCCGGCCGCAACGGCAAGCTGGTGACGCTGCTGCCATTGGCCCTGACGACCGTGCTGGAAGATCAGGCAGGTGTGTTTGACTTCCAGTTACGCCAGCAGGACAAGCACACACTGGTGCTGCGCCTTGGCTTGCGGGGCAGCGAGGCCGGGGCTGCCATGACGCGTTGCCATGACGCGCTGAAGGACTTTGCGACGTCTCAGGGGCTTGCGTCGTTTTGTCTGATCGAGGAACCGGGGCTACCCGTTCCGCGCGGTCGCAGTGGCAAAGTATGCCGGGTGCTGGCCAGCGACTGAGGCAATCAGCGCCCTGCAATTGGTATCCTCACCCGGACCCGTCTCTATCAGCGGTATCAGTGCAGCGGCCGGTGTCGCAAAAACACCCAACAGAACTGCCGAGCCGATGCGTATGGCCAGCATTTTATCCGGGTACACGGTTGGATCCTTGAAAGTGCCGCCGATATGCACGGGTGTGCGCAGGCTTAGAATACTGACGTGCTTGGGTTGCGGCGAAATCTTCAGGTGGATGGTTTCGTCGACGAGGCTTATCCATCCTTCGCCGATGATGTTTGTTTCTGTTGTGTCAATGACAAAAGCCTCGCTGGTCATGATCCCTTTCTTGATATCGAAATCGCTGACAGCGCAACGGATCTTGGCGTTTTTATCCCCTGCGATCAAAAGCTTGAGAATCCGCGCTCCATCGAGCCCTATAATATCCAGCATCAGTTTGCTGATCTGGCCGCCAGACATGATCAACCCGAAGTTGCCATCGGCCGATGCGAGAAGCGCGCCCACCGACTTGCCATGTCCCGTTACCGTTGTTGTGCCGCCTATCAAACCTATGCTGTCCTTGGTTAGCTCGATCTTGGGAAAGAGCTTCGGTAACTGCAGCCTTTTAAAGTCAATCTTGACCTCTGCGGCGGGTATGTCCTTCCGTGCATTTATCACGACCTTGGAAATAATATTCCCGCCTGCGACCGAGAAATTGGCGGGGTCCAGGGTCAGCAGCCCATCATCGACCTTGAGATGCGTTACCAGATGCTCGACCGGCAATTCCTTGTTGCGTATCGATTCTCCGGTGAACTTGACGTCCGCGTCCATTGCCCGCAATCGGTCCACCTTGAATTCCTGGTCGGGTAGCACGCGGTCCCGCTGGGCCTCTATCGACGCTTTTTTCTCCTGTTTTTCGGCAGGACTGTCTTGTGGTTGCGGCGCATGCCGGGCGCCGACAAAACCGTTCAAATCGTTCAGGTCGAGGACTTTTGATACAACCTCCGCGCGCAGCATGGGGCGCTTGCCGCCGGTATCAAAAAGTATATCGCCGCCGAGATCGCTTTTGCCTACCTCTCCGGAAAATTGCTTCATCGACCACTCGGTTTTTTGGTGCGTAAGCCTTCCTGATATGCGATATGGCGGTGAGGGAAAAAATACAATTCCTACCATCGGGTAAAGTGCGGATAGATCCTCCCCGCGTATTTCCAGCTTCAAATCCATTGTAGACAGCTCGGCAAGCCCGGTAATGATGCCGTCGACTGCGGCGTGAGTCGTTCCGATTTGCGCGCTCGCTTTGATTGGATAGGGAAGCGTTTTATCCGCAAGAGACATCACCTCGCCACCCTTGGCTTGCGCCGTGAATTTCAGGCCGGTGAACGTGCCTTCAGCCGCCACATCGAGCGACATTTCCCGCGCGTCCGCTGCCGGGTCGGTGTGTATGCTTACCGTTACGTCAGTCTTTGTCTTGGGGTCGCGGAAAACGACCTTGCCCTGGTTCAGGACAAGCCTGCCGATTTCCGGCAATTCCGTTTTCTCTTTTTCCTCCTTTTTAAGATCCCAGTTGCGCTTTCCATCCTCACTCTTTTCAAGGATGATTTTCGGCCGGGATATGGATACTTCGGGTAGTACGACATGGCCGAGGAACAGGTCCCATAGACTGACGCGGAAAGCCGCCTTATCGACGTCGAGCATCGGTTGCTGCGTGCCCCATTCAGCATTGGCAAGTGAAAGTCCTCCGATACTGACCAGTGGATTGAGCGATAACCTGACATCGAGGTCGCCGCGGATGGTGAATTCGCGGCCGGTCTTTTCGGTTACCTGGCGCTCGACATAGGGCTTCAGCATGTTCCAGTCGAACCAGATGACAAATATTGCGATGAGCACGACTAACGCGCCAAATATCAGCAATACGGCCTTCTTTACGGTCTTGGGACGAATCGACATAGGGGGAGGCTTGCAACGGAGGGCGGAACAAGAGCGGTTCCGATAAGTTGGAATGATACTTCTGCTGGTAGCGCCGTTCGGTACGTCACCGCACATTCGACTGTGGGAAGCCGACACGGATCGGTTTGTGGCCGGCAAATCGGGAATGACCTCGAAGCGTGCGGCACGGCTTTGTGGTCTTTGTGGTCAAGATTAAGACGGAGGGGGCGTTGCGATGATGTGACCGGCGACAATGATCAGAGCTGCATGCGCTTGTTCAGAACCTTCTAATACTTTCGCACGTCACGAAACAGACGATCGAATTCTTTCTTGACCACGTCGTAGCATTCGCAAACGTGCGTTTCGAGCCCGGCTCTGTCAAGCACGGTAATGTGGCCGCGCCGATAGCGGATAATTTCGGCCTGTTGCAGTTTTCCAGCAGCCTCTGTAATGCCTTCGCGGCGCACGCCAAGCATGCTGGCGATCAATTCCTGAGTCATGACCAATTCCTGAGAATTCAACCGGTCCAGCGTTAACAATAACCATCTGCACAACTGCTGTTCGATGGTATGGTGCCGGTTGCATACGGCGGTCTGCGAGATTTGCGTAATAAGCGCCTGAGTGTAGCGCAACAACAATCGTTGTATCGGACCTCCTTGATTAAACTCTTGCAACAGAAGCGAGGCTTTCAGCCGGTAGCCATGGCCGGCAGTTTGCACAGTGGCCCAGCTCGGCGTACTTTCACCGCCCATGATCAGCGAAATACCAAGCAAGCCCTCATTACCCACGCCTGCAATCTCCGATGACGCGCCATTTTCCAGGATATAGTGCAGGGAAATGATGGTGGAAGTTGGAAAGTAGACGTAGGGAAGGCGCCCTCCAGACTCGCAAAGAACATCCCCAAGCGGCATATGAACCAATTCCAGGTGCGATTTTATGCGTTCAAGTTCAATCGCCGGCAAAGCGGCAAGGAGACGATTCTGGTCGGGCTGATGTGGAGGAGGGCTTAGCATCCGCTACAGAAATTTTTTTATAAAAAAAGTAAGTGCAGCGTGGGCGTAGTGGAATGAAATCAAAAAAATCAAAAGATGGCAAATGCTCGAAGGCCCTTCACCTCTTCCACCAGCCGATTTCTATCCAACTTATGATAGCATTTATCTTAGAATGCAAATTCTGTCAAGCATAGCTTTTTACGGAGTATTCCATTTTATAAAGTAGTATTTTGTGCGCTAGCGTACATACTATGGATGAGCCAAATTTTTATCATTGCTCTTTGGCTGAATAATAGCAGGCTTGCAGTATCGGGATATTTGCGCAATTGGTGGTAGGGCATCGAGAGTCGCAGCGATTCCACCGCAAATGCCAGAACGACAAGGTCGGCGCGAAGTCTCTTTGAAAAGTTTCGCGCTCATAGGTGAGTTGTAAAAGAGACTGCTACGCATAAGGCTATTCCCCAACTGCTGCCTGCAAGAAGGAGTTGACAAAGATTGTAGTGTTACTCTTCCTGCTTATACTATTCGCTCTGCCGCTACGGAGCTACGCAATCGGAGAGTTTACATCGTGAGTATGTTAGCTCAAGATGAGGCCCACGATGAGACCCACGACTCAAAGAAACCCAAACCCATCAAAGACAAATATTTTTGACCGCGTTTAAGCGATCGCAGCCCGGAGAATAATCAAATTGAAAGCTAGAGACCTCACTGTTTCTGAGCTTTTACTTCCTATTACAGATCGGTTTAGGAAAATCGGAAGACCACGCGTCCCGGTTAGCGAAGAACTGCCGTTGCGATCTGAACTGTTCAGTGCGGATCAAATGGAGTTGTATGGCGGCATCCTTGCGGCATCTCACGAGCTATCAACGAGTGGGGGCACGGATCAGCTCCTGGCGCGGCTGGATGAGAACGAAAATACGCTCTTCCACATCTGTACCGTACTGACGGAAGCGGTAACGGCGGATCAGTTGCTTACGCCGGCGGGCGAGTGGATATACGACAACTTCTATTTGATAGAAGAGCAGATACGTATGGCCAGGCGCCATCTTCCGAAAAACTATAGCCGCGAATTACCCCTTCTTGCGCGCGGCGGCAGTGCAAATCTTCCGCGAGTATATGACATCGCTTTGCAGGCGATCTCACATGGCGATGGCAGAGTTGACACCGAGAGTCTCAGGCGTTTCGTCGCTGCTTATCAGGCTGTCGTGAATTTGCAGCTGGGAGAGTTATGGGCCATCCCGATCATGCTGCGGCTTGCATTGATCGAGAACCTGCGCCGGGTCGGGGTTCACGTCGCTGCCGGTGGCATAGATCGCAAGCTTGCCGCCACTTGGGCTGGCGAAATCACGAGCATTGCCGAGACAGATCCCAAGAGCCTGGTTCTCGTCATTGCCGATATGGCGCGGTCCGACCCGCCGATGACGACGCCTTTCATTTCCGAACTGGCACGGCGACTACAGGGGCAGGGGCCCGCGCTTGCGCTTCCGTTGACCTGGATCGAGCAGAGGCTTGCCGAGTCGAATCAGACAATCGACCAGATGGTGCAGTTGGGAAATCAGCAACAAGCGGCTGACCAGGTCTCAATCTCCAACAGCATAAATACGCTGCGTACGTTGGGCGCGATCGATTGGCGAGAGTTCGTTGAAACTACCAGCGTCGTGGAGCAGACCTTGCGAGAGGATCCGGAGGGGGTCTACAGTCGTATGGATTTTGCCAGCCGGGATCAGTATCGGCATGTGGTGGAGCGTGTAGCGAAGGCAAGTCCGGTATCGGAAGTGGAAGTGGCGCGGCGAGCGCTCGGGTTGGCACGCGAGGCAGCGGCGACGGCGGACGATAACGCCAGGGCACATGTCGGTTTTTATCTCCTTGACGACGGCTTGCCCGACCTTGAAGAGGCAGTACGAGTACGCTTTTCATTCCTGGAGAAACTTTGGCGAATCGGCCGGCGCTATCCGCTTTTCCACTATCTTGGCGCAATCGTATCGATTACGGCAAGCCTGGTCGGCATCCTACTGGCCGAAGCCCATGCCGACGGCGCCAGCGGGTGGTTGCTGGGAGCGGTTGGCATGCTGTCGCTCTTTACGATGAGTCAACTGGCGGTAGCCCTGGTCAACTGGGCGAGCCCGCTACTGGTAAGACCCCATTCGATACCCCGCATGGATTTCTCCAAAGGCATACCGGCAACATTTCAAACATTGGTTGTGGTTCCCACCATGCTGACAAGCGAGTCAGACGCGCGCAGCCTTGTTGAAGCGCTTGAAGTCCGATATTTAGCCAATCGCGACGATAATCTCGACTTTGCGTTATTGACCGATTTCAAGGATGCGGATCAGGAAACGCTTCCCGAAGACCAAATACTGTTGGATGCTGCACGAACGGGCATTGAGGAGCTGAATAAAAAATATGCCACTGGCGCTGCGGATAACACGATTGAGGCGGACGGCTCCGACGGCTCAGCGGTAAAAAGTAAGGACAGCCTTTTTTTTCTATTTCATCGCTCACGCCGATGGAATCCTCAGGAACGGCTCTGGATGGGTCAAGAGCGTAAACGGGGGAAACTTGCCGATTTGAATGCTCTTTTAAGCGGGGCCGGAAGCGACGCGTTTTCCCTCATCGTCGGTAATACGGCGGTGCTGTCGAACGTAAAATATGTCATCACACTCGATACCGATACTCAGTTGCCGCGCGAGACTGCCCATCAATTCGTGGGCGCGATGGCTCACCCGCTGAATCGCCCGAGGCTCGAAAAAAACTCCGCAGAGCGGAGGGTCAGCCTGGTAGCTGAGGGTTATGGAATTCTGCAACCGAGGGTTGCGGTAAGCCTGTCGAGTACCAACCAATCACGATACGCATGGCTTTTCGGCGGCGAGGCCGGCATCGATCCATACACACGTATCGTCTCCGACGTTTATCAGGATCTGTTTTATGAAGGCTCGTTCGTGGGAAAGGGAATTTACGACGTCGATGCATTCGAGCAGACGGTTTGCCGCCGCTTTCCCGATAATCGAATTCTGAGCCATGACCTGCTGGAAGGATGTTATGCGCGGGCAGGTTTATTAAGTGACGTGGAGTTATATGAGGAATTTCCTTCACGCTATAGCGCGGATGTAAGCCGCCGTCACCGGTGGATTCGAGGAGACTGGCAGCTCGCCAGTTGGTTGTTGTCGCGCGTACCGGGGCCGCAGGGAAGCTATCAGCCAAATCCGCTATCAGCATTGTCGAGGTGGAAGTTGATGGACAATCTTCGGCGCAGCCTGGTTCCGGTAGCCATGACGCTACTTTTGTTATTGGGTTGGATGGCACTCACCCATGCATGGTTCTGGACGCTGGTTGTTATCGGTACGCTGTTTATTCCTGCTGCGATAACCGTCATTGTGGACTTGCTGAACAAGCCAAAAGAAGTCGCGCTGCGTTCTCACATCATCACCTCCATGCGCACGGCTGGCCGACAATTCGGGCAGGTAGTATTCACACTGGCGTGCCTTCCATACGAGGCTTATTTCAGTCTCGATGCGATTCTGCGTACCCACGTGCGGCTATTTATCACTCACCGCGGGCTTCTTGAATGGAATCCCTCCCATTATGCAGAACGTGGGACCGATCCGGTTGACGTGAAGGATGGCCGCACTGTCCTCGGCGCTTCCTTTCGATCGATGTGGATAGCACCTGTAACGGCAATAGCCGCGGCAGCAGGAATGATGGTTACAGCGCCATTGACATTGATAGGGACATTGCCTGTATTGTTGTTATGGGCTGGGTCTCCCGCTATTGCCTGGTGGATAAGCCGGCCGCTTCCTCCGCGCAGCACAGAGTTAACCACTGGTCAGATACATTTTTTGCGTCAGATCGCACGCCGGACATGGCTTTTCTTCGAGACTTTCGTAGGCCCGGAAGACAACTGGCTCCCACCCGACAATTTTCAGGAGTATCCAGTCGCGACTACCGCGCATCGCACGTCGCCGACCAACATGGGTCTGGCACTACTGGCTAATATTACCGCCTACGACTTCGGCTATATCGGTACCGGACAGCTCATTGAACGTACCATGAATACATTGGAGTCGATGGAAACACTTGAACGGTATGCCGGTCATTTCTACAATTGGTACGATACAAAGGCAAAGACGCCATTGACCCGCTATGTCTCTACAGTGGATAGCGGTAACCTCGCGGGCCACCTGCTGACATTGCGCGCTGGTCTATTGGAAATATCCGATGAGCCGATTATTCACGAGCATTTATTTCTGGCGCTGGCTGACACACTACAGATACTTGAAAAAATCGCCGGTTCCGCTCCTGCAAATTCTTCTTTGGCACAATTCGAAAAAGCGCTCGCGATCGCAGCAGAGGTGCGCCCGGTCACAATCGCGAGCGTGCGGGTTGATCTTGATCGGCTGGCTACCTGCTCCAGGGCGATTATTCGCGAGATTACCGAAGAGCCGGTAACTTTGGCTTCCAGCGAAGCGCATGAGTGGGCAGCGGCGTTGAATAAGCAATGTGAAAGCGCACTGGCGGAATTGATCAGCCTTGTGCCCCAATCCCTGCTAGCTGCTGCCATGGATGATGCGGATGTAACACACCCGATGGAAAACCCTTCCTTGCGACAACTCGCGAGCCAGGGTAGCGCGGTTGCGCTTGATCATCTGGCCAACCTTGAACGCCTGGCACGTCAGGCAGGCGACATGGCGCAGATGGACTATAGCTTCCTGTTCAACCATGCGCAGCGGCAACTTGCAATAGGATATAACGTCGGTGAACATCGACTGGATGCCAGCTACTATGATCTGCTTGCATCGGAGGCGAGGCTCTGCAATTTTGTCGCAATTGCCCAGGGAGAGTTGCCGCAGGAAAGCTGGTTTGCCTTGGGGCGCATGCTTACCAGTTACGGCGGCGAAGCGACTTTGCTGTCCTGGAGCGGCTCGATGTTCGAGTACCTCATGCCGCTGCTGGTGATGCCTACGTTCGATAACACACTCCTGGATCAGACCTGCAAGGGGGCAGTCAATCGCCAGATTGCGTACGGTGAGGAACGCGGAATCCCATGGGGTATCTCGGAATCCGGCTATAACGCCGTCGACGTCCAGTTCAACTACCAATATCGCGCATTTGGCGTTCCGGGGCTGGGACTCAAGCGAGGCCTTGGCGAAGATCTGGTCGTTGCACCCTATGCCTCCGTACTGGCGTTAATGATCGCTCCGGAAGCCGCCTGCCGTAACCTTCAGCACCTTGCCGCCCAGGATATGGTCGGTAAATTCGGCTTTTACGAGGCTGTCGACTATACGCCATCGCGGCTGCGCCGCGGTGAAACGCGCGCCTTGGTGCGCTCGTTCATGGCCCATCACCAGGGCATGAGCTTACTTTCGCTGGCGTATTTGCTGCTGGATCGCCCGATGCAGCGGCGGTTCGAGTCTGAGCCCTCATTTCAGGCAACGATTTTGTTGCTTCAGGAACGCATCCCCAAGGCTACCGTTTTCAGCACACAAGCGCCCGAGCTCCCCGACGTGCGTGTGATCAAGGAACTCCCGGAGATGCCAGTGCGGCTTCTATCGAGCGCAAACACGCCTATTCCGGAAATACAGCTTCTGTCAAACGGCCGCTATCACGTCATGGTAACCAATAGCGGCGCAGGAAGCAGCCGCTGGAAAGACCTTGCCGTTACGCGCTGGCGGGAAGACAGCACTTGCGACTATTGGGGAAGTTTCTGCTATCTGCGCGATGTGGAGAGTGAAGAGTTCTGGTCGAATACATACCAGCCTACCTTGAAAGAACCCAAGCGTTATGGGGTCGTCTTTTCGGAAGGACGGGTCGAGTTCCGGCGACGCGACCTTGATTTTGATACGCATACTGAAATTACAGTTTCTCCCGAAGATGACATCGAGCTACGTCGGGTCCGAATCACTAATCGTGCCTGGACACGCCGGACGATCGAAGTGACTTCATATGCCGAGGTAGTGCTCGCGGCGCAGGCGGGTGACGCGCAAGCACCGGCTTTCGGGAATCTTTTTGTGCAAACGGAAATATTGGCAGACCGGCATGCGATTCTATGCAGCAGGCGGCCGCGCTCCCAGAGCGACCCGGTGCCCTGGATGTTTCATCTGATGGCGGTACATGGTGTCGCTACCGAGGAAATCTCATACGAGACGGATCGCATGGTTTTCATTGGACGAGGAAACGACGTGTCCGCACCGCAGGCGATGAAAACTTCCGGTCGGCTTTCCAATAGCTCAG
>CAJDVB010000029.1_pt1 | contig 10074 bp, 6 predicted proteins | sample 7391231 | NCBI WGS metagenome assembly CAJDVB01 (sample SAMEA7055679, study PRJEB34461) | soil metagenome | biome: terrestrial ecosystem; feature: Peninsula; material: soil | place: Antarctica | collected 2016
GTTCTGGGATTGGGTGGGCGGCCGCTATTCGTACGACTCGGCGATCGGGCTATCGCTGATGATCGCCATCGGTCCCGACCAGTTCCGCCAAATGCTCGCCGGCTTTCATGCCATGGATCAGCATTTCCGCGGCGCACCGTTCGAACAGAACCTGCCCGTGCTGATGGGAATGCTGGCGATATGGAACTGCAACTTCTTCAATGCACCGACCGTCGCAGTGCTGCCTTATGATCAGTATCTCAAACGCTTTCCTGCGTATCTGCAACAACTGACGATGGAAAGCAATGGCAAGCATGTCACCCTTGATGGCAGCCCCGTCTCGTATCAAACGGGCCCCATTTATTGGGGCGAACCCGGCACCAATGGACAGCACTCGTTCTACCAGCTCATCCACCAGGGAACTCGGCTGATTCCCTGTGACTTCATCGGCTTTTGCCAGGCACTGAATCCGATAGGCCATCACCATGATCTGCTGATGTCGAATCAGTTTGCACAGACCGAAGCGCTGGCATTCGGCAAGACGGAAGAGGAGGTCAAGGCGGACGGCACGCCGGAGTGGTTGGCGCCGCATCGGGTCTTCAAAGGCAATTGCCCCACCAACACGATTCTTGCTGATCGATTGACGCCGGAAACACTGGGTTCGCTGGTCGCGCTTTACGAACACAGCGTCTTCACGCAGGGAGCGATTTGGAATATCGACTCATTCGATCAATGGGGTGTCGAGTTGGGCAAAGTGCTGGCAGAGCGGACGATCCCTGAATTGGAAAGCCCGACCGAACCGCAACTCAAGCATGACAGTTCGACTAATACACTCATTCGGCGCTACCGGCTACGAGTGACGCGTCCATGAGTACCGTGATTAGTCCGCTCGCCGGCAAGCCGGCACCACTGTCCTTGCTGGTCGATGTGCCAAAGCTGTTGGCCGCCTATGCCGACCTGCGTCCTGATCCCAAGGTGTCGGCGCAGCGCGTTTCATTCGGCACCTCCGGGCATCGCGGTGTTTCGTTTGAGCGCAGTTTCAACGAATGGCATGTTTTGGCCATTAGTCAGGCGATTTGCGATTACCGCAAACGGCAGGGCATAAATGGCCCACTGTATCTGGGCATCGATACGCACGCATTGTCGGTGCCCGCTTGTGCCAGCGCGCTAGAGGTGCTGGCAGCCGACGGCGTGGAGGTCATGCTCGCGGAACGCGACGAATATACGCCGACCCCCGCGGTCTCTCACGCCATACTCACCTACAACAAGGGACGCACCGCGGGGCTCGCGGATGGCATCGTCATCACGCCCTCACACAATCCGCCCGACAACGGTGGTTTTAAGTACAACCCGCCCAATGGCGGCCCGGCGGATAAAGATATTACCGACTGGATCGAAGCCAAAGCGAATACATTTTTGGAAAGCGACCTCCACGGCGTAAAAAGAATTCCTTACGAGAAAGCGCTGCATGCTCCTACGACACACCGCCACGACTTCCTCCATGCCTACGTGAATGACCTGGGCAGTATTCTCGACATGGAGGTGATCCGTGGCGCCAAAATTCGCATGGGAGTCGATCCGCTTGGGGGGGCCGGCGTGCACTATTGGGCGGCCATTGCGGAGCGTTACGGTCTCGACCTCACCGTCGTAAACGACACAGTGGATCCGACCTTTCGTTTCATGACCGTGGATTGGGACGGTCGTATTCGTATGGACCCATCGTCCTCATACGCCATGCAAAGTCTGATTGCCCTCAAAGATCGCTTCGACATCGCCTTCGCATGCGATACCGATCACGATCGTCACGGAATCGTCACCCACAACTCAGGATTGCTGCCGCCCAATCACTATCTCTCTGCCGCAATTTTCTACCTCCTCGAGCACCGGCCGAAGTGGGGCAAGGATGCGGCGATTGGCAAGACGCTCGTGAGCAGCCAGATGATCGATCGTGTTACAAAAAAGCTTGGACGGAGGCTCTACGAGGTCCCGGTTGGTTTCAAGTGGTTCGTCGAGGGGCTCCTGGACAGCTCGCTTGTCTTCGGCGGAGAAGAAAGTGCAGGGGCGTCTTTCCTGCGTCTGGATGGAAGCGTCTGGACGACAGACAAAGACGGTATTGCCCCCGCCTTGCTGTCGGCGGAAATTACCGCGCGCGTGGGCCGCGATCCCGGCGAAATCTATCGTGACCTTACGCGCGAGTTTGGCGACCCCATATATGATCGTGTCGAGGCACCAGCAAACCCGGAGCAAAAACGAATGCTGGCACAGCTTTCATCGCGGCAGATATCGTCCACTACCTTGGCGGAAGAAAAAATCGAGATCATCCTCACCCGGGCTCCCGGTAACGACGCGCCTATCGGTGGCGTCAAGGTAATTGCCAAGAGTGGATGGTTTGCGGCGCGACCCTCCGGCACTGAAGATATTTACAAAATATATGCGGAGAGTTTCCTCGGCGAGCAACATCTGCGATGCATTACTGATGAAGCGCAGGCGATCGTTAACACAGCGATGACTGCCGATGCTTCTGCCAGCGATGATCACGGCAAGACCAATGCTCATCCTGCAGCTTCCCCGCGGAAGTGAAAATGGCGCCCCTCACTTGCGTTCGGTAACGAACTGAATGCGCCAACGGTAAGGACCCGGCTTCACCTATGACATGGCGGCGTTCGCCAGTGGCGACAAAGAGGCCGATGTTTATTTAATTTGATAAAGGAGAATTACATGGACCACTCATATTGGAATGACTGGTATTCCGGCTGGGGTTGGTTTCTCTGGTTCGGTATCGTGCTTTTGATGATTTCAAGTTTCGGGAACTGGGGCTATAGCTATCGCGCGCATCAGAAATATGACCTGCAACCGCGCAAGGATGCTTTCGATATCCTTAATGAGCGATATGCCAAGGGAGAGCTAAGCCGTGATGAGTATACCCTGATGAAATCGGAGATTGCCACGAAATAAAGGTGTCCAGGGAGATTCATCGATGGAACCGGTTGCCAGATCTATTCTTACCGTCAACGGGGGGTCCTCAAGCATCAAGTTTGCGCTTTTTGATGCCTGCGGATCACCTCGAAGGACCCTGAAAGGGCAAATCGAACGGATTGGAATGGACCGGCCGATGTTTCTGGTTCAGGCCGCGGATGGTGACGAGAGTTTCTCGCAGTCGATCCCGGCAAAGGATCACACGGTTGCGGTGGCTGCATTAATGGATTGGATTGAGAAACGCGGCAAAAGCGACAACCTGATCGCAATCGGTCACCGAATCGTTCACGGTGGTCCGAATTTCTACGAACCACATAGACTGACCCCAGATCTGATCAAGGAACTGAAGCAGTTGATTCCTCTGGATTCGGAGCATTTGCCGGAAGAGGTATTGCTGGCTGAGACGTTCCTGCATCGATTCCCGCAGCTTCCACAAATCGCGTGCTTCGACACGGCTTTTCATCACGATCTGCCTCGAGTGGCGAAACTGTTGCCGATTCCGCGGCGATACGAGTCACAGGGTATTCGCCGCTATGGGTTTCATGGGATTTCGTATGAGTACCTGATGAGCGAACTGAATCGCACGTCAGGCGCTGCGGCGGGACAGAGTCGTGTCGTCCTCGCTCATCTCGGCAACGGCGCGAGTCTCGCCGCCGTACGCGAGGGCAAACCAATGGATACGAGTATGGCGTTCACGCCCGCGGCGGGCGTTCCCATGAGTACCCGTTCCGGTGACCTCGATCCCGGACTAGCCGGGTATCTGGCGCGCACCGAGAAAATGAGCGCGACGCAATTTGGGGAAATGGTCAATTTTAAGTCGGGACTGCTCGGCATATCCGAAACCAGCGGTGACATACGCGACTTGCTCGACCGCGAAGAGCAGGACGTGCGGGCGTCGGAAGCCATTTCACTATTTTGCTACCAGATCAAGAAATGGATTGGCGCATTCGCCGCCGCGCTCGGCGGATTGGATACGCTTGTCTTCGCAGGGGGTATCGGAGAAAACTCGCCGCTTATCCGACAACGCATTTGTGACGAACTCGGCTTTCTTGGCATCGAACTACAACAACAGCGAAATACAAAAAACGCATCATTGATTTCGCCGGACAACGGTCCCGTCAAAGTGCGGGTCATTCACACAGATGAGGAACTCATGATCGCGAGATCCGTCATGGGTCTTCTCCATCTGGACGCTAACAGGAAAACATAAACCATGAAAACCAGCACACTCACGCCTGAATTGCTCCATCGCATGAACGCCTATTGGCGCGCTGCGAATTATCTGTCCGTCGGACAGATTTATCTTTACGACAATCCGCTGCTCAAGGAACCGCTGAAGCTATCACACGTGAAACCGCTGGTGGTCGGTCATTGGGGAACCACGCCGGGTCAGAACTTCATCTATGTGCATCTGAATCGGATCATCAAGAAGTACGACCTCGATATGTTTTACGTCGCCGGCCCCGGTCACGGCGGCCCGGCGATCGTGGGCAATGTTTACCTCGAAGGCACCTGGAGCGAGGTATATCCGAACGTCACCCAGGACGAGGCCGGGCTAAAAAAATTGTTCAAGCAATTCTCGTTTCCCGGCGGTATTTCCAGCCATGTGGCGCCAACGACGCCAGGATCGATCCAGGAAGGTGGGGAGTTGGGGTACTCGCTCAGCCATGCCTTCGGTGCCGCATTCGACAATCCGGATTTGATCGTCGCCTGTGTCGTCGGTGACGGTGAAGCAGAAACGGGCCCACTGGCGACCGCCTGGCAGTCCAACAAACTGTTGGATCCCGTCACTGACGGTGCGGTGCTGCCGATTCTGCATCTCAACGGCTACAAGATTTCCAATCCGACCATCCTGGCTCGCGTTGAGCACGAGGAACTGGAGCAATACTTCCGCGGGTGTGGCTGGACGCCTTACTTCGTGGAAGGCGATGAGCCGGAAAAGATGCATGAACTCATGGCGACCACCCTGGATAAGGCCGTTGAAGACATCCGGAACTTCCAGGAAAATGCGCGGAAAAACAATGATGCGACGCGGCCACGCTGGCCAATGATCGTCCTCAAGTCACCAAAAGGATGGACCGGGCCGAAAGTCGTCGATGGTTTGCAGATTGAGGGCACCTTTCGCGCGCATCAGGTACCACTGCTGGTAGACGCAGAACATCCCGATCATCTATCGCAGCTCGAACACTGGATGAAGAGCTACAAGCCCGAGGAACTGTTCGATCAGGCCGGCCGACTGATGCCGGAACTGGCTGAACTGGCGCCGAAGGGCGAACGCCGCATGGGTGCCAATCTTCACACCAATGGGGGCATTCTGCTGCGCGACCTGCGCATGCCGGACTTCCGCGACCATGCGGTAACAGTGCCTTCGCCCGGCGCCGTCGATGGCCAGGATACGCTGGTGTTGGGCAAGTTCTTGCGCGACGTGGCAGTCCTGAATCAGGATCAGCGTAACTTCCGGATCTTCGGTCCGGATGAGACGCTTTCGAATCTCCTCGGGGCGATCTTCGAGGTCACCAATCGCCAGTGGGACGCCCAATCAGAGAAAAATGACGAGTTCCTCGCACCCGCCGGACGCGTGGTGGACTCGATGCTCAGCGAGCACCAGTGCGAGGGATTTCTGGAAGGTTATCTGCTGACCGGGCGCCATGGGTTGTTCAACTGCTACGAAGCCTTCATCCGCATTGTCGACTCCATGTTCAGTCAACACGCCAAGTGGCTTAAGATCACAGCCGAACTGCCCTGGCGCCGCAAGATCGCATCGCTGAACTATTTGCTTGCTTCTCACGTCTGGCAGCAGGATCACAATGGCTTCACACACCAGGATCCGGGTTTCCTCGGTCATGTGATCAACAAGAAGGCCGATATCGTGCGTGCCTATCTTCCACCCGACGCCAATTGTTTGCTATCGGTCTTCGATCATTGTCTGCGCAGCCGCCACTACGTCAATGTAGTGGTGGCGGGTAAACACCCACTGCCGCAATGGCTGACCATGGACGCCGCTGTCATACACTGTACGGAAGGTATCGGCATCTGGCAGTGGGCCAGTAACGACCAGGGCACTGAACCGGACGTAGTGATGGCCTGTTGCGGAGATACGCCTACTTTGGAGGTTCTGGCGGCTGTTTCCATCCTCCGCGAACATCTGCCCGAGCTGAAAATCCGCGTGATCAATGTCGTCGATCTGATGAAGTTGCTGTCTGCGAGCGAGCACCCGCACGGACTCAGCGAAGCGGACTACGACTCGCTTTTCACAAAAGACAAACACATCGTCTTCGGTTTTCATGGTTACCCCTGGCTGGTCCATCGACTGACTTACCGCCGAGCAAACCGTAACCTGCATGTCCGCGGCTACAAGGAAGAAGGCTCGATCACAACCGCCTTCGATATGCGAGTGCAGAACGACCTCGATCGATTTCATCTGGTCCAGGACGTGGTGGATCGCCTGCCACAGTTGGGTTCCAAGGGGGCCTACCTGAAGCAGATAGTGCAGGACAAGCTTGTTGAGCATAAACACTATATCGACAAGCACGGCCAGGACATGCCGGAAATCCGTAACTGGAGGTGGAACGGCTAAAGCAGGCGCTTCCCGTGAGCAAATTGTGCCGCGCCCATCCAAATTTGCAATGAATCATGAATAAAATGCATATCGGACCCTCACTGCTTGCCGTCGAACGCGCGTGCATCGGCCGGGAAGCCGAACACGCAGAACGTTCCGGCGCGGATCGGTTGCACCTCGACATCATGGACGGCGAATACGGTGCTGCGATGAAAAAGAGCTGCACGGAACAACAAACGTCGTGGAACTAACGAACATGCCCAAAAAATTCATCATCGGTAACTGGAAGATGCATACGACCGCCGCCGAAGGCGGGCGGCTGGCCAAAGCAATCGTGGATGGCTTAGGATTCGAGGATAGCGTATGCGTTGCCGTCTGTCCGCCTTTCCCGTATCTGGCCTCGGTTGGGGAGATTCTCAGGGGCAGCCGCATCGCGCTCGGTGCGCAGAACCTATATCCCGAAAAGGAAGGCGCATACACGGGCGAGGTCAGCCCGACGATGCTCCTCGATCTTGGCTGCCAGTACGTAATCCTCGGCCATAGCGAGCGCCGGCACAAGCTTGGTGAAACCGATGCGTTCATCAATCAGAAGGTGAGGGTTGCGCTAATCGCCGGCCTAAATGTGATTCTCTGCATCGGCGAAACTCTGGACCAACGCAATGCCGGTCAGACCGAACCGACGCTCGATCGCCAGCTCACCCACGGATTGGCCGGACTGACGGCAGATACCTTGACCCGTCTGATAATCGCCTACGAGCCAGTCTGGGCCATCGGCGGTCACGGACGCCATGCTACCCCTCAGCAGGTTCAGGAGGCGCACGCCGTCGTTCGGCACCGCTTTGGTCAGATGTTCGGGGAAAAATCGGCTCAGACGCTTGCCATCCAGTATGGCGGCAGCGTCAAACCGGAGAATGCCGCCATGCTGCTTCGGCAGCCCGGCGTGGACGGCGCTCTCATCGGCGGTGCCAGCCTGCATGCGGACCAGTTTCTGGCCATCATCCAAGCCGCGATCAGTGAGTCGCAAAGCGAAGGGGAATCAACGTGAGAGCAATCGTACGCCTCGGAACTGGAACGGTGCCCAATGAACGTGTATATCCCACGACTGGCGAAGCCTGTGGCCTGGCAAAGAAGGAATACCCATTATGAAATCCGCTGCCGAGTCGCCCAAAACTCCCCAATCAAAGCCTGATGATAAGCCCGATGCCAAGCCTGAGCCGAAGGACGATCTGGAATCCTTGCCCCTGGCGGAAGTGGAGAAGAAACTCGGCTCGTCGCCGGACGGCCTCACCCAGGCCGAGGCGGCAAAGCGCCTGACCCAGTATGGAGCTAACGAGATTGAAGAAAAAAAGATCAATCCGTTCCTGAAGTTCCTGACCTATTTCTGGGGCCCCATCCCGTGGATGATCGAAGCGGCCGTGATCCTTTCGGCATTTGCCGGGCACTGGCCGGATTTCTTCATTATCCTCGTTTTGCTGCTGGCCAACGCCGTGGTCGGATTCTGGGAGGAGCGCTCCGCGGGCAACGCCATCGCCGCGCTGAAGGCCAGTCTGGCGACCAAAGCGCGGGTGAAGCGGGACGGCAAATGGGAAACACCGCCGGCACGCGAGCTGGTGCCAGGCGATGTGATCCAGCTGCGGCTGGGCGATATCGTGCCCGCGGATGCCCGTCTGCTGGACGGGGACCCGATGTCAGTCGACCAGTCGGCGCTGACCGGGGAATCGCTGCCGGCTTCGCGCAAGCCGGGCGACGCGGTGTATTCCGGTTCGATCGTGCGCCGCGGCCAGAGCAACGCGCTGGTCTATGCCACGGGCACGAAAACCTACTTCGGCAAGACCGCTAAACTGGTCGAGCAGGCGAAGACCGTCAGCCATTTTCAGAAGGCCGTGCTGAAGATCGGCAACTACTTGATCGTGCTGGCGCTGGTGATCGTGTCAGTGATCATCGGCGTCGCGATTTACCGCGGCGACCCGATACTTACGACCTTGCAATTCGCCCTGGTGCTGACCGTGGCCGCGATTCCGGTGGCGATGCCCACGGTATTGTCGGTGACGATGGCGGTCGGCGCCCGGCTGCTCTCGAAGAAGAAGGCGATCGTCAGTCGGCTGGTGGCGATCGAGGAACTGGCGGGCGTGGATGTGCTGTGCGCGGACAAGACCGGCACGCTGACCCAGAACAAGCTGAGCCTGGGCGAGCCGTTTTGCGTGGGCGACGCCACGGGCGCGCAGGTCATCCTGGATGCCGCGCTGGCCTCGCGCGCCGATAATGCCGACACCATCGACCTGGCGGTGCTCGGCGGCCTGAAGGACAAGGAAGCCCTGAAGGGCTATCGGGTGGTGCATTTTACGCCCTTCGATCCGGTTCACAAACGTACCGAGGCCAGCGTCGAGGACAAGGATGGCAAATCCTTCAAGGTGACCAAGGGCGCGCCGGAGGTGATATTGGACCTCTCCGCCAACGCCGCGGCGGTGAAGGAGGCGGTGGACAAGGCGGTCGACGACTTCGCCGCGCGCGGCTTTCGCGCGCTCGGGGTCGCGCGCGCCGAGGCCGACGGCAAGTGGCAACTGGTCGGCGTGCTGCCCCTGTTCGACCCGCCACGGGACGATGCCAAGGCCACCATCGCCACGGCGCGGACGATGGGGGTGAAGGTCAAGATGGTCACCGGCGATGCCCTGGCCATCGCCAAGGAAACCGCCAAAAAGCTGGACATGGGCACCAATATCCTCGATGCCGCCAGCCTGGGGGATTCGAAGAAGGATGAAAGCGCTGCCGTGACCGCGTCGATCGAGAACGCCGACGGCTTTGCCCAGGTGTTCCCGGAGCACAAGTTCCACATCGTGGACGCCGATTGCGGCATCGCCGTGTCCGGCGCCACCGACGCGGCCCGCGCGGCCGCATCGATTGTGCTGACGACACCGGGCCTGTCGGTGATCATCGACGCGATCAAGGAAAGCCGGCGTATCTTCCATCGCATGAACAGCTACGCGATCTACCGCATCGCCGAGACGCTGCGCGTGCTGCTGTTCATGGCCGCAGTAATCCTGATCTTCAACTTCCTTCTTACTATCAGCCACCTGTAAAAATTTATCGTATAAGACGTCTACATCATTGCGGTTAAACTGGTAACCCAGCTTTTGAAAACGAAAAGCAAGAGCACTGCGTCCACTCCTTGCCGTTAGTACAATTTTTGAACTGTCAGCTCCTACTTCTTCGGGAGTAATAATTTCATAGGTCAATGAATCTTTTAAAAACCCATCCTGGTGAATTCCTGAAGAATGTGAAAATGCATTGCTGCCTACAATAGCCTTATTTGGCTGAACAGGCATACGCATTACATCAGAGACCTTCCTGCTTAGCGGATTCAATTGCGTTGCGTCAATATTCGTATAAAATTCCAAATCTTTATGCTTCTTAATTATCATCACTACTTCTTCCAGGGAAGTATTTCCGGCCCGCTCTCCCAGTCCATTAATGGTACATTCAATTTGCCGCGCTCCACTAATAATTCCGGAAATTGAATTGGCCGTTGCAAGACCTAAATCATTATGGCAATGGCATGATAT
>CAJDVB010000024.1_pt1 | contig 9934 bp, 7 predicted proteins | sample 7391231 | NCBI WGS metagenome assembly CAJDVB01 (sample SAMEA7055679, study PRJEB34461) | soil metagenome | biome: terrestrial ecosystem; feature: Peninsula; material: soil | place: Antarctica | collected 2016
CGGCCCGCCTTGCAAGTATTGTTCTAATTTTATGCGCCGCCCGGGGTTCGTGTCGGCTATTGCCACGGTAACCATTTGCATCGCTCCTCCTTAAAGCTCAGTCATCAGGTATTAAAGGTAATGTAGCCCAGCTTCATTTGCGGTCAGCTTCCAGCGGTATTGCATATGCTCAAGCTTTAAAGTTTTTCTCAACGTCTTTGAATGATATCCAGCTTATGCTCCGGCTTTTGATGACAAACGGACCGGGTTGTGCCGAGGAACAGATCCGTGCGCGTTTTCTGAACAGGATCGTACTTATCTTTGTTATTTGCGCTGCTGCAGCAACTCGCGAATATAATTGCCTGGGATGGCATACGTAATGCCGCTCGGATTGCTGAGCGCGGCTTCCTTTTTACCCTTTACAAATACCATATTGATCACGCCATATACCAGTCCGGTTTCGGGATCGTAGAGAGGGCTTCCGCTGCTACCGGGATAAGCGGTGCCGTCAAGTTGAAATACTGCATAAACGGATTTCTGCAACTGCCCGATCATCTTCGCATTAAGCTGCCTAGAATTGTGTGCGGGCAAAATGATGGGCGTTATTGAAGAAACCATGGCGCGATGAGTAACCGGATAAAATCCCAGCACCATACCGATCGGGAATCCCGTAAAAACCAGATCCTGCCCTTCCCGAACTTTTTCTGCGTCTCCAAGCTTCATTGTGGGTAAAGCGACGCCGCTGATTTTCAGCAGCGCCAGATCATGATCTTTGTCGATGGCAACGATAGTGGCAACCCGAAGTTCCGGTTGCTTGCCCTTGCCTGTAATCACGACGTAGGACTCCTTGTTCGCAATATCCAGGACATCAGGAACAACATGAGCATTGGTAACCACGTGAAGGCCATCGTCCAGCACAAAGCCGGTCCCCAAAAAATTGACGGGGGGGGACCGGGTTATCTGAACAGTTCCGATTCCAACTATCGAGGGCTTGACTTGTTCAATAGTTTTGACGAGCTCGCTACCCCATAGCGGGGAACCAAACATAAGCCCGAAAATACCCAGGCTTTTCATACAGCCAGTGATGAAGGCCAGCACAGCGCGCCGGGTATTCATCGTCTTTGAAATTCATCGACGGCTTTCACCGGCATGCTTCCTTGATGCTCATTCTATTTCTTTTCAGGTACGAAATGTTCACCCGCACCCTTCCATCTTGTAAATGAAATACCCATCCTTGTTGATCGCGTCGGTGACATTAGGCGGGGCGCTTTGACTGTGGCAAAAATTACACTCTTTACTGGTAACCGCCGCGTCGCCTTCACCGATCGAGGTTAACCACTGTTTCGCATACTCGATTGCTTTCTTGTCGTCTTTTACGCCGGTAAAAACGTCAAAGTGCATGGTGTGACCGTCTTTCGCCTTGACGTAGGTGTCGTATACATGAATTTCCATTGTTTTCCTCTCTAATGTTTAACGGATCTTAAGGGACGTTTGAGGTTAAAGCGGTTTACCTGACAGTTCAAGTAACTCAGCACATAGACTATCACGGCAACAAGAAAAGTGGAACGCAGGATGGTCCGCCGAGTATTGTGGTCCCCCTACATTCAATAGAAAAGCCGTGGACTCGCTTATCACGCTTATCTCAAGCCATTTCCCCCTCTCTCTCGCCAAACTTATCATCTGCGTCATGAAACTGTTACAAAACTGCAATTAAACGGACATTTCCCTGCCGTATTCTCGCAACCGGTTTTGATAAATAACCGGGAAGAAAAAAACTAAATGAAATTATCCAGACTTACGCTGGCAATCACAGCCATTTTAGGCTCAAGCCTATCCTCCGCCGCACTTGCCATTGATCTCTATGTCGATACCAAGACCGAGCAGCTTTACGCAAAACCTGGACCTGGCCGCGTCCATATAGGTTCTTTTGTGAAAGAAGACACGCCTAAAACAGCAGATAAAATCCCGGATAACACGACTGGCAGGACGGCAGATAATATCAACACCATAGCGGCGGAAAAAACGGAAACGGCTGATTTAATCGCGGTCCGTAGAGCCCTAGAATTAAAATCAAAGATGATGGGAGCGCGTCTTGCCAGTGATATCGCTTCGCTCGAAGAGCGCGTCAAGGAAACAGAAAATGCTCACATCGAATTTATTGACAGTGCGCCGCATTTTGCAAGTAAAGACGGCAATTTTACATTTGCGATCAATGGGCGGATGCAGGTAGCTTCACAATACAATTTCATCAACGATGTTTTGCCCGCTACCGGCAGCAACCTGCCAAACGAATTGAATAGCGGCGCAACGCTACGCCGTGCTCGCCTTGGCGTTGAAGGTACTTTTTTCAAGCTCTGGGATTACAAATTCGAATACGACTTCAGTCGAGGTAACGGCTCTGTAGCGTCGGGAATTACCGACGCTTACACACGGCTGAACGTGACCAAGCCGTTTTCAATCAAGGTTGGTTCATTTAAAGAACCTTTCAGCCTGGAAGAAGCGGCCAGCAACCGCTATCTTACGTTCATCGAACGTCATATGTCCGTCAACTCGTTTGTCGATAACCCAAATACCTACAAAACCGGTTTAGGAATCAATTATGCGGTACCGCGTTTTCAGTTTGGGCTCGCTTTTCAGACCGAACCCATCGGAGCCTGGTCCGCCGCTTCCACCTCGGTTAATGCCGCAGGCAATAATAGCCGCAACAATGGTTCAGGCGATTCCGGCTGGGAAGGCATCGGCCGGATAACAGGCCGGCCGTGGATGGAAGATGAAACCAGATTCTTGCATGTGGGAATTTCGGCCGGACACACCGCTGTCAACACCCAATACCAGGCGAATGGCACAATTAATGTTGGCCCAAATCAAACCGGAGGAGGGGGCGGGATGGCATTCTTTGCCTTTCCGGGGACCAACGTCGATCGCACCAACATGCTGAATACCGGCAACTTGAGCGTAGGAAACAAGGGCGCACCCGGCTCACGCCGAATAGACAGTTACGACCGCTTTGGCGCGGAGGGTTGGCTTGTCCACGGTCCATTCGCGGTTCAAGGAGAATATTTGCGAACGAATATAAATGGACTGGGTTATGACAACGAGCATTTTACCGGCTACTACGGTTTTGCCAGTTACTTTTTAACCGGCGAATCCAAAGCCTACCATGTCAAAAATGGTGCGGCGAACCGAATAAAACCCAGGCAGAATTTTCAATTGAACGGTTCAGGCTGGGGAGCTTGGGAAGTCGCCGCCGGTTATGACTATATCAACTTGAACAGCGGAGTAATCAGAGGAGGGCAAGCGGATATGATCAGGTTTGCCCTGAACTGGTATCCTCACCCCAATATTAAAATACAGAACAACATTGTTCACGTTCTAAATGTGAACACGGAAGGATCCGCAATTCCTCGCACCGCCGGTTTTAATAAGGCTGACTTGAGTTCTTTCTTGACACAGGTTCAAGTCGAGTTTTAAAGCAGCGGAGTATAGGTTGAAGAAAACATGGCTGGGCAGCATTTACTTTAGCGAGAATTCTGCCCGGCTTCCCGATTTCTGGCTACTGGCCTCCGGCTCGACTTTCGGCGCGAGCACAAATACTCGCTCGCTTGGAACACCGCCTTGCGCAATCAGCCAGTCCTGCGCGGCTTCGGCCCGCCGTTCGGCAAGTTCGCGCATTTCGCCTTCCCCAGCATCGATATTTGCCAGCATCAACTGCTCCATTTCCGGTACTGGCAGACTCTTCGAAAAACCAATTATATTTTTGGGCTTTGCGAATTTTGAGTCTTTATAGACCGAGGTCAGGTATTTTTTATACTCATCGGGGTTGAGCTCAACGTCATCGAGAGACGCGACTGTTTCTCCTTTCTTAACGCTTTCCGATAGCTTCTGCGCTTTTATGGTACGTTCAAGTACCATGCGTTTCAAGGCCTCGGGATCGTGTGCCGGATCGGCTCGGCCTATAATCTCAAGTTTAAGTGCAGGCCGGTCTATCAATGCCTTGGATAACACTTCGAGACGTTTTTCGGCTTCAGGCGTAATCCGTGCATAACCCGGCGAGAAATCGATCTCCGATAACTCTTCACCGCCAAAGAGCGAACCCAGCATGGCTAAGGGCGCGGTCGCGGCTTTCGTAATCAAATTAATGAAGACCTTGACAACCAACCCGCCTATGCTGAATTGGGGATCATTGATGGAGCCGCTTATCGGCAGGTGAACATCGATCTCTCCTCGCTGGTTTTTCAATAACGCCAGCGCCAGTCTCACCGGTATCGACAGCGCATCCGGGCTTTCAACTTTTTCACCGAGGGTTAATTGATCGAGGAAAACGTTGTTTTCAGCTGTCAACTCCCCTTTTTCAACGTGATAGTGTATATCGACCGAAAGCTTGCCTTTTTCGATTGCGTAACCGATGTACTTACCGGAATAGGGACTGAAAGCCGGCATATCGATCCCCTTAGCGGTCGCCGTGATGTCGAGGAAAAGTTCGCTGCCAAGGGTGTTGACCTTGCCCACGATTTTCAGCGGTGCGGTTTTGTCCACCGCTCCGCGGATATCGATTTCACCGGGCTTCCGCGGATCAAGGGGACCAACGCGGCCGGCAAGTCCCGTCAGTTTGGCGCGGTAGTTGGGCTTGATGAACTGGTCATGGAAATTAATGTTGCCTCCAGTTATCACAATACGACCGATATGAACAGGCAGGGGCTTCTTGGTCGATGGTTTGGAAGAATTCTCAGGAACGGTCTTTGCGGCGACGTCAGAAGTCGCTTGCTGTTGCGCTATGGGGGGCGTAATCGAGGCTGTTTGCCCGGATGGTTCCGTGCCATCGTTTTGTGCGGCGATATGCTTGAAATTGAGTTCCCCTTTCGGCGTAAGCAACACGTGAGCGAGGAAGTCAGCAATCGCTATCGACTTGATATCGACGCGAAGCGGATCACTGACAAACTGTATGCCGCCGACATCCAGGCTTCGCCATCGCATAAGGTCCGCCATGTTTGTCTTTTGCAGAACGTTAAAATTGGTGAAACGGCTTTCGCCGTTCAGCGCCACTTTCAGCGGTGACCCATCGGCCTTGACGTTGCCGTCGAAGGATATCGAACCACTCGTCAGCAAAGCATTCCACTGGTCGCCAGCCCAGCCTTGCAGCGCAACAAGATCAATATTCTTGGCATTTATAGCAAGATCAGCCATTAAGGGCGCCCATGCCAGGGACCCATTTGTCTCTAGGCTCCCGTTTTTATTTACTTCGGCCTTCAACGCCAGCTTCAGCGGTGTTGCACCACTGAAGTCGATATCGGACAGGGTTAAATCCAGCGGATCGACGTTCATCGGCACCACGTTTGGCAGCGTACGGTCTTCAAAGCGCAGTGCCGCAGCTATCAATTGCAGGCTGCCAAGCTGAGCGGTCCATGGCTTATTTTTCTTCGTGGTGACAGGGGTCGCCTCCGGTTTCGGCTCGGCTTTGCCGGGCGGTGCGGAAAAAAACTTGACGAGGTCGAGCCGGCCATCCGCTTCACGGCGCACAGAACCCTTGAAGTGATCGAGTGTCAACGCACCCAGTGCGACACTCTGGTGCCCGGTATCGATCGCGACCTTATCCAGGTTTAGCTTTGACAGGCTCAGGACTGGTTCGGGGTCTCCCTTGCGAATTAACGCGACTTCAGCCAACGCCAGTGCAACATGTGAAGGCTTCAGCCCGTTCAAATTTATTTCGGTCAATTTAAGGTCGAGTTGCTCGAGTTTCGCGGTATAGGGCACTTCCACCGCCCGATTCTCTATCTCAAACTTCCGTAGTGCGGTTTGGCCCGTCAATACCATATTTGGCGCTTGCCCCTCGACCTGGGTAAACGTCAGCAATAAGTTGCTATCAAAGTAACCGGACACAAGGCTGATGTCGAGCGGGACGGGTGAATATTCGGCTAGTCGCACCAGATCGACGTCTTTCAGTTTGAGCTCTAGCGTCGCTTCCCGATTTTGCGTGAATGGACGCAGCCTCCCTTCCAGAGTGAGTGGAGCGCCATTGATCTTGGCGCTGAAGCGCGGCTCCACCCAGCTTTTCTCGTCATTTTCGAAGTTTGCAACGAAGGGTATTCCAACGTTGATCTCGGATATATCTTGACGACTTTTCTTGAGTCGATCGACAAATTCGAAGCGACCGCCTTCAATGACAATATTACTCACCGAAAACATGGTCTTGCCGCCATCGGACGGCTTATTCATGAAGTCTTCTATCAGATCCGTAATATTGAAGCGCTTTTCGTCTTCGCGAATCAGACGCAGCGCTGGCGCTTTTATTGATACGGAACTGATTACCGGCGCACGCCGCGCAATCGAAGCGGCACTAAGGTTGACGTACAGTTCGTCAACGGAAAAAAGCGCCTTCCCCGCATCGACGTCCGTCTCCTTTTCACCCACGCGAAAACCGCGCACGGTCAATTCCAGCGTATAGGGTTGAATGTCGATTGACTGCACTGTCACCGGACGATGCACGGCTTCTGTCAGCAAAGTTTCAAGCTTGGCCTTGGCGTACCCCGGCAGCCAGAAATAACCGAGCAGTCCGAATAGCACAATGATGGCAACTAAACTGCCCAGACCGATAACCAGGCGTCGGTGGCTTTTGAAACGGTGCAGCAGCGTTATCGGGGTCATGGTGGCGCGTTTATCCTGGGAGGCAATCTGGCAGCAGCTGCGCGGATTGTAAGAGCAAGATCAATCTTCCTCGCCAACTTTACCCTGCACGTAAAGCCCGGTCAATTATTGCACTAAACCTGGACCAGGCTCATGGGTGACGTTTGCGAGGACGTGGTGGAAGCAATTTGAAAGTAATGATGACCAGAATCGCAAAAAGTATATAAATCATCGTCAGTATCCATTCTGGCACATCATAGAAAAGTATGCGGTGCAGCCAGCGCTGGATGAAATCACCACCACTTCCCCCTCCGCGCAGCCTATCTTCCAATAACGTAAGCGGACATACCATGCCGACGAAAGACTCGACAACCACGAACAGGATGGCGACAATGTGCGCAAGCCGAAACCGGGGATTTCGCACAACACCCAACCTCATCCATTCGCCTACCCATATCAATGGCAGGCTACCGACAACAAACAACACGAACAGAAAATGAATGATAAGAACGATATCGGCTAACACGCACTATTCCATGTACTCGAGGCTTGGTATTTTCAAGGCTTGGTGCTTATCCGCGGTAACTCATAAAAGCAAAAGCATAACCATATTCTATTAGGTTATTTCTGCATATTTGTCCGTATCGGTATAGTGCGCAAATTGAAGAGGCAGAGGCATCCGACTTATGAAGATTCGCAATCTGGATCTGACGCGAAATCCAATAAACGTGGAACACCAGCAATTTGGCCTTCCTCCTGTCGAGGAGCCTGTCTCTCATCCTGGCGCCCATCCTCTTCTCCAGGCCGCCGTATGGTTTGTCGTTGCGGTGTTGATTGTGTTGGTTATATTTTTAACGGGACGCTTTTTTATTTCCAATAACTGGCTTGGCGGGTGGCAAATTATTGGTGAGACAGTCAGCGGCAGGCTTTTCTGGACTGCGGTGATGGTCGGGTTTTTCGCACAGGTAGTGGATGGTGCCTTGGGCATGGCATACGGCGTTACAGCTACGACATTCCTCCTGGCAACAGGCGCCACGCCCGGGGTGGCCAGTGCGAGCGTTCATATTGCGGAAATTTTCACCACCGGGGTTTCCGGTATTTCTCACGTAAAATTTGGAAATGTAAACAAAGAGTTATTTATACGCCTGCTGGTGCCGGGTATTCTAGGCGGCATATTGGGCGCGGTACTGGTGACCCAGATCGACGGGACGGTATTCAAACCGTATATTTCCGCTTATTTGCTGTTACTGGGGATATATATACTCAGCAAAGCGTTTCGTCCGCTGCGTTTGCGCAAGGATGCTCCCCGGCATGTTGTAAAATTGGCGCTGTTTGGCGGATTCGTGGACGCAGCGGGCGGGGGCGGCTGGGGACCGGTAGTGACATCCACGTTGGTGAGTTCCGGAAATGATCCCCGTACGACCATCGGCTCCGTCAATTTCGCAGAATTCTTTCTGACGTTGGCGGGCGCCACGGTTTTTACATTGCTGATGGAGACCAACACTTGGTCCATCATTGTGGGCCTGGTATTCGGGGGCTTGTTTGCCGCCCCGTTTGCGGCAGTGCTGTGCAAAAAACTCCATGCAAGAACGTTGCTGATACTGGTTGGAACCTTAATTGTCATTATAAGCTCTTATAATCTCTACCGGTCGCTCGTCGCGTAGGAAAAAGACTCGATACCGGATTGCTGCCCACTTGGTCCCATCCAGACTCACCCGCACCAAAGCTCGAGCGCTGGCTCTCACGGGCAACCTGCGGCACTTGGGCAAAAGCCGATTCGAACTTCCCTGCCAAAGAGCTTCCTGAAATTGGCCTGCGTGCCATGATTCGGATGCCAGTTGCGGGCCATGTAGCGAAACGCCAGCGATTCATAGATTGCCCGCTCAATCTTGCCAGCTACTTGCGTCAGTCCGCCGTGATTTCCGGATACGACAAACAGACCCATTTCAATCCCAGGGTCCTGAGCCAATGTAAGTACTCGTCTCAAGTAGCAAATCTCGCGGTAGCCGTCGCTACGGATCCCGTTACAACCAGCACCGCACGCGGCACAACACGGTCATCCTCCCGGCTGTTAATAAACAGACCGTCTACACGCACGAACGGATACTCGCCTTCAGCCGCCGTTCGTTGAAGGCACGCGGGCTTCTAATCCTACACATAGCGCGCTCACCGTCGATTTGGGGAAACTCGCGCCACACAGCTCTTCGGTAATTGCCATTACCCCACGTGTCGAGACGCCCTGCACGACCATCTACATCAGTGCCGGAATTTATATAGTTTACTTGTGTTTTGTATGGTATTTATGTGTATCAAATCGATAGCCTTATAACGGGCGCTTTTTGATATACAACGAATTTCAATCTATTGATACGTTATGAATATCCTACTGCCGCTCGGAAGTTCTGGCTGTTTAGGGGTACAACCCCAGACAGCACAAAAGATCACGTATTGCGCTCCACTCGTTGAGGCGAACCCCCAAGGTATCAATTTCCAGTACGAGTCCCTCAGCCGGGCCAATGGAACATTCGATGGAATTCCTTAGTCTCCTGCTGGGTACGATTACCCTTCGCCCCTATGTATTTGTGTTTCTCGCCGTGTTTCTCTCCTCGGCGAGCAAGCTGATCGGTTGGCGCAGAACAGCATACTTCTGGGGTATTACATACATTGTGTCGCTTTTGTGCGAATTAATTTCCACTCGCACCGGAATTCCATTTGGCTGGTATCACTATAATGGTTCAACGATAGGCCACGAATTGTATGTCTCTGACATCCCCGCCATGAATGCCATCTCGTTTCCCTTTATTCTCTTTGCAAGCTACTGCATGGCTCTAGCTTTTCTCCTTCCTGCTACCGGTACAAATTACCGGCTTGGCATGAGCACGATCCAAATGGGGTTTTCCGTTGCAGCTAGAACCGGTTGGCCCGTGATGGTGCTTACCATTCTTTTTTTTGTACTCATCGACATTGTCATTGATCCGGTCACGCTCCGCGGCGACCGATGGTTTCTTGGACAAATATATCATTATCATAATCCCGGCGCGCATTTCGGCGTTCCGATAACCAATTATATGGGCTGGGTTGTTGTTGGCTTTCTCTCGCTCCGAGTCTATCTTTCTCTCGACCGCAAGCTCCTTCCGATCGAAGCCGGACTCTCGCCCGCCCCATCGGTGACTGAGCGCGTGCTGCTCGGTTGCGCACTTTATTATGGCATATTGATCTTCAATCTCTTCATGACCTTCTGGATTGAAGAATTACTCATAGGCATTACCGGGCTGTTCATTTATCTTCCGGTTACCGTATTGCTTGCGCTCAGACTTCTTGGGCACCTGTCCCC
>CAJDVB010000025.1_pt1 | contig 9913 bp, 9 predicted proteins | sample 7391231 | NCBI WGS metagenome assembly CAJDVB01 (sample SAMEA7055679, study PRJEB34461) | soil metagenome | biome: terrestrial ecosystem; feature: Peninsula; material: soil | place: Antarctica | collected 2016
CGCTGGAGATTTTTTTCGCGGCGAGGAGCGTGGAAAATTGCTTGAGACTGGAGTTCAACATGTTATTCGCGGGGTGAAGCAAATCTTGCAAAAGATTGCAAACGTGGAATGAGAGCTCAGGGGCGCACCAGGCTTTACTCGATAACCTTTGGCACGAGGTAAAGGCCCGCCTCTACCTGGGGCGCTATGGATTGAAACAGCTCGCGCTGATCGACCTCCGTCACGATATCCGGGCGCAGCCGTTGCATCAAATCCTGCGCATGGGACACAGGTTTTATGGTCGATGTATCCACCGCCTGCATCTGCTGGATCAGGTTGAAGATACCCGATAACTGAGCCAGCGCGGTACTCGCCTCATCCTCGCTGACTTCAATGCGCGCCAGGTTAGCGATACGCTTTACCTCATCCAGAGACAGTGACATTAACAGCCAAATCCCTTATATTCAAATAGGTAATAGAGTATCATAGCCCGCCTGAGTGACGCATCCTTTTCCGCGCCTTATCATCGCCATCTGCAACGGATTTCGTAAACCATGCTTAATTTTTTAAACAATAATGTATTGAAGGGTTATTTTTCGACCGATATGGCGATAGACCTGGGAACCGCCAATACGCTGATTTATGTACGCGGCCAGGGTATTGTATTAAATGAGCCTTCCGTAGTCGCGATACGGCAGGATGGCGGCCCCAACGGCAAAAAAGTAATTCAGCAGGTAGGGCTGGCGGCCAAGCAGATGCTGGGACGGACCCCCGGTAACATCACCGCGATCCGTCCTATGAAGGACGGCGTTATCGCCGATTTCACCGTAACTGAACAAATGCTGAAGCACTTCATCAAGAAGGTAAATCCACCGCGACTATTTTCCGCCAATCCCCGCATTGTAATCTGCGTACCTTATGGATCCACTCAGGTGGAGCGTCGCGCCATTCGCGAAGCCGCTTACGGTGCCGGCGCACGCAAGGTCGAACTGATCGAGGAACCGATGGCGGCAGCGATCGGTGCCAACTTGCCGGTCGAGGAAGCGACTGGCTCGATGGTGGTCGATATCGGTGGCGGCACTACCGAAGTGGGTGTTATTTCGCTCGGCGGCATCGTTTATTCAAATTCGGTACGCGTTGGGGGTGACAAGTTCGACGAGGCAATCATCAATTACATTCGCCGCAATTACGGCATGCTGATCGGTGAAGTTACCGCCGAACTGATCAAGAAGGAAATAGGATCCGCTTTCCCCGGCTCCGAAGTACGGGAAATGGAAGTCAAGGGACGAAATCTGGCGGAAGGAATTCCGCGCAGCTTCACTATTTCCAGTAACGAAATCCTCGAAGCGCTGACGGACCCGCTGAATAGTATCGTCAGCGCAGTAAAATCCGCGCTTGAGCATACGCTACCTGAACTGGGTGCGGATATCGCAGAAAAAGGCATGGTGTTGACCGGTGGCGGGGCACTGCTAAGAGACATTGATCGCTTGTTGATGGAAGAAACAGGGTTGTCGGTTATTATCGCCGAAGACCCGCTCACCTGTGTTGTGCGGGGATCAGGTGTCGCTCTGGAAAATATGGATCAGTTGGTCGGCGTTTTTGCCAGTGACTAGCGGGTTTTCGAGGACATCCGACTGGGTCCCGGCCGAGCGTACGTTGAATCGTCCATCGTGAAACCCGAGAGACATGACGGAAACGAACCCGCGGTTTTTCAGGCACGGTCCCAGTCTGCTGGCGCGGCTTGTTTTTTTTGTAATGCTGTCATTAGTGCTGATGGCTGCCGACGCCCGGTTTAAATATCTTCTCGAAATTCGCCAGGCCTTCTCTATCGTGGTCTATCCACTACAGAAACTAGCCAATGTACCGGGAACGATCTACGACGGCATAAGCGAGTTTCTCTTTAGCGGGCATCTGGCCGACGAGAATATTCACCTCAAGCAGCAGCACCTTGTCGACCGGGGCCAACTCCAGCAGTTGAGTGCCCTGGAAGCTGAAAATGCCCAGTTGCGCAAGCTTCTGGAGGCCACGCAGCGAGTTGAAAGCAAAGCGGTGATGGCTGAAATTCTGCACGTACCGCGTGATCCGTTTAACCGTAAGGTCATACTTGATAAAGGTAGCCAAAGCGGAGTTCAGCCAGGCCAGGTGGTGGTAGATGATATTGGCGTGGTGGGGCAGATTACCCGCGATTATCCGTGGGCATCCGAAGTCACGCTTATTACTGACAAGGATCATTCCGTACCGGTGCAGGTAGTGCGCAACGGCCTTCGTTCAGTGATATCGGGCACGGGAAAGGGTGCGATGCTTGAATTGCGTTACCTGGCGGTCAACACCGATATACAGGAAGGAGACTCCCTGGTTACTTCCGGAATAGATGGGGTTTATCCCCCTGGCCTTCCCGTCGCGGTGGTTTCAAAGATCGAACGCAATCCTACGTATGTCTTTGCCCGTGTTACCTGCACACCTGTTGCCGGAGTAGGTCATAACCGCCAGTTGCTGATATTGTCCACGCTGACGCCCGTTACGGAAATTCCGGTGGAGGCGTTGGAATTGAAGCCCGAGAGCAGAAAGCGAGAAAAAGGTGGCGTTCGCTGATCGTCCCAAACATGAAATTCTGCTGCCTGTAAGGGGCTCGTTCATCGTCATCAGTCTGGTGGTGACGTTATTGCTGAATCTCATGCCGTTAAAAGGTATCGCGCTAGCGTTATGGCCGGATTTCATCGCCCTGGCGATACTTTACTGGTGTATCAGCCAACCGCAGCGTGTCGGTATCAGCGTCGCATTTGTAATGGGCCTGCTAATGGATTTCGGCGATGCCAGCACATTTGGCCAGCATGCCCTAGCCTATAGCATCATGGCTTTTGTCGCGCTGCTGTTTCACCGGCGCTTGAGCAATTTTGAATTGCTCAAGCAAGCTCCACAGATAGGATTGATATTGCTTTTGGGACAACTCATCATACTTCTGACAGGGCTGCTGGATGGATCCCACTTTCCCGGCTGGAATTTCTTTCTCGCGAGCGTTACCGGCACATTGTTGTGGCCGTTTTTCTCTTCATTGCTGACAATACCACAGAAGCCCAGGTTTGAATCCGATGCCCGATGAGCCGTACAGTAGAGCTTCGTAACCATCCGCGTGAACTGAAAAATTTCCAGTTGCGGCTTGCCCTCAGCGCGGGATTCGTGCTGCTGCTATTTCTTTTGCTGTTTGCGCGTTTCTCTTACCTCCAGGTATCGCAGCGCGAGCACTATCATACCCTGGCGGAAGCCAACCGCATCTCCATCTCACCTATCGTGCCCAATCGGGGTTTGATTTTCGACCGTAACGGTGAAGTGCTGGCGCACAACTACTCCGCTTATACGCTTGAAATCGTACCCAGCAAGGTTGGAGACCTTGAGGCTCTCATTAACGAATTGGCTACCGTTGTCGAAATAGCCGCGAGAGACCGCAAACGTTTTAAAAAATTGATGGAAGAGAGCAAGAGATTTGAGAGCCTGCCCATCCGTACCCGTTTATCGGATGTGGAAGTCGCCCGTTTTGCAGCCAACCGCTATCGCTTTCCAGGGGTGGAAATCAAGGCACGTTTATTCCGCCAGTACCCCAAGGGAGAAAGCGCGTCTCATGTCGTCGGCTATATCGGTCGAATCAATGACAAGGATCTTGAGCGCCTGGAAGCCAGCGACGGCTTGGCCAATTACCGAGGCTCCCAACACATGGGTAAAATCGGTATCGAGCAAAGCTATGAAAAGGAACTGCATGGCATCACGGGTTTCGAGGAAATGGAAACGGATGCAGCCGGCCGGGTAATAAGAATTATATCCCGTACTCCGGCGATCTCCGGCAATGATCTGACGCTTTCGCTCGACACCAGATTGCAAGAGGTCGCCGAAAAAGCTTTTGGAGATCGGCGCGGCGCGCTGGTCGCAATTGAGCCTGCTACCGGCGAGGTGCTCGCGTTCGTCAGCAAACCGGGATTCGATCCCAATCTGTTTGTCGATGGCATTGATTCGGAAAATTGGGATTTACTGAATAATTCCATCGACAGGCCTTTAAACAACCGCGCGTTGCGCGGGCTTTACCCGCCGGGCTCCACGTTCAAACCATTTATGGCGCTGGCCGGCTTGGAGCTAAAAAAACGCTGGCCACGGCACGCAATCAACGATTCCGGATATTTCAGCCTGCCCGGCAGCACGCACCGCTTTCGCGATTGGAAAGCCGGGGGCCATGGAGTTGTCGACCTGCACAAATCTCTGGTTGTATCGTGTGACACATACTACTATGGGCTTGCCAACGACCTCGGCATTGACAACATCTTCGATTTCGTCAGCCAGTTTGGATTGGGGAAGAAAACCGGCATCGATATCGAGGGAGAAGCTAGCGGCCTGTTGCCCTCACAAGAATGGAAAATGCGGCGGCACAAGCAGAAGTGGTATGCCGGCGACACGATTTCGGTGGGCATAGGCCAAGGATACAATCTGACCACTCCGCTACAACTGGCATTTGCTACCGCGATATTGGCAGGGAATGGCACGGCGTTTCGTCCACATCTGGTGAAGCAGGTCCTGAATAACAACAAGGAGGTGGTGCGGGAAATCGCCAAGGAGCCCTTATATACGCTCAATCTCAATCCCGATAACTTACAGGCGGTGCGAAACGCGCTCATAGATGTAACCCGGCCTGGAGGCACCGCAGCACTCGCCGGCGCCGACGCCGCCTATGTTTTTGCGGGCAAGACCGGTACGTCACAAGTGATCGGCATGAAGCAAGGGGAAAAATACGTAGAAAGCAAGGTCCGGGAACGTTTTCGCGACCACGCGCTATTCATTACTTACGCCCCCGCCGAGAACCCGAAAATAGCGCTATCGGTACTGGTGGAAAACGGCGGCCATGGCGGGTCTGCCGCTGCGCCGATCGCCAGGATGGTTATGGACTACTTCCTGCTTGGCAAATTGCCGGCAGAAGCGGCGACAGAAGCTGTCGAGCCGAATGAAGAAGAGCACGAGCATGATTGAACCCATGCGCGTATGGCATTATCTTACGCGTTATGTGGACAGCTTTCTGCTGAGCGGAATATTGCTGCTGATGCTGACCGGCTTGTTCACGCTATATAGCGCAACCGACGCCAACCTCGGTCGCGTCACCAATCAGGCAGTCAATATGCTGGTCGCACTGGGCATCATGTGGCTGGTGGCCAACATTCCGTTACAACATATCATGCGGATTGCCTTGCCGATATATGTGGCCGGCATTCTCCTGCTGCTTGGCGTAGCGCTATTCGGTGAGATAAACAATGGAGCCCGGCGCTGGTTGAACATCGGCTTTACCCGCATTCAGCCGTCCGAGTTGATGAAGATAGCCGTGCCGCTGATGATGGCATGGTATTTCGATAAACATGGAGCCACTTTACGGCTGAGGGATTATGCGGTTGCAACGCTGCTGCTGATACTTCCCGTACTGATGATCGTGCGCCAACCGGACTTGGGCACTGCGCTGCTCATCGCATCGAGCGGTTTCTACGTACTGTTCCTCACAGGACTGTCATGGCGCATCATGGGCGCGTTGTTCGTCGTTGGGGCAGGAAGCCTGCCAATACTATGGTCGACGATGCATGATTATCAGCGAAGGCGCGTCATGACCTTGCTTGATCCGACACAGGATGCGCTCGGCGCAGGGTATCACACCATTCAGTCCACCATTGCCATTGGCTCCGGAGGCATTCTCGGCAAGGGCTGGCAGCATGGTACGCAGACCCATCTCGATTTCCTTCCCGAGAGAAGCACCGATTTCATCTTTGCGGTATTTTCCGAAGAATTCGGGCTTATCGGCAACTCACTACTGTTGCTGCTGTACCTGGCGGTTATCGGCCGTGGCATGGTTATCGCTGCCAATGCCTCAACCCAGTTTACGCGCCTTATCGCCGGCTCGATCACGCTGACATTTTTCACTTATATTTTTGTCAACATAGGCATGGTCATCGGTATTCTGCCTGTGGTGGGGGTACCGCTGCCTTTGATCAGCTACGGCGGTACATCAATGGTGACAATGCTGCTGGGATTTGGTATTTTGATGAGCATACAGACGCATCCCAAGTTGGTGAAGACGTGAGGAATATTGATTCGAGATCGGAATCCTTGTTAAATCCATTGCCCCCTCCTCGGCAATGGGCGGCCTGGATTATCGCGGTCTTTGTTCTTACTTTCGTTGGCGGCTGCGGCACCATCCTGAAACAGGATAAGAGAGGCAAGGTCGGCACATCGACGCTATTCGGCATTGGCCTGAAAAAGGGGGGTGGTTATTATCTGGACGATGGCCCCGGCGATAATCCACCGGCTGACCTTGCGTCCATTCCCAATGCCGTTCCCCGGGACGAACCCTTGCGTCAGGCAAACATGCGTCCTTATGTCGCGCTCGGGAAATCCTACGCGCCGATGACTGTTCTGGAATCCTACAGGGAGCGTGGAATCGCTTCATGGTACGGCCGGCGGTACCATGGGCAAAGAACTGCCTCTGGTGAAGTCTATGATATGTATGGCATGACGGCAGCGCACACGACATTGCCATTGCCCAGCTACGTTCGCGTCACCAACATCAGGAATGGGAAATCCATAGTAGTAAGGGTTAACGATCGCGGACCCTTCCTTTCCGACCGCCTCATCGATCTTTCGTACACGGCCGCCTACAAGCTCGATGTACTGGGCGGCGGCAGCGCCTGGGTCGAAGTGGAAACCATCCTGCCGGGTTCCGGTCCCGCCATACAGATTGCGTCAGCGCCTGCCTTTACTCCGAATACGGCCGGCAGCTTTGCTACCGCAGATCCCCCCGCATCTGTTCCGGCATCCGCCGTTGCCGGCGAAAAGGCAGATGCGTCTGCTGCTGGAGGGCAACAGGATGGAGCGGCCGGACCAGGCTTGTTCGAAGTTGCATACTCACCCATGGAATCAGGCGCATCCGTATCCGGTAGCACTGCTGCTCTCGCCACCGCGGATGCAAGAGGCATCTATCTGCAACTGGGCGCATTCAGCGCCTATGATAATGCCGATAATTTTCTTGCGCGGATGCGCAGCGAGCTTCCCTCAATTGACGCGCTTGGTATCGTCCCGCACGATGGCTTGTTCAAGGTCCATGCGGGTCCTTATCCCGATCAGGTGGTAGCCAGGCAGGCAGCCGACAAGATCACCCGAAGCCTTTCCATTAGGCCAATGTTGCTAGTGCGGTAGCGTATTGATGTGAAGGCGGGCCTATCAGACGCTTTCACCGGTATTCACCAGTAACGGCCAGTAACGAAAACAAGCGCACATCTAGGCATACCTCATAGCAAAATCTTTGTTCTCTTGATAAAATCGGTCTTTCTTCTCAATAATTCCGCCCACCCCAACTCAGGATCAGCTATGACAACACACTTCGGCCCAGCCAAAAAGATCGGTACATTTTATCCCCCACAACGCACTTTGATGGGGCCGGGACCATCCGATACTCACCCGCGCGTATTGTCCGCCATGGCGCGCCCGACTCTGGGGCATCTTGATCCAGTGTTCACGGACATGATGGAAGAGCTGAAAAGCCTGCTGCGTTATGCCTTTCAAACCGCAAATCTGTTGACTTTTCCGGTTTCGGGTCCGGGTTCGGTCGGGATGGAGATGTGCTTTGTCAACATGGTCAGCCCGGGCGATAAGGTGATTGTATGCCGCAATGGCGTATTTGGCGGGCGCATGATTGAGAATGTGCAACGCTGCGGTGGTACGGCAGTGGTGGTTGAAGACAAATGGGGGGCGCCGGTTGATCCGCAAAAACTGGAAGACGCATTGAAGCAGAACCCCGACGCGAAGATCGTCGCCTTTGTTCACGCCGAGACTTCCACCGGTGCGCTGTCAGATGCAAAAGCCCTTTGCGAAATCGCTCATCGCCACAACTGCTTGACCATCGTTGATACCGTCACCTCCCTGGGTGGTTCACCGCTCGAGGTTGATGAATGGAAGATCGACGCAATTTATTCCGGCAGCCAGAAATGTCTTTCATGCCCGCCGGGCTTGTCGCCTGTCAGTTTTTCCGAACGCGTGGTGGAACTGGTCAAGAATCGCAAGGGAAAAGTACAAAGCTGGTTTATGGATTTGAATTTGCTACTCGGATATTGGGGGAGCGCTCGCACTTACCACCATACCGCCCCCACAAACGCGCTCTATGCACTGCACGAATCACTGGTAATGCTGCACGAGGAAGGGCTGGAACATTCCTGGGCGCGTCATCAACGTAACCACAAGGCACTCAAGGCAGGGTTTGAAACGCTGGGTATGGAATATCTTGTAGAGGAGAAATCGCGCCTGCCGCAGCTTAATTCTGTGCATGTGCCAGAGGGCATTGATGAGAAAGAGGTGCGCCGCAGACTGCTCGCCGACTATAGCCTCGAAATTGGTGCCGGCCTTGGCGACTTCGCCGGCAAGATCTGGCGCTTCGGCCTGATGGGTTATTCCAGCAGAATGGAAAATATCATGCTGAGCCTGGGTGCACTGGAAACGGTGTTATCCGATATGGGCAAGAAAATTGAACATGGCGCGGCGGAATCCGCCGCACATTATGCTTATGCGGCTAACCCATTACCTCTGGAAAGTAAAAACGCTGCCCAGGCGGCTTGATTCAACGTTTGAACTTAAATCCCATCCTCTCGCGGCAGGATGAGTGGAGCGTAGCGCAACCCATCGATTTTTAATGATGGGTTGCGGCTTGACAGCCTTCACCCATCCTACAAGAACTATCAGATAGCGACATCCATAAATTCTCTTGCAGCGGAATGCGCTTCGCTCATTAGCGCCTCACGCTCTCTACGCGTCTTTCTATTTTGGATCAAGTTGATTGATTGCGCGAAGCCGATGAGAAAATCAACGACGACAATGGAGAACAGGAGATATAGAACGGCGAGGCATAACTAAAGAAGGCTATCAGGGGGACTGATCTGAAACAGGGTAAAAACTGAGTTACAACCCTAGCCGCTGCCAGATGGTAGTCGTCGGCCCCGCCGAGTTCAACGTATAGAAGTGCAATCCCGGCGCGCCGGCATTCAGCAACCGGTCGCATAAGTCGGTCACGATATCGAGTCCGAATGCCCGTATCGATGCGCTGTCATCACCGTAGCCTTCCAGTTTTTTTCTGATCCAGCGAGGTATTTCCGCGCCGCAAGTATCCGAAAATCTTGCCAATTGTGAAAATTTATTGATCGGCATGATGCCGGGTACGATAGGGATACGGATACCCATTGCTTCGCATGCATCAATGAAACTGAAGTAGGCATCCGCATTATAGAAATACTGGGTGATAACGGAATCCGCCCCCGCTTCAACCTTGCGTTTGAAATTCTGCAAATCCTCCTGAGCCGAGTTGGACTGCGGGTGGTATTCCGGATAAGATGCGACATCAATGTGGAATGCATCATCAAATTCCTCACGTATAAACGCCACCAGTTCATTTGCATAACGAAATTCCCCCCCCTGTGCCATGCCCGAGGGAAGGTCCCCTCGCAGCGCGACCACATGGCGAATACCGCCGTCGCGATATTTTTGCAACATGTCTCGGATGTTTTCACTAGTCGCGCCGATACAGGAAAGATGGGGGGCCGCTACATAACCCTCTGCCTGAATTTCCAGAACCGTCTCAAGGGTTCGGTCGCGGGTGGACCCCCCTGCACCGAAGGTCACGGAAAAGAATTTCGGGTTGAGTTGCGCCAGTTGCCTGCGTGTCGCGCGCAACTTCTCGATTCCCTCCGGCGTTTGCGGTGGGAAAAACTCGAAACTGAAGGTGGGAGCAAATTTCTTTTGCGATTCCATTTTTACTCGCCGGGATGATTCACAGGGGTAGTGTGAAGCAAGTTGGTTGCAAGCCTATCGGCTATCGGCACATCGTCGACTATCGGATAGTATTTTCAGGAAGCGGGGCGCAAACGGATCCAGG
>CAJDVB010000145.1_pt1 | contig 9898 bp, 5 predicted proteins | sample 7391231 | NCBI WGS metagenome assembly CAJDVB01 (sample SAMEA7055679, study PRJEB34461) | soil metagenome | biome: terrestrial ecosystem; feature: Peninsula; material: soil | place: Antarctica | collected 2016
GAGTCGGGCCGGCCGATCGCGCAGATCGCGCGCGAGCTGCAGATCAACGACGGCACGCTCGGCAACTGGGTCGCCAGGTATCGCGATGAGCATCCGGTCTCGGAGGCGCCGCTTTCGTTGTCGGAGCGTGCGCGGCTTGCGGAGCTCGAGCGTGAGAATCGCCAGCTGCGGCTGGATAACGAGTTTCTGGGAAAAGCCGCGGTGGCTGTTGCGTAACTCGCTTCGTCCGGTCGGGGTCCTAGCCTTGCGGGATGGCTCAGCGTCGGTTTGTTTCGGGATCTCGCGAGCAGGCGTTTCTGCTGCCGCCGGACATGCGCGAGTGGTTGTCGGCGGATCATCTCGTATGGCTCGTGGTGGAGGCGATCGCGCGCTGCGACACGCGCCCGTTCGAGGCTGCCTATCGGGAAGGCGGGGCATGGCTGGACGCGTTGCTTGTTTATCTGCAGGAAACCCGGGATTTCGTCGCGGCGTATCTGGCAAAGCATCTTCCTGAAATTCGCCTTATCAAACCGGAGGGAACGTATCTGCTCTGGCTCGATTGCCGTGCGCTAATGGCTGCGTTAGATATTAACGATGCACAGCTCAGGCATTTCTTCGTGCACGAAGCTGGCGTGGGCATGAGTCCCGGTACGCTTTTCGGCGAGGCCGGCAGCGGCTTCATGCGCATGAATATCGGCACACCGCGCCGCATCATTGAAGCAGTCCTTGAAAATATCAGGAAAGCGCGACATAGAGTTGAGCCTGGACCGGTTCCAGCCTGACAGCATCTCTTGGTTTATATCTGAAGTTTTCCAGCTTCTCCTGACGGCACCGCTTTCTCCTCCCTATAATATTTGGCAAAAACGCTTCGCCGTTCCGCTAGAGTAATAGCCTTTATTGCCGTGTTCCGGCTATAGTTTTCGTATTTGGAACACCTTGCCGACAGTGGTTAATATCGTGAATCCAGCAGCACATACCCGAAGCGGGTGGATCGCGGCTTTCTTAAGCATGTGTATCTGGACCGGCTTCATCCTGGTTACGCGTCTGGGTGGCACCGGCGTGCTGACAAGCTGGGACATCGCGGCGCTGCGTTTCGGTGTCGGTGCCTCCATCGCGGTCTTTTTTTTGCCACGGATTCTGCTGCCGCCGTTCAAGGTGATCGCGCTGTTCTCGCTGTTCGGCGGTATAGGTTATGCTATTGTCGTGTATGCTGCATTCCGCATGACGCCGGCTGCTCACGCTTCTGTGCTGCTGCCTGGCGCATTGCCTTTTTTGACGGCGATCATTGCATGGTTATGGCTTGGGCAGAGGCCATTGAGAAAACGCCACATCGCGCTGGTCATTGTCCTTGCCGGGATCGTGTTGATTGCCGTAGACTCGTTTTCTCGCGGGCCGAAACTTACCCATACGCAAATTCTTGGGGACCTGCTCTTACTATGCGGTTCGTCATCCTGGGCCGTCTTCACGCTGCTGCTCAGCCGCTACCCGATAAGGCCGCTTGCCGCGACGGTAGCGACTACGCTGGGTAGCGCGGTAGTCTACCTGCCAATCTGGTGGCTGTTCCTGCCCAGTACGCTTGGCCAGGCACCTGTCAGCGAAATCGCCGTTCAGGCAATATATCAGGGCGTAGTAGTGGTGTTCCTGGCAATGCTGCTTTATACCTTCGCGGTGAGCCGCCTTGGTTCCCAAACAGTGGCTTTGCTGATGGCTTTTGTGCCTGTCGTATCCGCGCTGGCTGCTGTGCCCATTCTGGGGGAACCGTTGTCTCTGCTGACGCTGACGGGATTGGCGGCGGTGACTGCAGGTGCCATCCTTGGAGCAAGGGAGAGTCATGAAACAGAACCAGGGCTTGAATGTAAGTAACATAACAACTTCGATAGGGCATAATTCTATATCCGGCAGTTGACCGCTCATTTTTCAGCGCATTGTCAACTAAGCGCTATAATCTAAAAGGATTTTCGTACTCCATGAGCTTCACCTTCTTGGTGAGCTCGCTACGGGGCGGATTGAACAGTTTTTGTGGCACAGCGCTGCGTTGCAACTCCTTGGAATGGAATGGCACCCCGAAGCATCGCCCGAGGGGCCCCGCGAAGCGGGGATGGGGCGGTGCAAAGGATGCCGCGATCGCGTTCTACGTGAATAGGGCGCCCCCCGCATCCCGCTTCGCGGTCGCATTCGGCGTCGTTGCGCCTTGCTCTGCACCCCAAAAACCGCTCACTCCACCCCGTCCGGCTGCCGGATTTAAGATAATCCGCTTGATCCCAACCAAGCGCCTCCAGTTCATCAGGAATCGCATATATAGAGCCGGAAATCGTCATCGATTGAATGAACCGATGTTGAGGAACTGTATCGGCGACAGCAACATGCGAGGGGCTGCGTATCGGCCCATGGAAACGACGAGCAATGTTGCGTAGCGGCAACCAGCTTTTTGAGTAAAGAAATTTTTTGGTCCATTCAACAGATTGACGACGCCATACTCCAAGTCTTTGCCGATTTTGCCTGCTGGTCACCTGCCCGACAGGCCGTCGCTCACCCTGCCGTCCGCTTGGATTACAAGCGTCGGATCACAGCTTTACCAGGAAGAAAATGTCCTGGCCTGGCTTGAAACGGATCTTGATACCCAACTGTATTTTGCCTCCGGCCTGGTGATTGTTACCAATAAACGCCTGTTAGCGACATCAGGCAGGGATACGACCTGGCAGGAATGGCTTTATTGTCCCGGACTGACGCTGGCTCGCCACGATCACGCAGGTATTGGCAGCCTTGAGCTTCTTGATGAGCATTCACTGCTTGCTCACTGGCGCTATACGCTTGGCGCGGATACTGTAGCGGGGCGTCTGATCGAGAGCTTTAACCTGCAACTCAACCATCAACTTACCGGTGAGATCCCGTCAGTGCCTGCTCAGGCTTTCTGCGCAAAATGCCAGAGGATGCTTGATACACCCCTATTGCCTGGACAGGAAGAGTGCGAGGCCTGCAGCCGGGAAACCGAAACACCGCCGTCGACCTGGACCCACAGGTGCCGCAGTTCTGGCGTGGGTGTTGGGCTGGTCGCGAACGTATATGCTGGCACTGGTTTCAGAGCGTATTGGCGCCGACCTGCGCACTGCCACCTACGAGCATCTCCTTAAGCTCTCGCATGCCTATTTCGGTGGAAAGCGTACGGGCGACCTCATGGCGCGGATCGGCTCGGAGACCGATCGCCTCAACGTTTTCATGTCGCTACACCTGCTTGATTTTTTTACTGACGTGTTGATGATCGGCATGACGGTAGCTGTCCTGGTTTCAATCAACCCCTGGTTGGCGCTGGCAACGCTGATGCCTCTGCCGATTATCGCCTGGCTGATCCATCTGGTGCGCGACAGGCTGCGCATGGGATTCGAAAAAGTCGACCGCGCATGGGCGGAGGTTACGAGTGTGCTTGCCGACACCATTCCGGGCGTACGCGTCGTGAAGGCGTTTGCGCAGGAGAAACGCGAAGCGGCACGTTTCCGCTCGGCAAACGATCGTAATCTGGAAGTCAACGACAGGGTCAACAAGGTCTGGTCATTGTTCACGCCGACCGTGACACTATTAACCGAAGTCGGCCTGCTCGTGGTGTGGGTGTTCGGCATCTGGCAGATATCCAGGGACGAAATCACGGTGGGCGTCCTTACCGCTTTTCTTGCCTATATCAGCCGTTTCTACATGCGGCTGGATTCGATGAGCCGCATTGTCTCGTTTACGCAGAAAGCAGCGGCCGGCACCAAGCGTATCTTCGAAATCCTCGATCACATTTCCAGCGTGCCGGACCCTGCGCATCCCGTACATCTGCCCATAGTCGAGGGTCGTATCGAGTTATGCAACGTCGGATTCCGTTATGGTACCCGTACCGTGACACACGATATCAACCTCACCATTGTGCCGGGCGAAATGATCGGCCTCGTGGGACACAGCGGCTCAGGCAAGAGCACGCTTGTCAACCTGATCTGCCGATTTTATGATGTAACCGAAGGCGCAATTTTGCTTGACGGTGTAGACATTCGCTCTTTGCCGGTCGCCGAATACCGCCGGCACATCGGGCTCGTGCTTCAAGAGCCGTTCCTGTTTTTTGGAACCATCGCCGAGAATATTGCTTACGGCAAACCGGACGCAGGCCCGGAGGAGATCGTTGCCGCAGCCCGCGCAGCACATGCCCATGAGTTCATCCTGCGCCTGCCGCACGGCTACGATTCCCTGGTCGGCGAGCGAGGCCAGACTCTCTCAGGGGGCGAGCGGCAGCGCATCTCGATTGCTCGCGCACTGCTCATCGATCCCCGTATCCTGATTCTCGACGAGGCCACTTCTTCTGTCGATACGACCACCGAAAAAGAAATCCAGAAAGCGCTCGAAAATCTGGTGCGGGGCCGCACGACTATTGCGATTGCCCACCGTCTCTCTACGCTACGCGATGCTAACCGGCTCATCGTACTCGATCGCGGCAGCATCGTCGAGGTTGGTAGCCACGACGAACTTATGTCACGAAAAGGCCATTACTACGGCCTCTACGAGGCTCAGGCACGCAACATCGATACCGAGGATGACTTGCGCAGACCGAATGTCGACCGCAAAGCCGAGGATGGTCGGGAATGAACGGCAAGCCTGATTATCTGTTAAGCCGTAACACGTTCGGGCGGTTGGTGTTTGTCGCGAACGATGGAAAGGTGCGGGAAGGCGTAGTCCCAGTACGAGCGTTCCCTATTACCGCGCCCGAGCGAGACATCGCCCTGATCGATTCGCATGGCCGCGAACTCGCCTGGATTGAGAAATTAAGCGATGTGCCGGACAAAATGCGTAAACTCGTTGAAGCGGATCTTGCCCGCCGGGAGTTCATGCCGGAGATCAAGCGTATCCATGAAGTTTCAAGTTTTGCTACGCCCAGCACCTGGTATGTGGAAACGGATCGGGGCAAAACCGTTTTCATCCTCAAGGGTGAGGAATACATCCGCAGGCTCAAGCCACCTTCTCTGCTGGTCACGGACAGTCAGGGCATTCATTTCCTGATCCGCGACCGTTTCGCTCTGGATCATCACAGTCGCAGGATTCTGGATCGCTTCCTTTAGTCCGGACTACGAAAGAGATGTGTCACAAAATGCGTCGGTTTCAGTCTCACAGGCTCTGTATGGAATTGTCGCTGACAGGAGACATGCGATAGTTATATCCCATCAACAGGTTAGTCTCAATTTGAATATAATTGTCGGTAAACGGCGACGTCACTACTTTCCCTTACGGAAGCAACATATTGTTTAATAAGATTAATTAAAGCTGGTACGATGAATGCTTTATTCTTTGTCGGTTGCTTGCCTGTAGCAGACAATAACTGGGCGACACAAACAATACAAGGTAAATTCACGAGACTTTTCCACTTTGGAAGTGCCGATCGCAAAACGAACATAGCATAATCGAGTTCCCCAAAATGTTCGTCAAGCCGATACGCCACGAAATAGCGGCATCAATAAAAAACCTGAGTCATCAAAAAGGACAGCCTGCTACCGTGCAGGCTGCTTCGAGCTGAGCGAGAGCGTCCGGATGAACGACCGAGGATCTGAAACCTTTTTGCAGCAGACGTTGAACCTGAATCCGGTAGTTGACTGCTCATTTTTCAGCTCGTTTGTCAGCCCATTTGTCAATTAAGCGCTATAACCGAAAAGGATTTTTCATGCCCTGTGAGCTTGACCTTTCCGGTGAGTTCACTCCATCCCGTCCAACTGCCGGATTCGGGTTGAAGCATGCAGCAGCGCTGAACTGCCTAGCTGTAAACCGATTCCCGTCAGCCGCGTTAGTTCGGATTTAACTTACTCTTTCGAGAATCCTATTTTATGCTGGCGTACGCGGATACAAATACCGATTGTGCAAACAGGGACATCAAATTTCTTGAGGTTCGCCACCTGAATGGGCCTAACATCTGGACGCTTCGCCCGGTGCTCGAGGCCATTGTTGATATCGGAGATCTGGAGGATTTTCCGTCAAATACCATCCCCGGTTTTTACGAGTGCCTTTCTTCCTGGCTCCCTTCGCTGATTGAGCACCGCTGCAGCTATGGAGAGCGCGGTGGATTTCTGCGCAGACTCAAGGACGGCACCTGGACAGGTCACATTCTCGAGCATGTTACGCTTGAGCTGCAAAACCTCGCAGGCATGCATGGCGGCTTTGGCAGAGCCAGAGAAACTTCCTTGCGTGGCGTTTATAAGGTAGCCGTCAGCGCCTGGCATGAGAATATCGCGCGTAGCGCTCTGTCGGAGGCGCGCGAGTTGGTGCTGGCGGCAATGGGACATTTGCAGCCCGGCGGCCAACCCTACAACGTCAAGGATTCCATCGAGCGCCTGCGCGACATGGTGAATTCACTCTGGCTGGGACCATCTACCGCCTGTATCGTCGAGGCCGCTGCCATCCGCAACATTCCCGCCATCCGCCTTCTCGCCAAGGGAAATCTCGTGCAACTCGGCTATGGCGTTCGAAGCCAGCGTATTTGGACAGCTGAGACCGATCTCACGCCGGCCATTGCCGAAAGCATCTCGCGGGACAAGGACCTGACCAAGGTGTTGCTTCAGTCGTGCGGCGTTTCAGTCCCTGACGGGCGCAGTGTTCATAGTGCGGAAGACGCATGGGCAGCAGCCCAGGACATAGGTCTGCCGGTCGTGGTCAAGCCCAGCGACGGCAATCATGGACGTGGCGTTTTTATTGAGCTGAGCAGGCAGGTAGAAGTCGAGGCCGCTTATCGCGCTGCTTTGGAAGAAGGTGATGGCGTATTGGTCGAACGTTATGTTCCAGGTACGGAACACCGCTTGCTGGTGGTTGGCGGACGCCTCGTGGCAGCCAGCCGGGGCGATTCGGTCTCAGTAACCGGCGATGGTAGATCGACCATTGACGAGCTGATACGCCACCAGATCAATTCAGATCCCCGCCGCGGGACAAGCGAAGACCATCCCTTGAATCCCGTCAGTATCGATGGCGTAACGATAATGGAAATCGCCCGCCAGGGCTTCACCATCAATTCAATACCGCAAGCCGGTCTTGAAGTTCTAATTCAGCGTAACGGCAATCACGCTTTTGACGTGACCGACGAAGTACATCCCAGCATCGCTGCGGTTGCTTCACTTGCGGCCCGCATCGTTGGGCTGGATATTGCCGGCGTCGATCTCGTTGCCAGAGATATTTCCCGTCCACTTGCCGAACAGGGAGGGGCGATTGTCGAGGTCAATGCCGGGCCCGGTTTGCTGATGCACATCAAACCTGTCATCGGCACGCCGCGCCCCGTTGGCGAAGCTATCGTCGAGCATCTCTTCCCCAACCAGGGAGACGGCCGGGTTCCGGTCGTCGGCATTACCGGCAGCTATGGTAAAACCACAGTGGCGCACCTTATCGCTCATCTACTCGCGTTGTCCGGCAAACATACCGGACTGGCATGCAGCGATGGGTTTTACCTCGACCGCAGGCAAGTCTACAAGGGCGATCATGCCAAATGGAAGACGGCTAACAACATTCTGATGAATCGTTCGATAGAAGCCGCGGTTTTTGAAAATGGCAGCGATAGCATTCTGGGCGAGGGCCTGGCATACGACGGATGTCATGTAGGTGTCATTACCAATGTCGACCCACGGGTGCGGCGATACTCAACGCCAGGGAGGCAATGCTGGTTGAAATGGCTGCATTGTGCAACGGCGAGGTCATTTACTTCAGCCTCGATCCTGAGTTGCCTGTTATCAGGAAACATTGTTTAGCCGATACGGCGGAGATAAAAGGCGCACAGGCCAAGCGGGCCGTGATAGTTCGAGATGGCAAAATCCTGCTCGCTACCGGTTCCAGCGAGTTAGTGCTGGGAAATGTGGCGGATGTTCCGCTTACCCAGGGTGGCCACGCCGTTCCGGAAGTCGAGAATGTTCTGGCGGCGGTGGGCGCTGCTTGGGCGCTCGGTATAGAACCGGTTCTCATACGTGCCGGCATCGAAAATTTCGCGAGCATCCAATAAGACATGGAAATCAGTGGCATATCAGCAACGCCTCCGGATGAGCAAGAAGCGCCAGGAGAACTTTCAGTGGAAGTATCGTCTATCCGCGCATTGCGTGGGCCTAATTTGTGGAGCCGACACACAGCCATAGAAGCAATAGTTTCTTGCGGTGAAACCGGATCTCTCATAGAAACCAGAGGTTTCATGATCCGGTTGCGAGACCGATTTCCGCAAATCGATTTGCTCCAGCCAGCATTTCAGCCTGAAGCGGGGATCATGGCGCATGCGCTTGAGCGTGCTGCGCTCGGCCTGCAAACACAGGTTGGCTGCCCGGTGACCTTCAGTAAGACTACTCGCACGCTGGAAGCCGGTATTTATCAAGTCATTGTCGAGTACAGCGAAGAATCGGTAGGCAGGCTTGCCATCGAATTCGCGCAAACCTTATGTCGTGCTGCGATTGAGGATACTTTCTTCGACATCGCCGATGCTGTCAATCGTCTTCATGAACTGTATGAAGAGATACGTTTCGGGCCGAGTACGGGTGCGATCGTCCATGCGGCTGTTGCACGTGGTATTCCTTTTCGTCGGCTGACCGATGGCAGTATGGTCCAGTTTGGCTGGGGCAGTCGCCAGCGTCGTATTCAGGCTGCGGAGACGGGGCGGACCAGCCTCGTGGCGGAATCCATTGCGCAGGATAAGGAGCTGACCAGAACGTTGCTGAGCAATGCCGGTATCCCGATCGCGGCAGGCAGACCGGTAGCGAGTGCGGAAGATGCCTGGGTGGCTGCCTGTGAAATAGGCGGCCCGGTTGTTGTCAAGCCGCGGGATGGCAATCAGGGCAGGGGAGTAGGCGTGAACCTGACCAGCCGGGAACAGGTGGACGCTGCCTACGCGGTAGCGGTTGAGATCAGCGATGAAGTCCTGGTTGAGCGTTGTGTTCCCGGTAATGATTATCGCATGCTGGTGGTCGGCAATAAGTTGATTGCGGCTGCTCGGCGCGACCCGCCGCAGGTTGTCGGCGACGGCATGCACAGCATTAGTCAATTGGTTGAGCAGATAAATAGTGATCCGCGACGTGGTGAAGGTCATGCGAACGCGCTGACAAAAATTTATTTTGACGAAATTACGGTTGCCCAACTGGCTACCAAGGGTTTTGCTCCAGAATCCGTGCCCTCTAAAGGCGAACGCGTTGTGCTGCGCAATAACGCCAACCTCTCCACCGGGGGAACGGCCACCGATGTCACCGATGATGTTCATCCCGAGCTTGCCGCGCGCGTGGAAGCCGCTGCCCGAATGGTAGGCCTCGATATCTGTGGTGTGGATATTGTCTGCGATAGCGTGTCGAATCCGCTTGAAGAGCACGGCGCCGTAATAGAGATTAATGCTGTGCCAGGCCTTCGCATGCATTTGCAACCTTCATTCGGTACAGGGCGTGCGATAGGAGAGGCGATTATTGCCAATATGTTTAAAGACTGGGATGACGCGCGCATCCCCGTTGTAGCGGTAACGGGAACCAACGGTAAGACCACCACCGTCCGCCTGATTGCCAATATCCTCGAATGTCAGGGTATGCGTGTCGGCATGACGAGTACTGACGGTGTTTATGTTGAAGGTCAGCGCATCGATACGGGCGACTGCAGTGGCCCGAAGAGTGCAAAGAAGGTTCTTCTGCACCCCGATGTCGACGCAGCGGTTTTCGAGACGGCGCGGGGCGGCCTGCTGCGCGAGGGTCTGGGCTTCGATCGTTGTCATGTGGCTGTGGTGACCAATATCGGTGGAGGCGATCATCTTGGCCTTTCACACGTCAACACGGTGGAGGATTTGACTGTCGTCAAGCGCATCGTCGTTCAAAACGTTGCACCGGGCACCGGCGTCGCCGTGCTCAATGCGGCTGACCCCCTGGTGGCAAGCATGGCGACCCACTGCCCGGGCTCGGTCACATTTTTCGCCTGC
>CAJDVB010000150.1_pt1 | contig 9676 bp, 8 predicted proteins | sample 7391231 | NCBI WGS metagenome assembly CAJDVB01 (sample SAMEA7055679, study PRJEB34461) | soil metagenome | biome: terrestrial ecosystem; feature: Peninsula; material: soil | place: Antarctica | collected 2016
CGGAACGAGGGCAAACGCGCATCATCTATCGTGCAGTTCTTATTCCCGGCGTATGGGTTCCTGGGATCGTGGGGGATGTGTTTATCAAACAGGAGGCGCGAGAGCAATTCCAGACATTGATCAACGAGATAATCAGGCGAGAGCGAGTGAAAACCGTCAGCCGGTAGTGCAACGTCGCAATTGATATTGCACCAATGGTGGAGGATCTCTTCATCATTGAAGGAGCGGAAGGAAGGCAAATATTTGTCGTTTTAAGAAAAGAGAATAAGAGGATCGGTCTGTCTTGTTGGATTCCCGGTAAACTTGCTTCAAGATTCGTCTTGTGCGCCGCCCGGTTCTCGAGGCGGCGGTTCGGCAGCGGATTCGCGATGCAAGCCTGGAATCTCGACTACGTTGTCCTTCATTCTGTTGAATGCCACATCAGATGTGCTACCGCTTTTCCCACTTTTGTGTAGCTGGTAAGCCTGGATTAGCAGCGAAATGCCGAACCAGCCGGCGATTAGCGCGAAAGGAACCACCATCAGCAACGGTTCTACCAGCGCAAGCACGGCCAGAACCAGCAGTGAAGCGCCCCCGGACAGCATGATTTTCGCCTCCGCCGCGCCGAGGACAAGGCGATTGGTAATGGCTGCGCCCACGGTGTTGCCGACGCGGATCGCGCCGGCGGTAAGTCTTCCCGCGCTTCCGCTCTTGCGGCTACCCGTCCCTGTGCGTTGCGCCCCAGGGGGAAGCTTGGGTTCCGCCACAGGATGGACACGGTCCTTTTCACTGAGCACGATTTCGGTAGCGTTGTCCAGATCCTGTAGATACATCTGTTCCATCTCATGTGCGAACCCCAGGTCTTCCACGGCAACATCCAATTCCCAATTGCCGAGCCAACTGGCCATATTGAGGTTGCTTGATCCGACGCGTGCCCAGCGACCATCCGCGACGGCTGTCTTGGCATGCAACATCGATCCATTCCACTCAAATACACGCACTCCGGCTTCCAGCAAAGGCCGATAACCCGCGCGCGATATCGGCCGCAAGAACTTGAGATCGCCACTCGATCCCGGCACCAACAAACGTACATCCACGCCATCCATTGCCGCGCCTCTCAGTGCCTGCACGTAGCTCGTGGTGCCGACGAAATAGGCATCGGTAAGCCACAGCGTTTTTTGCGCCAATACCGCTATCAGTTGTTCGAGACGGTATAATCCAGCGGTGGCTGCGACGTGGCCCAATACTCTCATGTCGACTGTGCCCGCTACAGGAATTGACTTCTGGTCCGGCAGTTCATCGGCTGGGATTTCCGGCCCAGCCTCAGCCCAGGCGCGGAAAAAGGATTGCACCACATCGGCTACAACCGGGCCGCGCACTGCGATGCCCGTATCGCGCCACGGCGGAATATCGCGTTCGGGGTAACCTTCCCACATCTGCCCGACGCATAATCCGCTGACAAATGCAACACGATTGTCCACGGAAAGCGACTTTCGATGAAGCCGGCTTACCCAGCCCAACGGGCTGTTGAAGCGTGGTGGATTGAAACAGCGCACCTCGACACCGCCATCGCTGAGGCGCCGCCAGAAGCTGCCCGACGTTTCGGTCAGGGCACCCATCCAGTCATATAGAACTCTTACCCGGGGGCCTTCTTTTGCTTTTGCGATCAGCGCATCGGCAAACTGCTGACCAATATTATCGTCACGAATAATATAATTCTCGAAATGGACATTCTTTTCCGCCGAACGGATCGCTTCAAGCCACGCGGGATAATTCTCGCTTGCATCCTTGAGGAGGCGGATGCTGTTACCGTGCACGAGCGGAGCCCCCGCCGCTCGTGAAAATGCTTGGGCGGCCAGAATTCGCGTAGACTGCGACGCCTCGCGCAAATGTTCTTTCAGTTTTACGTTTGCCATATGTTATCGCGTCATGCGCGCGTATCGCACAACATACGTGCTTCGACCTGCCCCAATTTTCCGAATGACAGCTCGGGCATCACTCCTCAACTTCCTCGCCGAACTTGAAATCGACATAGCACCGCATAGCGGCGATCAAGGGCGTGAGTCCCTTTTGCCGGTTTCTTCCGGATCTCATATATGCAGTGCAGTGCTCCGAACCCGTCTCCAGACTATGGCTGAGGTTTATTCCCTCTCTTTCTATAATGGGTCCGCCTTGAGACCAGTCGAGCGACGGCTCCCAGCGAACATGATTGATGACGCAATGCGAATCAATTACGTGTACTTCCGTTGCACCATTTGCTTTCGCCGCCCAGTAATCGAGCAGTTCGTCTTTAAGCTCGGATACTTTCATAACCGTTCTCCTTTGGGAACTTTTTGGTTGGATCGCAGGGAGTACAGCTTTTGCGTGCGGCTCGCGTAATCGTTCCAGTTCGCGTGTCACTGACAAGATTCATGATGGAGTAGAGCGCCATGATCCGACCCTCGTTTTATCCGGGAATATGAAATCGTCTTTCGCATATCATGGTTATATGGTCAAGTCGGCGGCGCTTCGTACGCGATGACAGCGGTATAGGGATAACAAGAAGGGCAATAAGAACCTATTTATATTCTAGTATACTGCGCGTACGCGATAATAAACGTTTGCAACCGCACAGACTTCAATACTCATTCACTTATGATTTGAGCGATACGCGGCTTTAAGCGGGACCACAAAATCAGCATTTTTTAACTTCGGGAGATCGTTAATGAAAGTACGGACATTGCTTTATCTGGTAACGCTTTTGTTTACCGTGCCCATGCTGTCGGGTTGCTGGCTGCTGGCAGCAGCGGGCGTAGGGGCTTATGGCGGCTACAAGGCAAATGAGAAGGGTTATACGCTGCAGAATCCGGTCAAAAAAGAGACGCCCGAGAATCGGGAAGAGAAGGAATAGGCAAGAGTGGTCAAGCGCGGCACTACAGGTGGAAACAAACGCGCTGGGAGAATCACGGTTTTCAGGGCGTATCTCCTGATATTCGCCAGACTCCCTCAACTGATATCATGCGAAATGTTCGATTCAGACCGCATGCTAATTTTTGTCTGTTCGGCTCTGCCACGCCACTACCCATTCTTCAAACTCGTCGGCTGCCATAGGCCAGGCATACAGGTACCCCTGGCCTTCCTTGCATAAGACGCTTTGCAGAAATTCCGCCTGCGCTTCGGTTTCCACGCCCTCGGCAATAATGCGCAAGCCGAGGCTGAGGCCCATGGCCACAATCGCCGTCGCGATGGCTTCAGCGTCAACATTGCCCGGCAAGCCCCGTATGAAGGACTGATCGATCTTCAATCTAGCGACTGTAAACTGCCGCAGGTATGAGAGGCTCGAGTAGCCGGTGCCAAAGTCATCGATCGCGACCTTTACTCCAAGCGCGTCCAGCTCCCGTAATTTTCCCAGGGTGGGTTCTACCCCCTGCATCACTACGCTTTCGGTAAGTTCCAGCTCCAGGTTGCCGTACGAGAGTCCTGTATCCCTGAGCGTGCGCTCAACGGTAGCTACGAAATCGGTTTGGCGGAATTGGACTGCCGAAATGTTGACCGAGATACATATATCCAGTAACCGGCGGTCACGCCATATTCGAGCCTGCAGACAGGATTCGCGCAGCACCCATTCCCCGATCGCTAGAATCAGGCCGCTGTCCTCCGCGACAGGAATGAATCGAATCGGCGAAATCAGCCCGCGTACAGGATGCTTCCAGCGCAGCAGCACCTCCGCGCCGATTATTCGTTCTGTCGCAAGCTCGATTTGCGGTTGGTACACTAAAAACATTTCACCGCGTTCAGCTGCTCCCCGCAGGTCATGTTCGAGACCGAGGCGTTCGATTGCCCGCACTGTCATGTCGCTTGAGTAGAATCGATAACGGTTCCGCCCGGCTTCCTTGGCGGTGTACATTGAGGCATCTGCGTTGCGTAACAGAATGCTGGATTCCTTCCCATTGTCCGGATAGATGGAAATGCCAACGCTTGCAGTCAACAGCAACTCATGCTCCTCGATCAAATATGGCTGCGATAATCCTGAAATAAGCTTTTCCGCAACGCGCGCCGCATCCTCTGCCGTTTCAATCTCGCTCAACAGAACAACGAATTCATCGCCCCCGACCCTGCTTATCGTATCAACGCTACGAACCGAAGCGTGCATGCGTCCAGCGACGGCTTTCAGCAAATGATCGCCGATGTCGTGTCCAAGCGAATCGTTGATCGGCTTGAAGCGGTCGAGATCCACGAATAGCACGGCGAGCCGGCCAGAACGCCGTTCGGCGCGTCTAATCGCGATCTTCATCCGATCAGCCAGCAATGCACGGTTGGGAAGCGCAGTGAGAGGATCGTAGTGAGCGAGCTGCATAATGCGTTGTTCGGATGCCTTGCGTTCGGTGATATCTCGCGCGAGAACGATGAAGCGAGGCTCCAGCTCGGCACTCAGCTGCTTTCGGGAAACGGAGAGTTCAAACCACAATTTGCCTTTTTCTCCTGAAAGCTCCAGTTCCACTTGCTTGCCGGATGACAGTCCTTTCTTCTGGGCCTCCAGCAAAGCTGACAGGACAATATCGGCTGCACCCGGTGGAAGGACATCTGAAATTTTCTTGCCGAGCAGATCTTCAACCGGAGAACCAGGCAGGTAGGTGGCTGCGGAATGGTAGGCATGGCAGCAACCGTCGAGATCGAGCGACGTAATGGACTGCGCCATTATTTCTGTGCACGCATTTGACATCCATGTTGGCCATTACAATCGAACCATCCTTGCGGATAAAGCGTTTGTTCGTTGCATAGCCTTCCGACTCTCCGCGCAGGACACGTTCCAGATCGGCAATATCTTTTTCCATGTCCGGCGGATATGTCATCTCAACCAGATTCTTTTCGGCGAGCTCCTCGCGGGAATAACCAAGCATTTCGCATAGCTGGTTATTGAATCGCAGCCAGCGCCTGGTATCGGGAGCGATGATTGCCATACCGATAAATGGCAATTCGTAAAAATACTTGAGGAGGCGGTCTTGCTCGGCGGTGCGGACAATCAACGCCAGCTGATGAGCGCGCTGCTGCTGACGCCAGAGCAACAGCAGCATTACGCCTACCGTAGCCATCGCGACCAAAATTACCACGCTGACCCAGAACACCAGGGTCCATAACTGGGCAAGCACCTCTGCGTGATCGATCTTTGCAAGCAACTGCCAGTCAGAGGTTCCACTCGCCGTCCCACGTTGACCTTCTCGCGCTGCAATGGCGCCAAGCAAGTCTTCTCTCGCCGCTAACGATCGGCGTTGCGGCGTGGTCACCCCGGAGCCGCCGGAGTGGCGCAATTTATTAAGATAGGTGATATTTTCACCTTCTTTGCGGACTAACAATGTTTCCGCGCTGCGGCTGTGGCCTGGCCATTTTCCGACCAGCGGGACCAGGAATTGCCCGAGATCCGCACGCAAAACAACCATCGCCACAGCCTCGTCGCTTATGCCATCGTGAACCAGAGGCACCACGATATCCAGTCGGGCTTCCCCACGTTCGTCCAGGAACAGGTCGCTGCTTTGTATTTCGCGAGTCTGCAAGGCAGCAGGCAGCAATTTCCTGGTAATAGAGGGCAGTTTATGCGCGTCGCCTAACGCCAGCAGAGGCTGGCCTTCTGCATCCATCAGCAGCACAGACTCGTAGCTATAAGCCTGCCGAACCGCGTCCAGACGGCTGCGAATAAGCCGTTGCAGGTGCCCATCCGTATCGTGCTTCAGATTCACTATCCGCTCGATGAGCGCCTGACTCATCGCTAATGCTTCTGCATCCCCGTGCCGCTCGGCCAACCAAAGCTCGATCTGTTCTGCTTTAAGATCAACGATAGTTTGAAGATCCGCATATGCATTTCGCTCTATTTGTGGCTCATATACCTTGACGATGCCGATGCTAACCAGGGGGGCGACCATGGCCAGCGAAAAAAATATCAGCAATAACCGATTTGGCGAGACGTTTCCGGGATCCGATCCGGGTAACCCCGAAGGAATGACGTTGCTTCGCCCCCGCTTAAGCAGCAGATAAAACATGACACTACTGATCGCGACAAGAATCAGTTCTTTCGCGAGGTAGGCACGGCTCCGCAAAACCGGATCATCAAGGGAGAGCGAGATTAAATAGCCCGCAACGACAATCCATAGCGCTGAGAAGGCGGCGTAAAGCAAAACGATGAGCCATGGGTTGCGACTCATCATATTACGGTTGAGCAAGGAAGGAACTTTATCATCGGGTATTAAAAAAGCGGAGGCCACTCCAGAGAGGAGAACGTTCCTGTTGATGATGTATGGCTCTTCTGATCATCTTGCCAACCATGGGATAATGTCAGGGCTTCCGTCTGTTAGTTGAGCATAGAGTAAAGCACTTTTCTGTGTGGTGGCTAACAAAGCGGAGTATTAAAGAGCCCTCCGGCATTCGCTGCAACGCAAGGGATTTCTTCTTATGGAGCAGGAAACATCATGTAGAGGGAGACGCAGGACTCTACGGATCGTTCGTCGTAGAGACGGGCAATCGCCTTCCTGATTTTGCCCGGGCCAAAACGGGATTAGGGTCGCCCCATCCTCGTCTTATCCAAAAGGGCCGATCTTGGCTATACTATGCGTACCGCCGAAGAGGAACATCATGAAAAACCGAAATGTCGTCATTGCCTTCATTTTATCCATTCCGGTCATCGCCTTCATTTTGCCGGGAAGCGCGTCCGCTGAAAGTGCCTGTCATAATATTCTTACGAATGGGTTCTATAGCGAATATGGCCAGGCCGACGCTCGGCTGAGAGACCGGTCGCTATACGCCGAACTATGCTCCTTGAATTTAGAGCAGGCCCGTACGGCAATCAAACGTGCACGCCAATCTGCTGACGATGGCTCGCTAGGTCTCTCGTATGGGCTCTTCACCCTCGACGATGGCGGAACGAGCACCGGTGCGAACTCCGGGGCAGGCTCATCGGGCCTGGTCTTGAACGAAGAGCGATTCGGGCAGTGGAAGAGCGGCTACTGCTCGAAGAATTCAGCGGGGGATTCATCCCAGGCAGCCGAGTTTTTCATGCAAAAGACAGCTGTCGGACATCCTGTCGCGTTGAAGGCTGTAGAGGCCTGGTCCACTTGCATGAAGAAGCGCGAAGGCCTTACATGCTGGGCGTCGCCAAGCCTACAGCATAACGAAGAATTTCTGCTGAATGTCAAGTGGACAAAGACTGGTTCCGCACAACCTCAGGCACAGCCCGAAGTGCGGCATTCTTTCCTCACCCGGGGTGCTGTCTCAAAGTTCGAGGGCGCCGAAGCCCGGAGGATTTTACCGGTTGGCTATAAATTAAACGTGGGAACGTCGCAGATTTCGGTAACACGGCCAGTGCACTTTCAGCACCTTTCGTTAACCGATTGAAGTTCAGGTATCCAGGCTAATAGTAGCGCTGCTTACCTCAACATTGCCACGCCCTTGAGAACGTCCGCGAATTTCTGAGCACGGTAGTCCGGAGCCACATCCTTATAGGATTTCGTGCCCTGGTTGGAATCAATGAAGATATTTTTGATGCCGAGCAGTTTCGCTCCATAGATGTCCCGGAACATGTCATTTCCCACCCAGATCACTTCCGCCGGCTTGAGGTTCATGTTGGCGAGCGTTTGTTGAAAAAGGCGGGCGTCGGGTTTTCTGAAGCCGTAATGGCTGGAGATAACGACAGACTCGAAATAGCCATCCAGCCCGACCGCACGGATTTCAGGCACAGCAAAACAGGACTGAGCATCCGAGATGAGCGCTAGGCGATAGCCCATCCGCAATTCGTTCAATACTTGCTTGACGTCGGGATATAGCTGAAGGCGACTGCAGGATACGCCACGGTAAAGGTGCGAAATAACCTTTGCTACCTGCCCCCGGACGGACCCCGATCTCTTCCTGCATGAGTAATTCGTTCCATATGGCTTCCACATCAATTTCCGGATATTCCTCGCCGCGCGCTTCCTTCTGCTGCTTCATGATTTGATAGTAGCGCTCCTTTATTTCCCAGCGGTGCAGATATACGCCCTGGTAGGTCAGATAGTGAGCAATCGCGCGGTAGATTTCCTCCATCGACTCATTGGTCTCGATATCGATCAGCGTGCCGTAAAGATCAAATAAAATGCCTTTTATCATCGTAAGTTACCTCAACGTTTTTCTGGCTTCATCCAGTAATCGCCGGCTATATTTTTTATCGATCCATGCATTACGGGCAATACGCAGGAGGGTGAGTCCCGAATAAAAAGGGATACGCCGCGTGATAGCGCCGAAAGCGGCGTCCCGATCAGGGAAGTGACAGGCGTACTCCCATAAAAAGTGTCCGATAAACGGCTCGGCCAGCCATTTATCACCGGTTCTCTGCATGAAGAAATGCTGAAGTTCTCCGACCACCCTCCCAAGATCAAAAACCCTGTCTGCCGGTTTCATCCGTTCCAGATCGATAACGATCACCCACGGGCCGTCGCCAAAGAGAATATTAGCTGGGGTGACATCGCTGTGAACGAGGACCTGCTGGTCTTCCCACATGCAGGCTTTCTCCCGCCACCGGTCCTTGAGCCGGTAAAACTCCCAGGCCTCGTCCCGTCCAACCCGTTGAGCATTGGTCAATTGTTCCATAATGCGATCAAAATATATACTGTCTTTGTTGAAGTCTACTTTACTATCCTGCGCAGTTCGGTTGTGCAGCGTGGCGAGAAAATAGGCGAGTGCAGCAAGTTTTTGAAAAAGAATATCTCGAGCGTTTTCGCGAATCGCGTTGACGATGAAGTCCGCAAGCGACGTGCCATAGCAGAATTCTTCTACCAAAACCTTATTCAGATCGGCGTTTCGCCCAAGAGGGCGCGCGACATAATGGGGATAACCATTAAAGCCGATGCTTCGGAGATAATTCAGATTGTTGAATTCCCGTTCCATTCGATGAAAGGCGGCTTCCGGCCCAAAGCCGGCGACGCCCCCAAAAAATTTTCCGATAATACGGGTATGGCTGTGGCTGTCTTCGTAGAGGCAGACGTGGTGAGAAGCGGGTAGTTGATATACACGAAAGTCGGGAGAATTCACGCCGACATCCAGCAGAGGAACAATATCGTTACGAAGGTATGTATAAAAAGGATCGTGCGTCGAAAGATGGCCGAGGTATTTCATGTCCTATTGATCGCAATAATCATTGAAATTCTCAAGGTCACGGATGCGTAAAACTTACGGGTGGCCTCTGCGCCATACAGCTGGCCGAGGCTCAGGTAGTCCTGCCAGCGCAGCGTTCTCTTCTAATGAATTCTTCCATATAAAATCACGTTAGTACAGAATGAGTATACGCCCGTGAGCTTGTTGCGCTGGGGCAATCATTGCTATCGACACAGACATTAAATCAGCTTCTCCACTATGTATTCCGATAATGATATTCAATACAGCTATAGCTTCTCTGTCGGATAACAGGATCACCGTTGAACCCGGACATTTTTCAAGTGTGGCAACCAGCGTTGCAGCGCATGCCCGGGCGTAGCCATAGTTTAGATATCGTTGTCGTCGGCGGCGGACCGGCGGGTGCGATATGCGCGCTTATGCTCGCGCGCGGCGGCGCGCGCGTGGGTCTCGTACATTGGGGCGGTTATGCCGCAGGCGGCATCGAACTCGTTTCTGGCCATGCGTGTCACCTTATCGAACGCTATAGCCCCGATTTTTTTCGGAAGGCAGCGCTCGGGGTAGAAGTCCTTGAGACGATATCATT
>CAJDVB010000043.1_pt1 | contig 9669 bp, 8 predicted proteins | sample 7391231 | NCBI WGS metagenome assembly CAJDVB01 (sample SAMEA7055679, study PRJEB34461) | soil metagenome | biome: terrestrial ecosystem; feature: Peninsula; material: soil | place: Antarctica | collected 2016
GTCGGCCGCATGGTGAAGCGCTACGCTGTCCGCCAGTGCCAGGCTCTGCAAATTCGCATCTATACGTTTGGTAAGCCCCGACAGCACTTTTCCCGGCCCGCACTCCACCACATGGGTAACGCCGGCGGTAGCAAAAGAGCGAACGATTTCGGTCCAGCGCACCGGGTTGCATAATTGCCGTATCAGAATTCTTTTTATGCCTTCAGGATTTTCGTGCCGCTGCACGTCAGCATTGTGCAACAGTGGCGTTTCTGGCGCCCTGAGCATCAGCAATTCCAACCGCTGTTGCAGTCTGCCGGCCGCCTGGCTCATGAGGGAACAATGCGAAGGTATGCTCACAGGCAACATCAGCGCCCGCTTCGCGCCTTTCGACCTGGCCAGTTCCATCCCGCGCAGCACCGCATTTTTGTGGCCGGCGATCACTATCTGGCCAGGCGAATTAAAATTTGCCGGCTCCAGCAATTCTCCGTCGGAAGAATTTGTGATTTCGTCGCAAAGCGCTTTCACTACCTCATCGTCAAGCCCGAGAATTGCCGCCATGGCGCCGGCACCTTCCGGTACTGCCTGTTGCATTACCTCGGCTCGAAAGCGTACCAACGATAGCGCATCCGAAAAAGCCAGTGCGCCCGACGCCACCAGGGCGGTATATTCTCCCAAGCTATGGCCCGCCATGAGTGCCGGGTTCACGTCTCCCAGGCTTTGCCAGGCACGATATACCGCAATGCCGGCCATCAGCATCAGCGGTTGAGTATTGACCGTCAGGTTAAGCTCATCGGCCGAACCATCGTTGACCATCGTCCAAAAATCCTGCCCGAGCACAGAAGATGCCTCGGCAAAGGTTTCGCGCACGACGGGGAAATCAGCATAACCCTTCATCATGCCTATCGATTGCGAGCCCTGCCCAGGAAAAATACATGCGAATTTTACAGAAGCAGTCATTGTTGCCCGCATTCATTTGAACAGAACCGGCTCGTAATTCCTCGATATCTCTGGATAAGAGTAAAACCGGGATAATAGTGCTGAATTAAATTAGGAAATAGCATTCTTCTAATGCCTTATTGCGACAAACAATAAAAGCAAGGGATAATCAGACGGCAAAAACACACTTCTTTTGATTTGCGCGGGGGTTAGCGGCTTCTACCATGAAATTAATACCGCTCCCCAGGTAAATCCCCCTCCTACGCCCTCCAGAAGTACATGCTGACCGGATTGAATGCGGCCATCGCGTACAGCAACATCCAGTGCCAGCGGAATGGAGGCGGCTGAAGTATTGCCATGCTTGTCTTCGGTATACCCAGTTTTTTTGCCGTGGAAATAATGATACGGATATTAGCCTGGTGGGGAATCAGCCAGTCAATATCGGACACCTCCAGATTATTTTCCGCCAAGGCCTCGCGCACAACATCTTCCAGGACTTTTATAGCAAATTTGAAGACCGTATTGCCTTCCATCATAACAAACGGGCTGCCTTGGATCTTGCCATGAGAAAAACTTCCAGACGCCGTCAGGATATCCTTATAGCTTCCATCCGCATGTAAATGGCTTGAAATTATTCCCGGGCTATCGCTCCGGGCGAGTACGACAGCACCCGCGCCGTCGCCGAATAGCACGCAGGTACTGCGGTCGCTCCAGTCGAGTATGCGCGAGTAGACTTCCGCCCCGACGACCAGAGCCGTACGATATTTTCCGCTACGAATAAACATATCGGCAGTGGCAAGCGCATAGATAAAGCCGCTGCATACCGCCTGCACATCAAATGCAGCGCAACCCTTCACGCCGAGCTTATCCTGCAGAATGCAGGCCGTACTGGGAAAAATCACGTCCGGCGTCGTGGTGGCAACAATAATCAGATCGATCTCTCCAGCATCAACCCTCGCCACCCTCATTGCTTCACGGCTGGCATTGAGCGCCAGATCGCTCGCCATCTGGTCATCCGCCGCGATGTGCCGCTGCGCGATACCGGTACGACTGCGTATCCACTCGTCGCTGGTATCCACTATCTGCTCAAGATCACGATTGGTGAGAATTTTTTCAGGCAAATAGCTGCCCGTCCCGATGACCCTGGAGTACATCATGCGCGATTCTCTTCCGCCAGGGGCCGAGGAAATGAGGATGAGTTTTCCGGATGATGCGGCAGCTGCGCAACCCGTTCGCTGATGTGATTCAGCATTCCGCTGCGAACCTCATCCACTGCCCGGGCAATAGCGAAACCAAACGCGTGACTATCAGCCGAGCCATGGCTTTTAATGACGACCCCGCGCAACCCCAGCAAACTGGCGCCATTGTATCGGCGGTGATCCACCCGGCGCTTGAATGCATTAATGACCGGCGAGGCGATGAGTCCCGCGAATTTCGTGAACAGATTGCGCCTGAATTCCTCACGCAAGTAAGTGGAAAGCATTTGCGCCACCCCTTCCGAAGTTTTCAGGGCCACGTTACCCACGAATCCATCACATACAACCACATCGGTTGTTCCTTTATAGATGTCGTTACCCTCGATATTGCCGTAAAAATTAAGGCCGCTGTTACGCAGCAGCTCTGCTGCCCGTTTCACTACCTCATTGCCCTTGATCTCTTCCTCGCCTATATTCAGCAAGCCGATGCTGGGCTTCTCGTTGTTTTCAACGGAAGATATCAAGGTTGCCCCCATCACCCCGAATTGAAGCAGATGCTCCGCGCTGCAATCCACGTTGGCACCTAAATCAAGCACATAAGTGTGCCCTTTTATGGTGGGCAACACCACGGCCAGAGCCGGCCGATCGATTCCAGGAAGTGTTTTCAGCACAAACCGGGAAGTTGCTATCAATGCGCCGGTGTTACCCGCGCTGACGCATGCCTGTGCTTCACCGCTCTTTACCAGGTTGATAGCGACTCGCATCGAAGAGTTTTTCTTACCTCGCAATGCAAGGGCGGGCGACTCGTCCATGCCCACCACTTCACTTGCGGCGTGAATCCTCAGCCGGGAGCTGGGGACAACCTTGGCAGCGCGCAATTCAGTTTCGATAACGTCGGGCAACCCAACCAGAATGATGTCACTTCCGGTGTTACGATGGAGATACTCGACGACTGCAGGAACCGTCACATGAGGGCCGTGATCGCCACCCATGCAGTCTACAGCTACAGTGATATTCAATTTTGGAACGCCCTTGAGGTGGGGATAAATTTGATCCCCAGAAACGGCGGGGCGATTTAATCTCCTTTTGCTTTGACGACCTTTCTGCCCCGGTAATAACCGGTGGGGCTGATGTGGTGGCGCAAGTGTACTTCGCCAGTGCCGGGATCCACCGTCAACGGCGAACTGGTGAGAGAATCATGCGAACGGTGCATGCCGCGCTTGGATGGGGATTTCTTGTTCTGTTGGACTGCCATGGTATTCAGCTCCTTAAATATATTTTCAATGCAGGTTTTTCAGTGCCGCCAGCGCAGCAAAAAGAGATCTTTCCCCTGCCGTATCCTTACTATCCTGCTTGATCGAGCACTCACTTTCCCCATGACGTGGGGAAGTTGGCAAACTCAGGATTATCTCGTCCTCGATCAGCGCCACGACATCCATGTCAGGGGTCGCCAGAACACACTCGACCGACTCATCTTCATCAAGGCGGGACAGCTCATTTTCATTTTGCGCCAGCAGCAGATACGCCCGCAAATCCAGCACATATCCATATTCGCCCAGACAACGCTGGCAACAAAGATTTATCGACCCCTGAACAGCTATTTTCAGGAGCGGCCTGGCATTTATGTCCAGCGCGCCAGTTATCGCGTACTGCAACTCGCCGCCCGCGGACGTCAGATAATCCTGCAACCGATCGAGCTCGGACAGCGCAATTTTACCATGATGCGCCCCGGCATTACGGGCAAAATCGAGAGCATCAATGATGAGTCGTACCGGCATAAGAGTAGAAATATTTTTATAAAATGAAATGTGAATATTCTCTTTCGCGTATTGCCCGCTATCCTGCTTCAATTTCATCCGTCAATGCTGTTCAATTGATAAGTTTGTGTATTTAAGATTAAAATCTGCCGGCATGTATTCTTGTGGGCATGTATGTAGTATGTATACGGCGCGCATAATATATTTTTTGCCCCTGAGTGTCAAAAACCTGATAAAGATAAACTTTGAAAACACAACAAATTGCCCAGCGGCTTGTGTTGGGATCCAGTTCCACATATCGCCACGAACTGCTTCGGCGCCTGCAAATTCCATTTGAAGTTTATAATCCGGAAATAGACGAAACTCCCCTGGCTGGAGAGAGTCCTGACACGACTGCCTTGCGCTTGGCCGCCGCAAAGACGCGTATGGTTGCCGTGAGTTACCCTGATGCCTTGATCATAGGCGCTGACCAGGTAGCGGTATTGGAAGGGATTCAGCTCGGCAAACCGCTGAATCATGCAAATGCGACCCAGCAGTTGCGCCTCATCCGCGGAAAAGAAGTTGTATTCCATACTGCCTTGAGCCTGCTGAATAGCGATAAAGACAATATGCAGATACGGCTTGTCTCGTCCCGCGTCAAATTCCGTGAACTCAGCGACCGGCAAATTGACAACTATCTCGATAGGGAACAGCCGTATCACTGCGCCGGGAGTGCCAAGCTCGAGGGATTGGGGATCGCATTGATCGAACATATCGTAAGCGAGGATCCCAGTGCACTGATCGGGTTACCGCTGATTGCGCTAGTGGAAATGCTGACGCGCGAAGGTGTGGAAATAGTGTGAATTCCGGTACTCTCTATCTCATTCCCGCTCCCTTGGGCCCAAGCGATATCACCTGGATAATTCCCCCCGCTGTCCGACAATGCATAGCGGCACTTGATCATTATATTGTCGAGCGCCCAAAGACCGCGAGGCAGTTTCTGAAACAGATCGGCTGCGTCCTGCCAATACAGAAAATCAGCATGCAGGTATTGGATGAACACACTCAAGCCAGGGAATATGAAAAACTGCTTGCACCCCTCCTCGAAGGCAGCGATATCGGACTCTTGTCTGAAGCGGGTTCTCCGGCGGTAGCGGACCCTGGGGCAGGGTTGGTGCGCCTTGCTCATCAAAAAAATATCCGGGTGGTGCCGCTGGTAGGACCATCCTCCATACTGCTGGCGCTGATGTCGTCGGGATTGAACGGTCAGCGCTTCACCTTTCACGGTTACCTTCCCGTTGAAAATGACAGGCGTGCCAAAAAAATAGTTGAGCTGGAAAAAAATTCGATAACCGGCGATCAAACCCAGATATTTATCGAGACGCCATATCGCAACCAAAAGTTGCTGGAATCCATTCTTTCCACCTGCCGTGATGATACTGCTCTTTGCATTGCCTGCAACCTCACCCTGGCAGATGAATTCATTTCAACCAGAACAATCCGGGAATGGAAACATGCTTTGCCCGATATTCATGATAAACCCGCTATCTTTTTGCTGCAGGGCTGACCGATCAGGCAAAATTGTAATCACCGCAACCCTCCACCGATTCCCGTGGTAATCAGCGCCTCTGCCGCTACCGCGCCGAAGCGTCGAGCGAGGCGTTCGCTGAATCCTTCCCGGGTCGTGTAATCCACGATGTGTTCGGCTTTGATGATTTCCCGCGCGACGTAGTCTGCACTGCCTATCGCATCGACAAGCCCCAGTTCTATGCTTTTTTGACCCGTCCAGACGATGCCGCTGAATATCTCCGGCGTTTCCTTCAGGCGTGCCCCCCTTCCCTCCTTCACTACCTGAATAAATTGTTCGTGGATATCGTTCAGCATTTTTTTGGCGTATTCCTCCTGGCCCGGATTGGGAGGCGAAAAAGGATCAAGAAAGCCCTTGTTTTCCCCTGCGGTGAGGAGCCGCCGTTCGACGCCAAGCTTTTCCATTGCGCCCGTAAAACCGAATCCGTTCATTAGCACGCCGATGGAACCGACCATGCTCGCTTTATCCACGTAAATTTTATCGGCAGCGACGGCAACGTAATAACCGCCGGATGCGCAGATGTCTTCTACTACGGCATAAAGAGGAATTTCCGGGTACTCGGCACGCAGACGGCGGATCTCATCATTGATGTACCCCGCCTGTACCGGACTGCCACCCGGGCTGTTGATGCGCAGAATCACACCCTGCGTTTTTGCATCCTTGAACGCATGCTGCAAGCCGGCATTAATATTATCCGCGCTGCTAATGCTATCGGGAGAGATTACGCCCCGCAGCTCGACCAGGGCAGTATGTTTACGCGACATGGACATATCGTCCCCACTGAACCAGCCAGAGAAGATAAATAACAAAATAAACAAATAGATAAATGTGAGCGACTTGAAAAATATGCTCCATTGACGCGCCCTGCGCTGTTCCTGCAAAGAAGAGAGCGCCAGTTTTTCAAGCACCTGCTTTTCCCACCCTTCGTTGCGATTTTCTGAATCTGCCATGTTATTTCAATCCTTCCAATGAAGTGATATAGCGAACTGCGCGGAGCCGAGTTTACCCAAAACGTTACGCTTTCTACGCTATTTCCGCAAACCGCTTCCTCTTGCCTGCGTCAGGGATGGAACACTGGTTTACTCCGTCGGTTTGAAAAATCAGGATATCGCTTCCGCCGAGCCCATTATGGGCACAAAAGCGTGCTATCGGCATCCAGCTCAAGCAAAAATTTGCGCAGGTCTTCCGCCAGCGGCGCCTCAATACGAAGCTTTCTCCCGGTTACCGGATGCATAACTTCGACTGTAAAGGCATGCAGGAACATGCGCTTGAGACCTCGCTCGGGACCGAGCCTCATCAGTTCCCTGTTCAATGCGAAGTCTCCATACTTATCGTCGCCTGCTATGGGGAAATCCAGATGAGCGAGATGCACGCGAATTTGATGAGTACGGCCCGTTTTTAACTCCGCTTCCAGCAGACTGAAATTCTGCCAGGATTTTTTCAGATTAAAAACGGTGTGAGCGCTCTTTCCCTCTTCGTTTCCCTTTCCATCGGCAATTACCGCCACACGCCGTTCGCCCGCGAACGTCACGTATTTCCTGAGAAACAGCTTGACGCTTTGTCGCGTATTGAGCCACTTGCCTTTTACCAGCGTAAGGTACCGCTTCTCCATCATCCCTGCACGGATCACCCGGTGCAGTTCAACGAGCGCAGCCCGGTTCTTGGCCAGAAGCAAAACCCCGGAAGTCTCCCTGTCGAGGCGATGGACCAGCTCCAGAAATTTCCAGTCAGGATGCTGGGCGCGCAATTGCTCGATGACACCGAAACTCACGCCGCTGCCTCCATGCACTGCAACGCCCGCAGGCTTATTGATGACGACAAGGGCTTCGTCCTCAAATAAGATTTCGAATGGAATAAACTGGCTTTTAGTTACTTTCTTTCTGAGTGGAGAACTTCTTTCCGCCATCCTCACCGGTGGTATACGTACCATATCGCCCAGCTGAAGATGACGATCCGCACCGATGCGCTTGCTGTTAAGTCGAACCTGCCCGCTCCGCAATAGCTGGTAGATGTGACTTTTAGGCACATTTTTCAGGCGCTTGATCAAGAAATTATCGATACGCTGACCTTTACTGTCCTCGCCTATAATTTCTGTAACCGCCGGACTCAGAGGAAATTCTTTGCCTAAATCCTTAGTTCTACTTATACTTGCCAATTCGGGGTTCCAGCCTATCCTTTATCCGGTGCGTAAAGTGGCGCTGTTGATGGGATTTTGTCCGAGGTATAAGAGCCAATCCCGAAATCTGGTTAACGTCGCTCACCACTAAAGTAGCGATAGTAATGGATTTACGCGCTCGAAGCACACGTCGATTTCAGTTTTCAGTTTCGTAGCGCCCGCTTGCGGGCAGCCATAGTCGAAGCCTGATTGAAACTTAATTTCCTGGTTCTGCTTGTCAGAAAAGCAGGGCCACTGTGACAAGCCAGAGAAATAGTCATCTTACACCAGCAGCCCGACATACATGACAAAGTTGCCTGACTAAAAGCTCTCATATACGCTGCGTCGGGGACTTTCCTCTTCGCGCGTAGGCTATCTACCCGTGACCAGAGCGCGGGGGGCATAAAATGAAACGCATGCTATTTAATGCGACACAGCCGGAAGAACTGCGTGTCGCCATTGTTGATGGTCAAAAGCTGATTGACCTCGACATTGAATCTGCCGGCAAGGAACAACGCAAGAGCAATATCTACAAAGCCGTTATTACCCGCCTTGAGCCGAGCCTCGAAGCCGCTTTTGTCGAGTACGGCGGGGAACGGCATGGTTTTCTGCCATTCAAGGAAATTTCCCGCTCTTATTTCAAGGAAAATGCAGACCCAGCCCGGGTTCGCGTCCAGGATGCGCTCCGTGAAGGCCAGGAGCTCATTGTTCAAGTGGACAAGGATGAACGCGGAACCAAGGGAGCTGCACTAACCACCTATATTTCCCTGGCAGGCCGCTATCTGGTCCTGATGCCCAATAATCCTCGCGGTGGAGGTGTATCTCGCCGCATAGAGGGCGAAGACCGCGCGGAACTGCGTGACGTCATGGCACAACTGAGCATTCCTCCCGGCATGAGCATTATAGCCCGTACCGCTGGAATAGGGCGAAGTGAAGAAGAATTGCAGTGGGATCTCAATTATTTGCTGCAACTATGGCGCGCCATTGAAGATGCTTCCAGCAGCCAAAGCGGCGCTTTCCTGATTTATCAGGAAAGCAGCCTGGTAATCCGCGCCATACGAGATTACTTTCATCAGGAGATCGGCGAAATCCTGATCGATACTGAAAGTATCTATGAGCAGGCGTGCCAGTTCATGAGCCACGTCATGCCGGCCAATGTCAACCGGGTCAAGCTCTACCGCGACGATGTGCCACTATTTTCACGTTTTCAGATTGAGCACCAGATTGAGACCGCTTATTCACGTCAAGTCACGCTACCCTCGGGCGGTGCTATCGTTATCGATCACACTGAAGCACTGGTGTCGGTTGACGTAAACTCGGCACGGGCCACCCGCGGTTCGGACATCGAACAAACCGCGCTCAACACGAACCTGGAAGCTGCCGAAGAAATCGCACGGCAGTTGCGTCTGCGCGACTTGGGCGGGCTCGTGGTGATTGACTTCATCGACATGGAAATCGCTCGTAACCAGCGTGAGGTAGAAAATCGGCTGCATGATGCGTTGCGTTATGACCGTGCACGCGTGCAGATGGGCAAGATTTCCCGTTTTGGTTTGCTTGAACTATCGCGTCAACGCCTGCGTCCTTCGCTGGGTGAGAGTAGTTATATCTCCTGCCCCCGCTGCCACGGCACCGGACACATCCGCGGCACTGATTCCTCTGCGTTGCATATTCTCAGGATAATTCAGGAAGAAGCGATGAAAGAGAACACGGCCGTGCTTCACGCTCAGGTACCGGTTGATGTGGCCACCTATCTACTGAATGAGAAGCGTTCGGAAATTCATGCAATCGAAGCCCGATTAAAGGTAAGCGTAGTACTGATTCCGAATATTCATCTCGAAACGCCAAACTACAACATCACCCGCTTGCGCCATGACGATGTGAAGCTGAGTGAAATTCAAACCAGCTATCAAATGGTGGAGAAACCAGCTCCGGAAATTTCGATACCTTCAGCTGCGCAAGAGGCCAAACCGGCACGGCAACAAGCTGCGGTGCGAGGTATTACGCCGCCGCAACCCGCTCCGATACGTGAGCATAAATCTCATCATGAGCCTGAGCAGCTTTCTTTTCTGGATAGAA
>CAJDVB010000071.1_pt1 | contig 9530 bp, 10 predicted proteins | sample 7391231 | NCBI WGS metagenome assembly CAJDVB01 (sample SAMEA7055679, study PRJEB34461) | soil metagenome | biome: terrestrial ecosystem; feature: Peninsula; material: soil | place: Antarctica | collected 2016
CTGGGATTCAAAAGCATGCATTGCGGCGAGGCCCGCATAAAACGGCTGGTTCAGGCAGATGTCACGGAATGTCGATACCAGCCTGGCTGTATCCGGCAAGGCCGCCGCACGAGCCAGGTCCTTGTCGCTCGAACCCAGGGCCAGCGCAAAATTCTTCCATAAGGCGGGATGATTTTTTTCTCCGTGCTCTTCGCTGATCAGGTTTTTCAGTACTTCCTGGCGTACGCTGATGTCGCCGCTATTTGCTTCACTGTGAAAATGCGGTGTATTGAAATGTACTGCACTCAGATAAGTCGGCTCGGCCAGTACATTATGAAAATACTGTTCCGCGTACCCGCGCAATTGCTCCTTGGAGAGCTTGCCTTCCGTCCAGGCCACATAGAAAGGATGCTTGAGCAGGTGCTTGGCGTTAATGATGGAATCGATCTTTTGCTTGAGAGATATGGTGGTCGTCATGATTTTCCTCTTGAAAAGGGGGGTGGGTAATTAGCGGCCTATCATCACTCAGATAATACCGTTAAGTCAAATTTTAACGATTGGTTAAGGGACAATGTCAATTAATTGCAAAAACTATCGACACGCGCCCTCCTGCGCTACATCAAGCGCTATATCAAGAAACGCCGAGGGCATTCGTCGAGCCCTTATTTGGCAGCTAAGCTGTTAAAATCGGATCGATACAAACGAAACGTGCTGCAGAAGGACGGCGGAGATCGTTTGCGCCACGCCGGGATAATGACGGCACTCACGCGCACAGCACCGCGGGCGTACTTTGTCGCAACCCTATTGGATGGGGGGCATTGAAATGCCCCGGCGACCGGCTTTGCGAGAGATTAATCAGGCTCATGCCGAGGAATCGCCCGCACGTTGCCGTCCCTCGTCCGTTGCGGTTCCATCCCACCCATGTTACTGCCTGCGGCTTCCGCGCCTGCATGAGAATGTTCACGGGTTTTATAGTTACCGGAGCTCTATTTTTTAGAAACTGTCATGGATGAGCAATCGAGTCTGTTCGCCTTATTCATCAGCAGTTTTCTTGCTGCCACCTTGCTCCCCGGCGGTTCGGAAGCGGTATTATTTGGCGTTTTAACAGGTTACCCCGAGCTATATTGGTCTGCCTTGAGCATCGCCTCGCTGGGCAACACCCTCGGCGGCATGAGTTCCTACGCAATCGGGCTATTTTTACCCGATGAAAAAACGCTGCTGAAAAACGCCGGCGGGAGTATGCGGGCCCTGCAGTGGGTACGTACTCATGGCAGCCCGGTATTACTGCTGGCATGGGTGCCGATAATTGGCGATCTGCTGTGTGTCGCCGCGGGTTGGCTTCGAGTTAACTGGATATTGGCCATGCTGTTCATGGCGGCCGGAAAATTCGCCCGTTACTGGGCAATCGCGGCAGCGATTACCCCATGATCTGATCGCTCGCCCAATTGCCTCATCGTCCAATTGCGCAGTTCGCCATGTGCAATACCCAACAAAAAGCCGGCTGTCGTTTATCGCCGGCTCATTGTTCCATTGAGTCAAACCCTCCAATTCAACTCAATCTTTTTTACCCTGAAGCAATTTCTGCAATTCGCCGTTCTGGTACATTTCGCCAACGATATCGGAGCCGCCCACGAATTCGCCGTTTATATAGAGTTGAGGAATGGTCGGCCAGTTTGAGTATTCCTTGATACCCTGCCTTATTTGGGGTTCGGCAAGCACATCCACGGCAAAAATATCATTGACGCCGCAGGTATGGAGAATCTTGACAGCGTGAGCGGAAAAACCGCATTGAGGAGCATCGGGCGTGCCCTTCATATAGAGCACGACGGGGTGAGTAGTGACTTGCTGCTTGATGACTTCTTGTGTATTCATATCGACTCCTTCTTTTCCTTAAAAAAATAAACCGTAAATTAGCTTAGGGGAAACCCGGGTCCTTTACAAGCGATTTGATTCGTCCGGTCAATATTCCCCGCTTCCATATCGGCAGCACATGTAACGTTACGCACCATCAAGGACTCCGCCACTGACTCGCATGATGCCTGCGAGATCGGGACGGGAAAACACCCTTTTGAAACCCGCTTCGCTCAATAATTGCCTGCACGCTTCCGCTTGATCATAGCCATGTTCCAGCAACAGCGCTCCATCTTCGACCAGATGAGCAGGCGCGGCGGCGATGATCAAGCGGATGCAATCAAGGCCTTCGCCCTCCGCTGCCAGCGCCATGCGCGGTTCAAAGCGCAGATCGCCTCGAGTGAGATGTGGGTCAGCATGCGCAATATAAGGGGGATTCGACACGATGAGGTTGAATGTTTCACCGGCAAAGCCATCGAACCAGTCGGTTTCGATGAAGCGCACATTATCGACACCAAGCTCGCAGGCATTTGTTTTGGCGACAGCCAGGGCATCCACGGAGAAATCCACCGCGGAGATGTCCGCCAGGGGGCGGTGTTTTGCTATGGCTAGCGCGATAGCGCCGCTGCCGGTTCCAAGATCAAGAATTTTCCAGGGAAGGTCCGGCGGAATTTGCGCCAGCGCCAGATCCACCAGTAATTCCGTTTCAGGGCGAGGAATGAGAACTGCCGGGGTAACCGTAAACCCCAGGCTGTAAAACTCGCGTTTGCCTGTGAGATACGCAACAGGTTCGCCTTGAGCGCGCCGTGCCGTCAACAGCCGAAAGGATTGTGCCTGTTTCGAATCAAGCGCCTGCTCGGCGTGAGCAATGAGGTGAGCGTGGCTGACATCGAGCGCGTACTGCAACAGAATGCGCGCATCGATATCGTCGATGTCGCGGCCCGATTGCTGTAGCGCGTCCCGAATAGTGATCTGCTGCATGGGTGGAATCAACCTCAAATCATGTCCTGGCGTTGCAATCCATCCGCCATGAAGGCAGATAGAACCACGAGGGAACAAGGGTGGCGACGGGAAGAAAAATATATCGCTCTACTCCCCCATCGCCGCCAATTGCTCCGCCTGATGCTCGGACATTAGCGCAGAACACAGGTCGCTCAAATCGCCATCCATAATCTGCTCGATCTTGTAGAGTGTGAGGTTGATACGGTGGTCGGTTATTCGTCCCTGGGGAAAATTATAGGTACGAATGCGCCCTGAACGATCACCGCTGCCGATCAGCGACTTGCGTGTAGCAGCCTGCTTGTCCTGTTGTTCCCGCATTTGCTTGTCGCGAATCCGTGCCGCAAGGACGCTCATTGCCTGTGCCTTGTTTTTGTGTTGCGAGCGGCCATCCTGGCATTCGACCACGATACCTGTCGGCAGATGCGTGATGCGCACCGCGGAATCGGTCTTGTTGATATGCTGACCGCCCGCGCCCGAAGCGCGATAAGTATCGATCCGTAACTCAGCCGGGTTCAGGGCTACCTCCATGACCTCGTCCGCCTCGGGCATCACCGCAATAGTACAGGCGGAAGTATGAATACGGCCTTGGGTCTCGGTAGCGGGAACACGCTGGACCCGATGGCCGCCAGATTCAAACTTGAGCTTGGAGTAGGCGCCATTCCCGATGATCTTGGCGATGATCTCCTTATAACCGCCGGCTTCGGACGGACTTTGCGAGATTACCTCGACCTGCCAGCGCTGGCGTTCCGCGAAGCGTGTATACATCCGGAACAGATCGCCGGCGAATAATGCGGATTCGTCTCCACCCGTTCCGGCACGGATTTCAAGAAAAATATTGCGCTCGTCGTTGGGGTCTTTAGGCAGCAACTGCTTCTGCAATTCCGCGCCGAATCGCACGAGCTTCTCTTTACCGTCACGTATTTCGGCGTCGGCAAACTCGCGCATATCAGCATCGCCGCACATTCCCTGCGCGGTGTGAATATCACGCTCACTTTGCAGATAAGCATCATAAAGCTCGACCACCGGCGCAATCTCCGCACGTTCCCGCGTCAGCTTGCGATAGTTATCGAGATTGGAGACGATCGTTTCGCTGCTCAGCAGGCGATTCAGCTCCTCCAGGCGCACGCTGAGCTGCGTGAGCTTGGCAGTCATGCTTTTGTTCATTCTGGACGGTGGAGGTGGTACAGTCGGTTGATCAGATCGACCAGATCGTCACGCTCGTCCGCTGCGGCGTGATTGAGTGCATAGGAAGGCAGATGCAAGAATTTATTGGTCAGGCCATTACTCAAGGATTCCAATATTTTTTGCGGGTCTTCGCCCTTGGCCAGAAGCTTCGTCGCCCGCTCCATTTCATGGCGCCGGTACCGTTCGGCCTGGTCACGCAGCGCACGTATGGTGGGCACCATTTCGCGCGATTCCAGCCAGTGCATGAAGTTGACCACGTTTGAATCGATGATTGCCTCGGCCTGCGCTACCGCGCCCAGACGGGAATCCAGCCCTTCCTTGACGATATCGGCAAGATCGTCCACGGAATAAAGAAATACGTCATCCAGTTCCGCCACCTCCGGCTCGACGTCTCGCGGCACAGCCAGATCCACCATGAAAATCGGACGATGCTTGCGGGCTTTTATCGCGCGCTCCAGCATGCCTTTGCCGAGTATGGGCAGGGTACTCGCGGTGCAGGTCACCACAATGTCGTGCAGCGCCAGTTGTTCAGGCAGCTCATTCAAGGCAATGACCTGCGCGTTGAAGCGATGCGCCAGGGCTTGCGCGCGCTCGCTGGTGCGATTGGCGACGGTGATGCGCTTCGGATGGCGCGCGGCAAAATGGCTGGCACATAACTCGATCATTTCGCCCGCGCCGATAAACAACACGCGCTGTTCGCTGATGTCGCCAAAAATCCGCTCCGCCAGCCGCGTGGCGGCCGCAGCCATGGAAACCGAGTTCGCACCGATCTCGGTGGAACTGCGAACCTCCTTGGCGACGAAAAACGTGCGCTGGAACAGCTTGTGCAACAACATGCCGAGCGTACCGGCGTGTTCAGCGGATTTCACCGCATTTTTCAACTGTCCGAGTATCTGCGGCTCGCCCAGCACCATGGAATCCAGTCCGCTGGCGACGCGAAATGCGTGCTTCACGGCCTTTTCGCGAGGCAACTTGTAGAGATACGGCTCCAGTTCCCGCGTCTGCAAATGATGAAAATTCGCCAGCCAGTGCGTGGCTTCCTCCGGCTTTTCGGTACTGCAATAAATCTCGGTACGATTGCAGGTCGAAACAATTGCCGCCTCGCCCACCGGATGATGGGCCACCAGGTCGTGCAAGGCATGCTCCATGGCATCTTCCGGAAAAGAAACCTGCTCGCGCACGTCCAGCGGCGCGGTTTGATGGTTAATGCCGAAGGCAAATAACTGCATGGAAGACAATGTGAGTAACCGGTGAGGAAATTGAAAATTTGCTGATTATAGTATTACAATCATTTGAATACCATCACTTAGAAGAGTTTCAGGTTTGCAGAAAAATAGCGGGGTTTCGGGAATATCGAGGTTGGGCTTGATGCACTCATGGTCAAGTGCACATTATCGCAGCTATGGAGCGGATAACGGAACCAATCTGATCCAGTACGCGGACCATGAGCAATGGGAGGTAGTGCAGAGGTAATTTCGATAAAACTGCGAAGCTTAGAAGATATGCGTATAAATCCTGTAACAAGTCTTCAGTACAATCGAACTGTGAATCATTATCACTGGAGATTGGCAAATGGTTAAATATGTTCCCTATGTGCGAACCAAGGAAGGCTATATAGAGCGGAAATCTTATGCGATTTTCAACGCTTCCGAGAATTGCCCGGATCCTTACGTGCATGAAGAATCGCTCGTCGGGTGGCCTGAATCCACGGTGTACTGGGCAAGCCAAGCTGGGCCGAGCGTGGGCTTGGCTCCATTAAACTTCCGTTCCTATCGCATTTCTACTGCCGAAAAAGCACCTGCCGAATTATCGGTGGGTTGATATTTCCCTGTCATCTTACCGAAATTAGCGGGTCCGCTTGGGTCAGGCTGCTCGCTGCCGCAGGGTTGCCAAACGAGATATCAGCTGCAGTCGTTTCCCGGGATAGCAGGCTCTTCCCACGGACAACGGCATGAAATGTAGTGCCAGGGTGGACAGTTGTTCATGAACCTGTTGAGAATTTTCTGCACAGCTCATCAAGGAAGCCGCGCTGCCCCGGAAGAATGCGCCGTGCTGCTTCCGATATTTCGAACCACTCGGCGCGATCCACCTCCGGAAACGCCTGCATTTTCCCAGACCCCTTCGGCCACTCCATGCTGAAAGTATTCGAGACGAGCCTGTAAGAATCCCAATCACTCTCGGTGGCCCAGACATCAATGAGTTTCCCACCAGGTTGCTTCCGCTGTGCAAGCGGCAAAAACGGCCCAACCGGCCGGTGCCCGGTTTCTTCCAGGAATTCCCGTAACGCAGCCTGAAGGGGGTCTTCGCCTTCCTCATACTCGCCCTTGGCTATCGACCAGGACCCGAGGTCCTTCTTCGCCCAGAAGGGTCCCCCGGGATGGACAAGCAAAACCTCCAGCCGGCCGTCTCGGCTGCGATAGGGCAAAATGCCAGCGCTTGTTTTAGGCATATGTGCGTACTGTAGCTTCCTCTGATTCGGCCAGCTAGCTGGAACGAACTATAGTCCGGACTCCGCCACGCTTCATCCAGGCTTCTGAATCCAATTTTCAGTTCGATAGTTTGGCAGCAAGCACATCCACATGCTCGATCTGTGGCGGTTCCGAAAGCAATTCGGCGGCATTCGCCATGGGTGGTGGTTTCCTGATTCGCCAGGGCGAGGGCGCTTTCAAGAAAGCTGGCGACGGTAGCTTCTTTTCCGGGTTTGGCTTGCAAACGTACAAACAGGGCAACTTTTACCATGATGATTTCTCCTTCCTGAAGTTGAATTACGAGAGGCAGACTTTAATGAAGATATAGATTCCTGCTAAGTGGCAATATTGACAATTATGGTATTATTTCTGCCATGCGCATCTACATCCTTGCCCTCGATGAAGTTTTTGATACAGGTCTAGCTACCCTTCTCGATACCTTCAGCATCGCGAACGATCTGGCAGAGTCTGCCGGCACACCTTCGATTCATTTCGAGGTAGCTATCGTCGGTGTCCGCCGCCGGGTACACACCAGTCAGGGACTGTTAGTACCCGTAGTACTGGCGGCACAACTGGCGCGCCCCGATATTGTGCTGATTCCTGCGCTTGGGGCAAAAATGCCCGCAACACTGCAGTTGGCGCTTGAACGGCGGGATGTAGGGGATATAGAGGAACTGTTGCGGGAATGGTCTGACGGCGGAACCCTGGTGAGTGCCGCCTGCACCGGAACCTTTGTCCTTGCAAACACGTCGCTGCTTGACGGGCAGAGCGCCACCACCTCATGGTGGCTGGCGCCGCTGTTCCGCGAGCGTTATCCTCTTGTCATCTTAGAAGAATCGCGCATGATCGTGGATTCATCCCGTTTCGTCACCGCAGGGGCGGCACTGGCACATATTGATCTGGCGCTATGGCTGGTAAGGCGCAGCAGTCCGGCGCTGGCATCATTGACTGCGCGTTTTCTCGTGATCGACCCGCGCCCTTCGCAGGCGGTTTTCATGATTCCAGACCACCTCATGCATACGGATCCATTGATCGAGCGATTTGAACAGTGGGCGCGGAACCGGCTAACCGATGGTTTCTCGCTCAGCGCAGCAGCAAATGCAGCCGGAACCAGCGAGAGAACCCTCGCGCGTCGTCTAAAGACCGTGCTGGGCAAGACGCCCCTCTCCTATTTTCAGGATCTGCGCGTCGAGCGCGCGGTACATCTGCTGCAAACGAGCAATGACAGCATTGAGCTGATTGCCGCCCAGGTTGGTTATGAAAATGGGGTAACGTTACGCACCCTCCTCCGCCGCAGGATCGGTCGGTCTGTGAGTGAGCTACGTGCGGGTAAGTGACAGGTTCGCGAGTCTCTGAAAAAGCGTCCGCTCAGGACGCTTTAGTGGTGTAAAGGCTTTGTTCTATCACTTCGTAGAATTGAAATTACCCAGCAGGATCAGGTCGCCCGGCACCCCGCAGCTACTGAATGTGATGTAATTATTCGCGGGAAACAGCAGGTTCTTCAACGCAAACACCGAAACCGCCTCAAACTGGATGGACAGTTTTTGCACGATCTGCTGCGGCACCTGACTCTGGATCTGCTGATTGACTTGCGCCGCCAGGTCGTCGGAACCACTGGGACCCCCTCCGGACAAGTGGCCGCTGACAACGACACCCTGACTGGTAGTCTTGATCTGAATAGTCTGGTTGCGCCCGCTGCCATCCACACCCAACGGCAGTGAAGCCCTCACCTCGATCGTTACGTCGGTCGCAAGCATGGAATCTCTGCAACTGGTGCAGCTCCAAAAGCAGGGATAGACCGTTGTGCAGGAAAGCTGATTGTATTGCAGAGATTGCCCGCGGCTGCCGCTGTAATACATTTGCCCGTTAGCCTGCGCCGTGATGGTGGTATCCACCAGCGACCACGACACATCTTTGCCTCCCGGAATCGAATAAGTGTACTCGGTAAATGAGCCACCGCCTCGTCCGCCACCATTCGATGAGGTGTGATTGAGCTTGCTCAAATCTACGGTGCCAATGACACTTGCGTCGGTGAACTTGCCCGACCAGGTTTTGGTGGTGCTGCCCGGATTCACGCCTTGCAGCGCCCAACCGTTGTTTCTCAAGCTTTGCGGCAGGACCTCCCTAAATATCAACTCGGAGCGCACCATCATGCTGTTGCTCTGGCCTTGCGGCAGCGGTTCCGGAATATTGTTCAGGAACGCCTGCGAATAATTCGGCATCGCCCGGCCCCCGGTCATGATGAACAGTTGCAGCATCTGGTTGCTGGCCGGCGTCTGGAGCGGTTTGAAAATGAAATCACTGGGCTTTAGCGCATCCAGCGTCGGAATTGCGGTTAGGTCGAGCTGGTTGATCAGGTAGATGACGGGGTTGCTGACGAAATACTCCTTGACCGCCTTGTTGAATTCCACCTTGGTGGCATCGCTCAGGTCGATGTTGCTGAACCCACCTGGGAGCAGCGCTCTACCGAGCCGCTCAGTATTTCCATTTTCAGTGTGGCTGAATTGTTGTTGTTGATGCTGAAGCTCAGCAGGGGATAGCCGTAATCGATTGTGAAGCGGTTGATCACGGTAACGCCACCGGGATATTTTTCCGAAGTGTTGACGGTAATACGGTTCTTGTAGACGGTATCTTTTTTCAGGGTTTCGTATTGATCCAGCAGCGCACTGTTGATTCCTTTCAGATCCATGTTGAACACGACGTCCCAGCCATTGGTGCAACTGCCCTGTGCATTCATTTGGGCCAGCAGCGTCTCGGTGGACGGCAGGTTGGCCGCGGCAGCCAAAACCACATCGCTTGCAGCCAGTAATCCCGGCAATTGGCGCGGCTGAGCGGATGCGAGCAACCGGTTGGCGGCACGCTGCTGCATGATCTTCAGCGGGTCGGCGATTCTTGCCTCCAGCACGAAGGACAGCCGTACTGTCAGGCTGTCTCGTGCAAAGCACAGACCCTTGTTCGTGCTCGTGTTCGGCAGGGAGATTTCCCAGGTGGAAAAAGGAGTGACGCGGCTGACGCCCTCAGACCAGGATTCGCCGCCATCGGAGA
>CAJDVB010000027.1_pt1 | contig 9477 bp, 4 predicted proteins | sample 7391231 | NCBI WGS metagenome assembly CAJDVB01 (sample SAMEA7055679, study PRJEB34461) | soil metagenome | biome: terrestrial ecosystem; feature: Peninsula; material: soil | place: Antarctica | collected 2016
GCCGATCCGCTGGAGCATGTCGAAATCCGGTGCTTTGTTAATTGCGACCATGCATGGTCCGTTGTCAAGCAGGGCGACGTCCCAGCCTATCACCACCTGGTCAGGGAACGCGCTGCCATGGGCATATCGGACCAGATCGATTAGCTCAGGCCAGCACGGAAGCTTGCGATGCAGAATCTGCGCGCCATTTTCGTAATACTGCTCATACCATCCATCCACGGTAGAGCCCCAGGCCCCACAGGTGGCCCTGCCTAACTCGCCGGTATGAATATCCACATTGGCCGCGATTCCCCCTGTGTGAAAATTGTCGACAACGGCGGTGCTATTTTGCGCCATGCGAAAAACCGCATTGGTAACTTCGAAGTCGCCTTGCTCATTACGGCAGCTCATCACCCGGATCGTTGCAAGGGTGCCATTGCCGAGGTCGGCGATCTCCCTGTGATTCACGAGCCGTGGCTGCAACAGGAAAGCTCTTCGTTGTGATGCCTGGCGCAAGCATTCAAGCACCTCGTTTGCGGTAGCATTTTTACCGTCGTTGCGTCGATATTGCCCCGAACCCAGATAATCCCAGCGCGTGGCATTTTTTCCGTTCTGACCATGCAACGGCTTCACGAAGAGATCGATCTCCGGGAGCCCCGGCCCGTTCCAATCAATTGCCGTAATCTTTCCCTTCGCGACGCTCAGAAGGGCAGGTGCAGTGGCAATATCAAATTCACGGCAGCGGGACATGAAGCGTAATTTGTCTTTGATGCACGCCGTGCTGCGCTCCGCCGGAATGGGAAGGCCACCATTGTAGTCGCGCAGGAGGCGATATAGCCCGCTTTTCATCTCAAAGCGGTTCACGTATTCGGAGGCGTACTGTCGCTTATCATCGTCATGCAATTCAAAAATATAGTACCACGGAGGCAAAATCGCGTACCGGAGCGCCAGTCCGATCTGCTCGCGGGCTTGGCAGGTTATCCCCTTCCCGGTCCTCTTCTTTATCGCCTGCCCGTTTAGCGCGGTAAAGACTGTTGCCAGCACCGCGATCACCAATGGCACAAACGGTAGCGCCGCACAGATCACGATACGTTCGCGGAGCCTGATCTCGTGCCAAATCTCGTGCTGGAAGCATCGGTGGACAAAAGTTGCTGCCGAGCTATCGTCAGGCAAGCGGGAAAACGTCCACATCGCACCGCTCAATTCCCGCGTGATCCTGTCAAAGCCCCAGCCGCTTACAATCTTCGTCATGGCAATCCAAAATTATAGCTTCAATATATTTATTATAAATCAATAACCTGCGCCTTACGCCCTATCACAAGCATTTGGTGCTTGAGTAAAGAGTCAGGGCTTAAATTGAGGATTCCCGCTGTTTCCCCCCGTCTGCCCGAGGAGGAACAGAGCAGTACGCAACCGCCGAGGTAATCGCGATGGCTTGGGAACTCCCCGGGATCGTCTTTCGTCGGATCGGGCCGGCACGACCGTCTTGACGAGTCCTGCCGGCTGTCGCTCGCTTAAACCAGGGCCTCGCCGGTCAGCCTCTCTAGAATGCGAAGCGATGAACGCGACGGATCGTTCATCGACTCCACCGGTAGGTAGAACGTCTGATCGAAGCTGTGCTGCCCCGACACCGCGCCGTGCAGCACCAGGTCGGTGATCGCGATCCAACTCGAGCCGGGCGGGAACTCCATGAACTTATGCGGTGCTGTCTGCTGGTATTCCTTGTCACCCATCCCGAGGGCGCGAAGCGCCGCAATGTACTGATCGTATTTGGTCTTGGTTCCGTCGACGATACCGAGGCGCGCCAGAATAGAAGAAATCAAACCCGGCTCTTTGAGCCGCACGGAAGGCAGAAAACGACGCACGAAGGGTTCAAACGGTTCGCCGAGCTGCCAGATACGCGGTCGAGTGGTGGGGTGGATGTTGGAGAAAATGCGCAGCATGCCGCGCCCCTGGGTGGGATACCCGTAGCTCGAGTCGATATGCAGGGCCTGGATGTTGCTGCGCTGAAAAGGCCGATAGGTGACCCGTTTTCGGTCTAGCGTTCCCTGGTAGCTGGGGAACAATTGGCCGATCACACTCTCGGTCCACTTGCCGTAGCGCGCCATGGCTGCCTCGAGATCAGGACGCGCCGTATCTCTGACCTTGGCGCGCATCATCTTGCCGCGCACGCGCGCGTAATGATATTTCTTGATATGGCCGCGCGCCGGATCGAAGATGATCGTGGGCCGGCCGTCCTGAACGTCGGGCTCCCGGGTAAGGATCTTCGCCGTGTCAGAGATCAGCTCTCGCTCTTGCTCGGTCAGCTCGAAACCGCTTCGGGGCAGGTAGATGACGCCTCCCCCTTCCAACGTCTCAATGGCTGTGCGTCGCATTTCCGGCGTCGATAGATCGGCTCCGGGCTCAATCGTCAGCATCTTCACGGTTTCAGCTTCGCATACGGAAACATGTTCTTCATTTACCATGGCATAGCATCCCCTCGATGTGTAAAAGCGTAATAGTCTGACAGCTAATTAATAACACTGCATCATCCCTTTTCTGTCAGATAGTAATTGTCTTGATCCATTTTTAGTACCGGTAGCAGCATATCGGTGGCACGTCTGACTGGCCCCGGAACCACGGCCGGACAGAAGTGGAAAATTCGGCGCTTAGGTATGCGGGATGAGCCGTAATTCCCTCGCTCAGCGGGCGAATTACGCCAGCGCTGCCCTTGCAATGCAGAGTGAGACGCGCCTCAATATAGTGATGTCGCCACTTTATCAATTTTGCGCTTGGCATCTACTAAAGACAATAGCCGCTGCGCATTGAAGCGCTCCCTGTCACAAGTGGCCATTGAAGCTTTTCAACATGGCGCCGCCGGTCGGCTTGCCGGGGCGGCTGAAGTCGAGTTCAACGTTGGCCCAATCCGGACTTATACCAGACCTATAGGTAGGCTTGGGTTTCAAGTCGGCGACACACAATGCGTCGGGCTGAGCCTGAACTAATACGGATTAACCAAACTTAAGCGCCGTAAATATATCGCCTTCCCCCCATCAATAACTGCAATTATTACCATATGCGCTATATTGAATTCACCGATCTTTGTTGATGCTTGAGAAATTATCTTGTTGTTTCAACCGCAGGCAACAGGGTCATCCGCAATCAAACGCATCGGCGTAATCCCCCATGAAGAATCCCAAAAATTCCGCGCGTGTAAACTGGCGACTGAAGCGGCGCCAGTTTATCGGTTATGCGCTGGCTGCGGGAATGACGATTGCAGTTCGGCCAATGTGCGCGCAGGCGATCACAATAGATACCGGAAGCAACGCCGCCAAAGCTGGAAGCTCATCGAAGGATAGTGAACAAAACACTGGGCGCCAGCATCCACAATCCCTTCATCCGATTACCTTGTTTCTCTGTGGCGATGTCATGACGGGAAGGGGTATCGACCAGGTATTGCCACATCCCGATGACCCCATCCTCTTCGAGGGTTACATGAAAAGCGCGAGCGGATATGTGGAGCTTGCTGAAGAGGCAAACGACCCAATTCCGAAGCCCGTCGGTTTTTCCTATATCTGGGGCGATGCACTTTCCGAGCTGGAGCGAAGAAAGCCCGATGTGCGCATTATCAATCTGGAAACCGCGGTCACCCGCAGTGATGACGTCGCAAACAAGGCGGTCAATTACCGGATGAATCCCGACAATATCCCCTGTATCACTGCGGCGAAGATCGATTGTTGCGCTGTCGCGAACAATCATGTTCTGGACTGGGGATACTCGGGACTTGCGGAAACGCTGAAAACATTAAAGGATGCGCATATCAAAATTGCGGGAGCCGGGCGAAATATTCAGGAGGCGCAGGCTCCCGCTGTGATGACCATTCCTGAAAAGAGTAGGGTGCTGGTCTTCTCATTTGGGTCAGAAACCAGCGGCATACCCGGGAGCTGGTCTGCTGCGCCGGACAGACCGGGAGTGAACATGTTGCCCGACTTTTCCGCTGCAACGGTTCGAGGCATTCGCGACAATATCGGAAAAGCCAGATCGGGGGGTGACATCGTGATTGCGTCGATTCATTGGGGCGGTAATTGGGGGTATCAGATCTCGTGCGGTCAACAGGAATTTGCTCATCAGCTAATCGATGACGCGGACGTTGACATCGTCCACGGCCACTCGTCCCATCATGTGAAAGGGATCGAGGTTTATAAAGGAAAACTGATTCTTTACGGATGTGGCGACTTCCTGAACGATTATGAAGGCATTTCCGGACACGAAGCTTAGCGAAGCGATCTGTCCCTGATGTATTTCTTACGCGCGGACCCCTCGAGCGGCAAGCTGGTCAGCTTATTCATGACGCCCATGCAGGTCAAGCGCTTCAGGTTAAATCATGCGGCTGAGAATGATGCTCTGTGGCTAAGGAATGTCCTGAACAGGGAAGGCAAAAAATTCGGGACTTCAGTCGAGCTCCAGGCAGGCAATATATTGGCCCTGAGATGGGCATCATCGCACTAGCCGAAACCGGTGGTTCAAGCGTGGCTCAAGGTTGCCCAGCTCCCGGTAGATTGAGGAATTCGCGCCGTGTCTTCGGGCCGTAGGTCAGGAAATGCGGCTCGGGATGTTCCAGGTAAGCCAGCCGCTCGCGGGCAATACGGTCGCGTTGGCTATATTTCTTCACTTCGTCCGGGCTGATCGAGTAAACCCTTGCAGCGTTTAGCCCAAAAATCCTGGCGCGTAGCTGCGGAGTCATTTTAGGGTAGCCATACCTGGCGCGCAATTCGGGGGCGATCTGAAAGGCGCGGAATGCCTGAATCTGATCCTGCGGAGAGCCATACCAGATGGAGTCCGTGCCCCAGAGTACGTTATTTTCGCCGCAATACTTCAAGAGTTTGCCCAGCGCATGCGCTGCCGCTTCAGGGTCGCGCATCAGGTAGCGCCACGTGCTGCCAAGCTCCGCATAAACGTTGCTATTTGGCGATACTCCATTCTCGATGAGCGAGCGGATCAGCGTATCGATGCCATCGTTAGCGCCCCTGCCCTCAAAGGCGCGTTCAGGGACAGTGGTGACGAATCCGGAGTGATAGACCAGGAAGGAAACGTCGGGGAAGCGCTTGGCGACGACGCCGATATCACTGCATTGGCTATGCTCGTAGGATTGTTTACCGAAGGGCAAACCCTTGTGTACGCAGATGACCTTGACGCCGAGTTTGCGTGCTTTTTCGATGAAACGCGTACCGATGTCATCCGACAGAAAATAGCCTTTGCCGCCGGGGCCGAACTGGGTGTAAGTCTTCCAGGCAGACACGCCCCAGCGCTCCTTCAATTCGTCCATCGCTTCAAGGTCATGTTCCTGGTTGGGGTTGACGCGCCCATGGATCAACAGTCGGTGCATACTTTCCATCCGGTCGACGATCCTGCGCACCGCGTCTGCGCCCTGGATGGTAAGCGGCTCGGCGTCGGGTTTCGATGGTACAAAGGAGAGCACCATCATATCGGTATCGGAATCGAGGAACACATCCTTGATGAACTCATCAGGTCCCAGGCAACGCAGGTAGCTGCGCGCGCCGGGCTCCGACGCGAGTGCGCAGCCTGTTTTGGGCATCTGGCTCAGGGGTTTTACGCCGGGCGCGAGCTTCTGCAACCAGGCACCGTTCGGGTCTACAAAGTGGCCCTGCACGTCGAAGATGAATTCGCCCTTGCTCCCGATTTGCGTCTGCGCGAGTTCGGGATCGAGCGCAGCTTCGATTGGCAGATCGAAAAAGCCGCCTGCCTTGCCTGCTGCGGCGTTCGCCGCGTTGAAGGCAAGTAAAGTGGAAGCCGCGCCACAAGCGGAGATTAGAAAATTTCTTCGAGAAACAGCCAAACGCTTTGAATTCTTATCCGCTGCTTCATGTGCGAGGCGGTTCGCAGCCTGATTCACAGGGGATAACGGTACCGGCTCAAACTCCCCGTTGGATGTCGTGTCGAGCTTGATAGGGAGTCGGGTGCCGTCTGGATCAACGAGTGGTTTGGCTGAGTTCATACTGGCAGGTCCTTTCAAAAAAATAAATGCGGAGCGCAGAAGAGTTCGCCGCCGAGAAAGTCGTGTGCGTTATCCAATTTCACCTTGAACTCACACACCTAGTCCTGCCAGATTTGATTTTGAATGAGTGTTCCACTTGCAACCGCAATGCAAGCTCTACTTGGAAAATTAGGCAAGGAGACGCTACCGACAGATTAATACATAGAAATCGATTTGGCAAAGCGCGTATTTGAGATCATTGTTTTACCCACCGATGCGGCAGGGCTTGCGCAAACAGTATCAAGCAGGTCAAAGCGAAATGTGCGCCTCCTTTCTCACGATGTTGCCGGTCGCTCTTACTTGGCTTTTGGTAATTTTGGCAAGCGTGATCTACACTGGGTTATCGGAAGAGTGCGGATCAAATCTCGCGGCGGCCTCAATTGCATTTTGTCAGATCAGGCTAGCAAGGCGCCGCTCGGGTTTGTCGGTGTTTATAGCGCCTGCCGCAGGCAGGTGCTGTTATTTACAATTGAGTACTCGCTTATCAATTCCAGCATACAGATCCCGAAGGGACATGGGGGCCATGATGAACTTTCACCGACGCGACATTTTTCTGAAAATTGAATCGCTGCCGAGTTATAGTCCGCTCGCACCTGTGGCCTGCGCGCGTCACTTTGGGCGTGATTGCATGTTCAACCCAGGCCACGAATCGGGCCGCGTATCCGCGCAGGAAATTCTGGCCAGTACCGCCGATGGCCTGGTCTACCGCGAATATCTGGACGCGCACTATACGATTCCGAACAAAGCGAAGCTCATCGAGGCGGATGTCAACGAACCGCCGTGGGATCGGAGGATTCCAGGCTGCCTGCTCTATGCAAAACCGTGGGAACGGCTGTACATCCATGTCTGGAACGCGGATACAAGCGACTGTCACAGTTTCCATATTCACGGGCTACGTTACGGAATCGAATCGGATGGAGCCTGGCCACTGGGTGTCGCGGGGCGGGATGGACGGCGCAGCGATGAAATTCTTCCTGGTCAGAAGTGGACTTACGTTTATGACGTCACGCCCGACATGGTCGGTGCCTGGGGATTTCATGACCACGCGCACGACGTTGCGCGAAACATCAATCTGGGCTTATTCGGTGGTTTGATCGTCCGAAACCTGGCCGTGCCATGTGCAGATCATGACGTCCCGGTTTTTATTCATCAATTTGCCGGAAGCTCGAGCGTCGCGTTTCAAAGCAAACGTCTTGCTCATGGCGATTCGTTCAGTTTTGTTTTTGCCGATGCGAAGATTGTTCACTATTACTGCGCGATCCACGGCCCCATGATGAATGGAACAGTCCAGGTCACGGCGGGCGCACCGGCCAGCGCAAACGTCAGCGTCCACGACAACAAATTCGTTCCGTCCCTGGTCCAGGTGCGCCCTGGTGGAAGTATCAACTGGCAAAATGACGGCGACCATGCACACATTGTATTTTCTGCTGGAGGCGGCGCTCCAAACTTCTGCTTCAATGGCCGCGCGTTTGTCGGGAACACACCGACAGTGGTGGGGGATACTGGCGAGAGGCTACGCTGGTATATATTCAACCTGGATGTCTCCGGTATCTGGCACAACTTTCACCCCCATTCGGTTCGCTGGGCGCTCCCGATCCCTCCTGGAGGCGCATCCGATGTACACGGAATAAGTTCTCTGGAAACATTTATCACTGAAACCGAGATTCCTCCCGCCATGCGACTTCCACACGCTCTCGAGCAGTTGCAGTGGGATCCGCCGGAAAACGCCTGTCGCGTACGAATCCGCGGAGATTTCCTTTTCCATTGCCACGTTGAAGAGCACATGATGGCCGGTTTGGCCGGCCTGGTTCGTGCTCGCCAGTACATCTGGATTTCTGGCGAATTGAGCAAGGCGATCGATGTGGAATTGCCCTTTGACGACGGAATGAATGAGTGCCCGCCGGTCGATATCCTGCGCTGCCTGCGAGACCACAATGCATCGCCTGCATCCGGCCACGGCCATTCGGGCGGCACTACGGAGCATCTTGCGGCAGCCGTGGAAACGACGGGTATGGCTGGCATGGGTGGAATGGGTGACATGGGCGCCATGCCTTCGGGGAATATCCTTGAAGCAGCGACGAAAGGACTGTGGGAATTACTGCCCTGTCCCGCGCCGATACTCGCTATTCATGGTGCGGTATTGCATACCGGTAAAGTTTTGTTGTTCGCTGGCTCGGGCAACGATGAACTTTTCACGACCGGGCTGCGCAGCGCGGTGTGGGATTATGAAAACGGAGAGTTTATTTCCCCTTTTACTCCTGTGGACTTCTTCTGTGCAGGCCAGGCATTTCTGCCTGATGGCAGGTTGCTTGTCGCAGGTGGCACAAAGGATTATGACAAGGATGGCCGCCCCTTCATCGGGCTCGAAACCAGCTATCTGTTTGATCCGCTCTCCGAATCCTGGATCCGTCTTGCCTCGATGGCCGAAGGCCGATGGTACCCCACGCTGGTTACACTCGGAGATGGCAGAGTTTTCACTGTCTCAGGCGGGCCCAACCGGGCGGAAATCTATTCGAGCGTGACGGGATGGGCTCAAATGCCTGGTCAGGAAGGCTGGCCTCTTTTCCCGCACCTGTTTCTCATGCGTGATGGCCGGTTATTCTACGATGGCGGAAATATGTTTCCGAATCCGGTAGGGGTGTTCCCAGGACTGCTGGATATAGCCACAAGCACAGTGACCAATGTCACGTTACCGGAAGGATTCAGCCAGAGCAGAGATCACTGCGGCAGCGTGTTGCTGGCGCCGGCGCAAGACCAGCGGGTCATGATCCTGGGGGGAGGTGACCCCGCGATCAACAGCGCGCACATCATCGATCTGAAAGCTTCCGCGCCGGCCTATGAGCCGGTTGCGTCCATGACTCACGCGCGGTTTCACGTAAATGCGGTTCTACTGCCGGATCGAACCGTATTTGTCTCAGGTGGAAATGGCCAGTCTGAAGTTGTGGCGACGGCGGTTCTGGAGGCCGAGATATACGATCCTGCTACCAACACCTGGATTACGGCCGCTACGGCACAAGCTGGGCGGCTGTATCATTCAATTGCCCTTCTGCTGCCCGACGGCCGCGTGCTTGCGGCTGGATCCAACCCGAACAGGCGAGACGACGAATTGCGGCTTGAAATCTATCATCCGCCATATCTGTTCCGGGGCCCTCGGCCCTTCATCGAGACAGTACCGCAGCAGATCCTGTACGGCGGAGGATTTGAAATCCATACCCCGCAGGCTGAAGAGATTCAATGGGTCGAACTGATCTGGCCCATGGCGACAACCCACTCATGCGAGACCGGGCAGCGCGTGGTAGACCTTGAGTTCAAGGCGCACGATTTTTGCCGTTTGCATGTCAATGTCCTGAGCGAGCAGAACATCGCCCCACCGGGATGGTATATGTTGTTCCTGGTCAACAAACGGGGCGTGCCTTCGGTTGCCAGGTGGGTACAATTGACGGGAGGCGGAAAACCTGACCATG
>CAJDVB010000028.1_pt1 | contig 9460 bp, 12 predicted proteins | sample 7391231 | NCBI WGS metagenome assembly CAJDVB01 (sample SAMEA7055679, study PRJEB34461) | soil metagenome | biome: terrestrial ecosystem; feature: Peninsula; material: soil | place: Antarctica | collected 2016
GTCGCACCTTCCTGCGGAAGGCACTGCTCCGCCCTGCGCGGTCGCATTCCGCGTCGTTGCGCCTTGCCCTGCACCCCAAAAACCATACACTTCACCCCGTCCAACTACCGGATTTAGGTTCAAGTTGATTTTCCCGAAATTCCAACACTAAGCGAGTGCGTTCATGGCCAAAATAACTAAAGCGGTTTTCCCCGTGGCAGGGATGGGCACCCGTTTCCTCCCCGCCACCAAGGCGAGCCCCAAGGAAATGATGCCCGTGGTGGATAAGCCGTTGATCCAGTATGCGGTTGAAGAGGCCGTAGCGGCGGGCATAACAGAGATGATTTTTATAACCGGTCGTCATAAACGCGCCATCGAAGATCATTTTGATAAAGCTTACGAGATGGAAGCAGAGCTGGAAGCGCGTGGTAAAACAGAAACGCTGGAAATACTGCGAAATATTCTGCCGAAAAACGTTTCCTGCATCTATATCCGTCAATCGGAAGCGCTCGGGTTAGGCCATGCGATATTATGTGCTCGCCCCGCGGTAGGTAATGAGCCATTCGCAGTATTGCTTGCGGACGACTTGCTGGCGGATGATGAACCGATCATGCAACAGTTGTGCCGTGTATATGAACAGAACGGTTGCTCGATATTAGCCGTACAAGAGGTCGAGCCGGAAGATACGGTGAATTACGGTATTGTGAAATGCGGGCCGGGGATGAACCGCCTGCACCCTATCACCGGTATTGTCGAAAAACCCGAGCCAGAGAATGCACCCTCAACATTAGGCGTGGTGGGCCGTTATATTTTGACTCCCAAAATTTTTGAGCATCTGGAAAAAATCCATCCCGGTGCGGGCGGGGAAATCCAACTGACGGACGGCATCGCCTCGTTATTATTGGAAGAGCGCGCGTTGGCGTATGAATTTTCGGGTACTCGTTACGATTGTGGAAGCAAGATAGGTTACCTCAAGGCTACTATCGCGCTAGCGCTTGAGCATCCGGAAGTTCGCCAGGAGTTTTCCGACTATCTAGATGCCAGATGCCGCGACATTCCTCCTGTTTGATGATTTTTTTCTTTTCACGGTTTCAGCTGATATCCATATTGACCTGATGCTTTCTTGCGAAGAAGCAAAGAAGATCCTCGGCGCGGCGGAGCAGATATTTTCTGCTGACGTGGTATCCCAGACGGTCAAACACATGGCAGCCGAGATTACTGCGGCACTATCGCATCGGTATCCATTGGTATTGAGCATAATGGGCGGCGCCGTGGTGTTTACCGGTCAATTGCTGCCGCTGCTGGAATTTCCGCTCAATTTCGACTATCTCCACGTCAGCCGCTACGATAATGATACTCGGGGTGGTAAAATCAATTGGAAGGTATCACCTCCCGAGAACGTGCGAAACAGGGTAGTTTTAGTGCTGGATGACGTCCTTGATGAAGGGATCACGCTTGCGGCAATCCGTGAACGGGTTATGAGCCAAGGCGCAACAGCCTTCTACAGTGCTGTTTTTGCTGAGAAGATCATAGGCAAACCCAAGCCCATCAGCGCGGATTTCGTGGGTGTCATGCTGCCGGATCGCTTTGTGTTTGGCTTCGGAATGGATATCTATGGCGCATGGCGGAATCTCCCCGCGATTTACGCCTTGAAGGCGTAGGAGAAACCTGAAAAAATATGCAGCTGCAAAATCGCTAGCGTCGCTAATTCGCTAACACGCGACAAGAACGAAAGCTGCGGAGTGAACGCTCGCGAGCCCTGGTTTTTTTAAAAGCGGTCAAGGGCACTTTTCAATATCTCTGGATTTCTAAAGGACATGCTAGCAATCATCGGTGGCACAGGTATGGCCCAGCTTGCCTGTCTTGAGATATCGCATCGGCGCATTATGACGACACCCTATGGCGAACCGTCGAGCCCGCTGACTTTTGGCAAAATTAATGACCATGAGGTTGTATTCCTGGCACGCCACGGCTATGGGCACACCATTCCACCCCATGAGGTAAATTACCGTGCCAACCTCTGGGCGTTACACTCATTGGAACTGACCCGGGTGATAGCTGTCGCTTCGGTAGGCGGCATCCGCTCGGATTTAACACCCGGCGTGGTTGCAATTCCCGACCAGATTATCGATTATACCCACGGTCGCAAGTATACTTATCACGACAACACATCCAAGTCGGTTACTCATATCGATTTCACCGAACCCTATTGCCAGTTGACTCGGGGACGCTTGCTCGAGGCGGCAGGACGCGCCAATGAAAATGTGATTGATGGTGGTGTCTATGGCGCAACTCAAGGGCCACGGCTGGAAACCGCAGCCGAAATCAATCGCATGGAGCGGGACGGGGTAGATATGGTAGGCATGACCGGTATGCCCGAGGCGGCACTTGCCAAAGAATTAGGGCTCTGCTATGCGTCTATCGCGGTAGTGGCCAATTATGCCGCAGGACGTAAAACGAGCGCACATGCGATTCGTCTGGAAGATGCTCATGCTGTCCTGGAGAAAGCGATGGTGGGTGTCAGGAATATTCTCGAGTATGCGGTGGAGCTCGATGTCGATTAAGCCGGTCTTGAGAATGGGCGATCCCGCATTGCTCGAAGTGGCTCAGAAAGTGGAGGCGTTCAACACCCCCGAGCTCGAGGCCCTGATTCGTGATATGCATGACACCATGGAAGCACTCAACGGCGCGGGACTGGCTGCACCTCAGATTGGGGTCGGCCTGCAAGTCGTGATCTTCGGGGTGAAGCGCAATCCACGCTATCCCGATGCGGAGGAGGTGCCCTATACCGTGCTGGTGAATCCGGTTCTAACGCCTCTCACAAGGACCATGGAACAGGGTTGGGAGGGCTGCCTGAGTGTTCCAGGCATGCGAGGCATGGTTCCACGCTTTGCCAACGTGCGCTATCAGGGTTCGGATCAGTATGGTGAATCCATAGATCGCAGTGTTGACGGGTTCCACGCCCGTGTCGTACAACACGAGTGTGACCATTTGGAGGGCATTCTCTACCCCATGCGTATTACTGATTTTCGTACATTCGGTTTTACCGACGTTCTGTTTCCCGATGAGGCGCCGATGGACGAGTAAGCCGAGCTATCCGCCCCCATCCTTACTTATCAGCCTGTCAATTTATAGAACCTCGGGCCGCAGCAATAATTTACATCAATGTACATTATTGCTGCGGCAACCTTTCTTTTCAAATTTCATCCATTCTCAAACCGGAGCAGGCCAGTTGCTGTGCCAGTAATTGCGCCAGATGGCGTGCACTTCGTTTCCCGCTTTCAACGATGATATGCGCTGTCTCCCGATAAAGCGGATCTCGTTGTGCATAAAGCTCAGTCAGTTTCGTGCGAGGATCCTGAGTCTGGAGCAATGGACGATTCTTGTCATGTCGCGTTCGCCGCCACAAATCATCGATTGTGGCTCTCAAGTAGATCACGGTGCCGCAACGCTTCAGCATTTCACGGTTTTCTGCGCTCAGCACCGCTCCCCCTCCTGTGGCAAGCACAATATTTCCGGTTTTCACCAGTTCGGAGAGCATTTCTGTCTCCCGTTTGCGGAAACCAGCTTCGCCCTCAATTTCAAAAATAAGGGGTATGCTGACGCCGGTTCGCTTCTGGATCTCCCGATCCGAGTCATAAAATTTTTTTTCGAGAAAATTTGCCAGAAGTCTGCCAACCGTTGTTTTTCCCGCGCCCATCATTCCGACCAGAAAAATATTTCCGCTTGTCTCGCCCAGGACGGGTTCGTCTACCATGTTATCCCGCGTCACTATTGCTTTAATTGCATACATTCGCGAATTGTAGCCCAAATGCCCGATCCACGTTAAATACAAGATGTTCAGGTTTTGGCTGCCGGGGTTAAAACGATACCCGCCTGGTCAGATCGAGTATGAATGTATTTTGATGACAGCGCCCGACTACCGATGCCCGCAAGTCGAGGGGATAACTTCCAGCAGAACGAGAAGGTGAAAAGAACCAGGAGACGAAAGCTACAACCGATGACCCACACCCAGGCGGCGTTCGGGTAGTTCAAGTGGGAGATATTACTTCAACCTGATGCGAGGCGCCTTAGCGAACTCATCCCGATTCAGCCGTCCGTCCCGGTCAATGTCCAGACCTTTAAAAGTCCGAGCGGACATCCCCTGGGCCGCTGCTTCGTCAGCGCTGATATAGCCATCCCCATTGGTGTCATATAACTCCCATGGAGGCGCCACTGCCTCTGGCGTATTTCGGTTTGCCTCCGGAGGCGCCTCTGCATAGGCCGGCCCTGTGACACTGGCAATCAGAATTGCCAACCAATGCAGTTTGAAGACCTGGCATGTTGAAAAATATCTCACGGGACCGCCTTTATGATAGTGGCTCGCGCCCCGGGCAGAAGAAATGCCCAGCTAGAGCAGCAATGCAGATCAGCATCGTTCAACCCAGATAATTCATTAGGCGGCTCTGCGAGCCTACGCGAGTACTGGCGGTCAGTTTGCGGTCATTTTCGCCGCTTGCTCGGCGTCCATAGACCAAGCTATGGACTTCTCTCAACCAGCAAAACTATCTCGCAACCTGTCTCGCCATCATCTCGCGTCCTAATGGATTATCTGGGTTCAATTCATGAAGAAGTAAATTATTATTAAAACAAACGCGGGTACACCCAGAATCCAGGCAAGAACATATTTACCCATGATAATTCTCCTCAAAAAAGCAGAAGCGGCTTGTTTCGGTCACGCCATATTCACATCCGCATTTTTTCGTTACCGAATCACGGGCGGCGGTTACGCGACCGTAGCGAGCTTATCACCGAGGGCAGGACCTGACGCATCACCAATGTTCTTGCGCTGCTGCCCAGTATTCCTGCCGTGAGCGCTATGCTGCCTTTCACCGCTCTGTTCAGTCGTCCGCGTGAAACCAGCGACAACGCAGCAAGTGCGCCGGAGACGTAATACGGATGTCGCGTTATGAATTTGAACGTATGACTGCGTGGGAATGCATGCGTATCATGGACCTGCTCGTCTTCATCCTCATGGACAAACATGGATCGATAATTTCTACGGCTGGCATCCATCCGCTCCAATAGCGCTTTTTGTTCATCTTCGAGAGGGGTGCTCATACTACATCCTTCATTAGCTTTATATCCTGCTGCAATTCATCACGCACGACATCGAAGGCTGAAACAGAAACTGTCTGTTTTGGCGCGGCGGCGTAGACTAGAAAAGCTATCAAAGCGTAAATGCCGGCAATACCCCATGCGGAGAGTATGCGATAAGGGGTGTCCCAACACGTGATGATGACGGCCAATCCCAGGAAGATCAGGCTCAAGGCAGAAAAAAGCGCCACCATCAGATAACTGATCGCTTGCTTCTTCCAATTCTGAACCTGAATCTCCGCTGATAACTTCACCAACTCGAGATAGTCGTCGACGCGCCTCAAGGCAAGTGCTCCGAGTTGTTTGGCTTTTTTGATGGACTCAAACATGGCGATTCTCTCGACTGATGTGCTGGGGCCGGAAGGACGGTTAACGGCGCGTCATCAGCAAGCCGATCAGCAAGCCGATACCGGCGGCGTAACCTACCGATTGCAGGGGATGCTCCTTTATACACTCCCTGGAACATTCAACACCGTAGTCGAACTGTTCGCGGGCATCCTGGGCCAGGTCCGCAGCCGCTTCGCGCGTGGAGGCAACCTTTGTCATCAGTTTTTCCTTGGCTTCCTCCAGATCGAGATCGGATAAACTGGGAATTCGCGAAATAAGGTCGTCCAGATCGGCTCTGAGATTGGCCAGTTCGTCACTCGCGGCATCACCTACCTGCTTGCCCGCTGATCTGGCTGCATTTCCGACCCGCTGAGCTGCCGCACCCGCCCGGTCCGCCATGTTTTCTGCTGCGGCTTTTGCGTCATCAATCTTATCCGAAGTATTCTGTTCCATAATGGCTCCTTCAATTATTAGTCAGAAGATATACGCAGTACTCGATTGTGAGCGCCTTGTCATCAATGATCAGTTTCTCACAATTGTTGACATGGCTATGTACGTTGACACACATAATCCCAAATCCGGCAGTTGACCGCTCACTTCACCCTCCAGTTGCCGAATTCAGGATAATTGAATCGCTATCAACTCGACCCTGCTATTTCTCTTCTGTGATCTCAATATACAGGCCCCTTCCGCGCCGGAAACGTAACGCACGCCAGAGGTATATATCGTATTTCGCAGGTTCAAATTGAGTGAATCCCGGCAAAAATGATATAATTTCGCGCTAATCTGGCTTTGCGTCAAGTTCGTTCCCGAGTTTCGGGAGGAGTTTTTCGTAAATCAGCTTAAATTCGCATATCCGTCTGTTTCAAATAGGGTGCTCTTGAGAAGAGCGACTATGGCGGATAGAGGCTCAACCCCAAAGGAGAAATTCATGTCAGTAACCATGCGGCAAATGCTGGAGGCGGGCGTCCATTTCGGGCACCAGACCCGTTTCTGGAATCCCAAGATGGCACAGTACATTTTCGGCCATCGCAACAAGATACACATCATCAATCTCGAAAAAACCCTGACGATGTACCAGGACGCGATGAGCTATGTGCGCCAGTTATCGGCCAACAAGGGCAATATCCTGTTTGTCGGCACCAAACGCCAGGCGCGCGATATCGTGCGTGAGGAAGCCCTCCGCTGTGGTGCTCCCTATGTCGATCAGCGCTGGCTCGGCGGGATGCTCACCAACTTCAAGACGATAAAGCTTTCGGTCAAGCGTCTGCATGATATGGAGGCGATGGCGGAGGATGGCACTCTCGACAAGCTTTCCAAGAAAGAAGCGCTGGATATTCAGCGCGATCTGGAAAAGCTCGATCGCAGTCTCGGCGGCATCAAGAACATGAAAGGTTTGCCCGATGCCATGTTTGTGATCGATGTCGGCTACCAGAAAGGAGCGATTACCGAGGCCAAGAAACTCGGCATACCGATAGTCGGCGTGGTGGACACCAACCACAGCCCCGAGGGGTTGAACTATGTTATCCCCGGCAATGATGATTCGAGTCAGGCGATACGCCTTTATGCACGCGGTGTCGCCGATGCGATTCTGGAAGGGCGCAATCAGGCCATGCAGGAGATCGTTAAAAATGAGCTGGCAGAGACGGATGAGTCAATAGCCGCGGAATAACAAGGGTTGCTGTTAGCTGGCCAGATGGACTTTCCTCTGCCAAGGCGGCGCTGGCGATATTGATCCACGCCCGGCTACTTTAACAAATTATATCTGGAGTGAATATGGCGGACATCACCGCAAAAAGGGTGAAAGAATTGCGCGACATGACCGGTCTAGGCATGATGGAATGCAAGAAAGCGTTGACTGAAACCGGCGGGGATATTAAAGCGGCGGAGGATCTGCTGCGCATCAGGAGTGGCGCCAAGGCGAGTAAGGCAGCCGGGCGTGTTGCGGCGGAAGGAATGGTGGCGGCGTATATTACGCCGGATGGCAAAAGCGGCGCCTTGGTGGAAGTCAACTGCGAAACCGATTTTGTCGCCCGAAACGAAGACTTTATCGGTTTTGTCCGCGATCTTGCGCAACTGGCAGCGACGAAAAATTTAGCCGATACCGAAGCATTGGCGAGCGCTGTGCTACCGGGCGGGGAAAACGTGGATGCGTTCCGGGAAGCGCTGGTAATGAGATTAGGCGAAAATATCAGCCTGCGCCGTTTCGCGCGCCATGTAACGCAGGGGCATCTTGCGTCCTACTTGCATGGTGCAAAAATTGGCGTAATGGTCGATTACACGGGGGGTGACCAGACGCTGGGCAAGGATCTGGCGATGCACATCGCGGCCAGCAAGCCGATATGTGTGTCAAGCGAGCAGGTATCGCCCGAGTTGCTGGCGCGTGAAAGGCAGATATATACGGCACAGGCGGCGGAAAGTGGCAAGCCTGCCGATATCGTCACAAAGATGGTTGATGGGCGTGTCGTTAAATATCTTGCTGAAGTGACTCTTCTCGGCCAACCATTCGTCAAGAATCCGGATCAGACTGTGGAGAAACTACTTACTGCAAAATCTGCGAAGGTTAATGGCTTTACCTTGTTTATCGTGGGTGAGGGCATCGAAAAGAAAACTGGTGATTTTGCCGCTGAAGTGATGGCGCAAGTAAACCAGGCCAAAGAAGACAGCACATCGCAGCCAAATTGATTATTCACTATTCATGATCGCCTCTTACAAGCGTATTCTGCTTAAACTCTCCGGCGAAGCCCTTATGGGCGATGATAGCTATGGCATCAATCGGGCGGTAATTGAACGAATCGTAGCCGAGATCGCCGACGTAATTCAGTTGGGCGTCCAGGTGGCCGTGGTAATTGGCGGCGGCAATATTTTTCGCGGAATAACATCCGCTGAAGATGGGATGGATCGCGCCACTGCGGATTACATGGGGATGCTGGCTACGGTCATGAATGCCCTGGCGCTGCAGGATGCCATGCGCCGCGGCGGTTTGGTAAGTCGGGTACAATCGGCATTGCGTATTGATCAAGTCGTGGAGCCTTATATTCGCGGGAAGGCCATACGTTATCTGGAGACCGGGAAGGTGGTGATTTTTGCCGCCGGTACAGGCAATCCGTTTTTCACGACCGATACGGCTGCCGCGCTGCGCGGGATGGAAATGAACGTCGATATCGTGCTCAAGGGCACCAAGGTGGATGGCGTTTATACCACTGATCCCAAGACGAATGCCGACGCCATCCGCTATCAAAAGCTATCATTTGATGTGGCCATTGCTCAGAATCTCAAAGTGATGGATGCGACGGCATTGACTCTATGCCGCGATCAGAAGTTGCCGCTCAATGTATTCAGCATCTTCAAGCCCGGTGCGCTGAAACGGGTGGTGATGGGGGAAGATGAGGGAACGCTTGTGGAGGCTTGAAATGGTCAATTTTTACTACTCAATTCCCATTGGAATCATCGTAACATCGGAATCATCGTAAAATAAGGGCTGTCAACGAACAGTGCAAAATTCCGTTATTCTGTAAACGACAATCATGATCGCCGAGATAAAAAAATCCGCTGAACAAAAAATGCAGAAGAGCTTGGACGCGCTGAAGCTGGATCTGGGCAAGATACGGACCGGCCGTGCTCACACGGGTCTGCTGGATCACGTTACGGTCGACTATTATGGCGCACCCACGCTCATCAACCAGCTCGCGAACGTCAACCTTGCGGACGCACGCACTATTACAGTCGCGCCATGGGAAAAGAAAATGCTGGGTACGATTGAAAAAGCGATTCGGAATTCCGATCTGGGGTTAAATCCTGTAACCGTCGGCGAGTTGATCCGCGTGCCCATGCCGGCACTCACCGAAGAGCGTCGTCGTGATCTCACCAAGGTGGTAAAGCATGAGGGTGAAACTGCGCGGGTGGCGGTGCGAAATATCCGCCGTGACGCAAATACGCATCTGAAGGATCTGCTGAAGGAAAAAGAAATAGCCGAGGACGACGAACGCCGGGGACAGGATGAGATTCAGAAAATCAC